>ERZ1090864.5-NODE-5-length-104648-cov-16.269741_pt1 | contig 104648 bp, 95 predicted proteins | sample MGYA00478479_ERZ1090864 | MGnify/ENA primary metagenome ERZ1090864 (study PRJEB33644, sample SAMEA5815743) | chicken gut metagenome | biome: Chicken; feature: Gastrointestinal Tract; material: Caecum | place: Ireland | collected 2019-01-01 | study: A study of the...
TAAGCATTATTATATCTGCCATGATGGAAGGGAGCTGCGCCATATCCGGACGGAAGGACACTTTGGAGATATCAAAGAGAATGAAAACTTCCGGCGGTTTAACTACCGTTCAGAGGAGAAAGTATATAAAGAGTTCATGCTGCATGCGATTGGCAGGAACATCATGAAATACCATCGCTTTTTACATCATGAAATTGAGAAATACGAAGGGAAAAAGGAGCAGAAAACCGCTTAGCGAAAGGCGCGCTTCAAAAAATCCAAACAAGGGGATTTTGCGCCCTGAAATAAGCGTTATCAGAAAGAAGAGGCAATCCTATAGAGAATTCAGGCTTTGAAAAAGCACGAATTCCCTGGGATTGCCTCTTCCACTCATATCAAGGGTTGAAAATCGGTATTAACCGACAACCCCCATATGTATTTACTCCGCTTGTTATCACAGATCATTTTCCCGATCAAAAACACGAATATTGTTCTATACTCTCTTCCGTCCGCCGCGCACCACACAGCAGATTCCCGCAGCAGCTGCTGACGACAGCAAGAACCAGATCATTAACGCTGACTGATCACCTGTTGGAACCGCTTTCCCAATATTTGTCCCACCGGCTGACGGAGCGCTCGTCTGTCCTGTTTGCACGCCTGTCTGCCCTTGAGTAATCGCAAAATTAACTGTCTTCTGTGCAATCTCATAATTACCGCCCGGATTATCCGTGATCGTAACGGATGCAGTCCCGATATTGACATTATTTGCATAAATCACTGTATACTCGCCTGCAGGTATCACTGTATTTCCGTCTCTTACGATCACAACCGGTTCTTTCGCGGTGCCATCGTAAATGTAAGCGTCCGCCTCAAGCTGGATGGAAGGATCCGCAACCGCCTTTGCCGATACCTGGATGTTCCCTATGTCCACGGTAACTGTTTTGCCCCCATATGTATAGGAGACAGTAACCATGCCGTTGCCCACATTCAGGAAAGAGCCGTTCTCGTAAACCAGACCAAGGTTCTGATCCGTTACCGGTACCTGCAGTGTAAGCCCGCTCTCATACTCAACCATCAGGCTCAGACCAGACAGGTCGATCTGCTCTCCGTAACTGTATTCTGTCTTGCCCAGGGAACCTGTCACGTTAATATTGAGCGGCGTATCCTGTATGATCTCCAGTTCGATCACGCCTGACATTGTATTATAATGTACCGTATCATTTGGGGTAAACACCCATGTATAAACTCCTCTTCCTGCCGCAAATACCGTATCGCTGCTCAGAGTGAGCGTTCCAGTTGTGCCCCCTGTCCTATCCAGTTGTACAGCGGTGGGATTACTCGTTGTGTAGAGTGTTCCGCCATTATATGACACAGTTCCGACTTCCGGATTGGACTTGGCTGTACTGAAGTCCCAGTTTGCGAAAGCCTCATTATAATTATTATCAGCTGCTTTCGTGACTGTGATGGACACATTGCCCATACCTGTGATCGTAACCGTACCATCCGCATCGATCCGGGCAATATCAGCGCCTGATGTCACCTGCCATGTCAGCGCGCCGCCTCCGGATCCTCCTGTCGCCGTCAACGTAAATGTATCTCCATAAGCAATCGTTCCTTCCGGCATACCGGTGATAGTAAGACCTGCCTGTTCAGCTTTCCGAATTTGGAACATGAGAGTCGTTTCTGGTATTTCGTAATTGATGCTGCCTGTTGCGCCTGTCACTGTTGCCTTCGCGCTGTCGCCGGCATTCGTATTGTCAGAATAGACTGTCTGATACTCACTCACAGGCACCTGCACCGTCTTTTCGGAATCCAGCCATATGATAATCTCCGGCATCTTAGCGCTGCCGTCATATACATACCCATCTGCCGGAAGGATCAGTTCTATCTGTTCTGCCGGGATCACCTTTGTATCGACCGTTACTGTAAGCTGAGCGTTTGAGGCTGTCGTATTGTTTGTTTCCGGAACAGATGCGGTCAAAATATATGTGCCTGCATCTGACGGCGCATTGTCAAGCCGATTTGCCTCTGCAACACTGTCCTGATACCACACAAACTGTATATCGCTGTAAAGCGCGCCGGAAATATTCATATCTCCTTCTGTCGGCACGGAAAGAGGCTGCCCATTATAATCTCTCGACAAAGTATATCCCTCTTTAAATCCGATGCTGGTCTGTGCTTTCTCTATAGTTAAGCTGCCCTGGACATAAGTGATATTATAATTTTCAGTTACATTTGTACCAGACCCATTTTCAATAACAGCTTCTGAGACCGTGATCGTCCCACTCTGTGTCGCGTCAGTCCCGCTTGTCTTCCATGTCAGGGACTTCAGGGCATCCCCGGAGACAAGTCCCGCCGCATCAACTCCTGTTGCCACATCCCTGCTTATGTCATCCCCATAAGTGATCGTCTGGTTTTTCGCGGTTATAGTGAGATCCTTTCGCTCGATCTCATAGCTGCCAATCGCAGAACCGGTATAGTCCTGATTGTCAGAATTGGCTGTCACAATGACTGTCGCAGTTCCCGCATTTATCAGGTCATCATCGAAAGTTATAGTATATGCTTCATTCGGGATCAGTTCTCCGTCAAGCGTCACCGTTACATCATCCGAGCTCACCTGAACCGGAGCTCCACTGTACACATAGGTCCCCTCCACCGTGACAACCGCTTCTGCAATACTCAGCTTCCCTGTAGTCGATGCGTTTACTGTTCCGCTTGCTGTATTGCCGGCTCTGTCTGTAGCTGACATTGTGAACACATACTCTGTGCGCGGTTCCAGACCTGTGACGCTGAACACGCCGCCTCCCTGATCAGTGATCACCGGATTGACTGCTCCACTACTTCCCAGAGTCAGGCTGTAGCCTTTGATTCCCGAGAGATTGTCAGCAGCGCACACTGTGATCGTCATGGATGTATCCGCTATATTAGATGCGGATGCCTCTAACCCTGCCGGAGCTGCTCTATCTATACGATAGGATGACGTACATCTTGCGATCGCTCCGCTTCCGGTGTTCTTAAGATAATATGTAACGATGATATCTTCTCCCTCTCCGGAAGCAGTGATAGAACTTCCCCACTGTGTACCTGTGCCCGGGAAGGCATTATCACCCAGGGACGTGATCTGATATCCCACAAGGGCATTCACGATCACATCCCTGGATTCGGTCCCATCCTCATACTTTACTGTCAATGTATATTTCTTCGCATAACTGTCACCGGACGCCGCTGCCGGTGTAAGACCAGCCTCCAGCGTATTGATCGCTATGGAAGCCTTACCTCCTGTCAGAGGCGTATTACTCCCGATCTGCTTATCCCCATTCCAGACCTGCACATTCTTGGAAGCGTCTCCTGTCACACTCAGTGTAACAGATGTTCCGTATGTTACCTCCGTCTGATCTGCCGCAGCTGTAAATGTGATCACTGTACTGGGGTCAAACTCCCCTGAAGCAAGTTTCAGAATACTGTCATCCCCTGAACCGTACAGGCCTGTCGTAATCCCATCATATGTATAAAGCAGTGTCTGAGATGTTCCCGCAGGCCGCATCCGGCAGCCGTCTGCTATAGATCCCGTACCTCCTGACAGGAACAGACCTCCGTTCTGTCCGGCCGTTCCTGTATCACTGTTGGTCACATCCACCAGATAATTCTGTCCATCCGGCATAGTAACGATATTCCACATATGACCTTCCGAACTGTTACCACTCTGCATAGTTCCGGTCACTGTATAACAAACAATGTTGGACGAAAATTGTGTCAGATAGCAGAGGTACTGATATGCTTTTGCATATCCCTCGCATACCACTGTAGTATCCGGATCATCATCGAACACATAAATGATCTGCCACGGATCTCCATAAGCAACGCTCTGATCAGCTGCCGCGGTATTGTTGTAGGACGTGAGTCTACAGATTTCATCTCTATATCCTACAAGCTTCTCATAATCAGACGCGCTTTTGTATTTCTCAACAATCGTCTGGGCATTTAAAACTGCCGTGGCAGCAGACTCAGCTCTGGTGGCATCCACCATTACATTGTTGCCGTCTTGCTGGTACGCGGCTGCAACAATAAACGTAACCTGCCCAAGTCTCACAGAAACTGTATTTCCATTAAATTGAGGAGGATAATATGAGAACGAAAACCCATTTGCTGTCTTATCGAACCAGTACAGTTCATAAGGGCAGTCCACGAGCAGGACATCTCTGATCTTTGTCATAGCTGTTCGCGCCTCGCTGACTGCCCGCTGCTGTGACTCAGTCGAAGCACCCCCATCGGTTATGCCCAGGTCCGCGCGACTCCATGTCAGGACGCTGTCCGGTGACAGAGTGATCTCCGAACTCCCGCCTTCTGCCGCAATGGACACTATTCTTGTTTTCAGCTGGTCATAGACTGCTTTCTCATACTCATTGAGCGCCCTCTGTCCATAATTGGAAAACAAGGAGACGCTGCCCATACCCAGCAGCCCCTCTACATATCCCTCCAGCAGTTCCTCATTATCAAGCAGTTCGGTATTCTCCGGCACTGCATATTCTGTCAGGATTTCCTCGCCTTGAACCGCTTCCTCGACAAAAGCCGTGCCCGCAGGCATATAGATCATGCCTCCGGCAAGGAGCACAGACAGGATGAATGCTAAAATTCTTTTTCCCCTTTTTCCACTGTAAGGTTCCTCCTCATTTGTATATTTTAATCTTCCTGGACTTAATCTTTCCATCCACTTCTACTATTAGTGAACAGAATATACCTGATTTTAATATTAGCAAAGACTTCTTTCACCGTCAACACATTTAATTCTAACAATTCATTGTATTCAAAGATATTTTCTTATTACTTTTTTGACGCTTTGTTAATTTTGAATTTATAATTTTTCTGCTTCTTTTATTTTTTTATCATATTTTATCCATATTTTCCCTTTATACTTTACATCAGATAGTTGATCAACAACTATCTCCCCCCTCATAAAGTTTAGGCACTGCGAAGTGTCGCACTTTACTCATTCCTTTTAGATAACTTATAAAACGGCGAAAAACCCATCAGTCAAAAAGCTGATGGGTTTTCGCTGTCTAAGGCTCTCCGTTCACTGTGGATCCGCATGCTCTGGGATATTTCGCGCATTGCGCTGATATACATTGGGATTCTGACCAAAATTTTTCTTAAAGACTGTGGAAAAATAACTCACATTAGAAAATCCCACTTCCTCCGCGATCTCATAAATCTTCTTGTCTGTCCGCTCCAGCAGTTCCACGGCACGGCGCATACGCAGATTATTCAGATAAGCTACAAAATGGAGCCCGGTCTCCCTGGTAAACAGCCTGCTGAAGTATTCCGGGTTGAATGAAACATGCTCCGCCACCTGCCCCAATGTGATCTGCTCCAGACGCTCTTCCCTCTCCATAGTCAGATGCAGCAGCGTGGAAGAGAAAAAGTCACAGAGCTCCTTGACCGCTTCCAGATCAGTGGGGCAATCCTCCATAATCTCCCGCAGCGCCTGATCCTTTACAGCCGCTGCCTTGTCATACCGCCGGGCAAACAGTTCCTTGCTGAAAGACACTCTCAGCATCTGCGTCTGCCGGGGAACAAGACTGCCTGTGGGCTCTCTCCAAAACCCCCTGCGATCCGGGTGATAAAAATGGAGCCGAAAACACGCCCGCGCCTGGCGGACGGCCCTGGGCAGCTCCTCCAATCCGGGCGCCATATCGCTGAGCCCTGCCACAAAGGGCGGACGGAGTTTCCCCCGGAACCACTCCGCTGCCATATAGGTACTGCCCTCCCGGCTTAGATTAGCCGTTATGAGCAAGTGCTCATGGTCCAGAGGGACCATACACAGATTTTCCAGAAACGGCAGTTCTGCCGCGATCCGCTCCAGTCCCGGCAGTTCCGCTCCGCTTTCATTCCATATATCCACTGCCAGAAGAGAACGGTCCTTCAGGGATATTCCATGGCGGCGCAGCAGTTCACCGGTTATCTCCATCCGCTCACCCTTTGCAGCCATCTGCTGGAACAGACGCTGCGCGGATCGCTCAAGGCCTGCGCTGCCGGACGCTCTTTTCTCCCGGATCACTTCTGCGCCCTTGTTCAGGACAGCCTCAAAAGCCTCCTTGGTAATCTCTGTTTTCAGGATATATTCTGCCGCTCCCTGAGTAAGAGCCCTGCGGGCGTATGAAAAATCCTCGTGGCTCGTCAGCACGATCATATAGGCCGGGTGGATGCGGCTCATCTGATTTAGCATTTCCAGACCATCCATTCCCGGCATCTCAATGTCAGACACGACAATATCCGGCAGTTCACGGCGGTACATCTCTATGCCCTGTCTGGCGGACGCAGCGATGCCGGACACCGTAAAGCCGGCAAAATGATCTACACAGTAAGCCATCCACTGACGGATAGGCGCTTCATCATCAACAACTAAAACTTTCAGCATAACCCTCTCACCTTCCGTTCACTGAGCGTTCAAAGTCCGGGGGTGTCCCGGACAGAGACTGCTCCTTCTTCCAAAACAGGGATTAACAGGGTGATCTGAGTCCCTTCACCCGGCGCACTGTTTATAGAAAGGCCATAGTCCTCTCCAAAATACAGGCGGATACGCTCATAGACATTTCGCACGCCCAGATGGACTCTCCCGGAGCTGACCCGGGTATTCATGATCTCCCGGATATGCTCCCTGGTCATGCCCACTCCATTGTCCTCTATCCTGATACACACATCCCCATCCCTGCGGTGGGCAATGACAGTGATCATTCCGTTTTTATCTTCCATTCTGACGCCATGGAGGATCGCATTTTCCACCAAAGGCTGGATCAGCATTTTAGGGATCAGGCAGTCCGCCACCTGCTCGTCATACTCCACCAGCGCGTCAAAGCTGTTATCATAGCGAAACCGCTGTAATTCCACATATTTTCGGATAAATTCCATCTGTGTCCGGATGGGGATCATCTAGTCTGTGGAAGAAAGGATCTCCCTTAACATCTGGATAAATACAGTGAGCATGTGCCCCGCTTCCTTAGTGTGTCCCATATCCACAGAACACTTGATGAAAAAAAGTGTATTATACATAAAGTGGGGATTGATCTGAGCCTGGAGCCAATTCAGTTCCATCCTGCGTTTCCCCTCTTCTTTTGTACGCACATTTTCGATCAGCTCCCGGATATGGGGCATCATTCTGTCCATGCCGCTGCTCAGGTCATTGATCTCTGTAAAACTTTGGATGGCAAAGGACTGGTCCAGATTGCCCTCCTCCACCCGCCGTACATCCGCGCACAGTTTCTGCAGCGGCGCCGCGATCCTGCCGGAGAATATCCATGCCAGAGCTGTCCCCACAGCCAGCGCCAGCAGCACAAGGATGAGTACCATCCGGCGGACATGGGCGATAGGATACAGGATTTCAGAAAGAGGCAGCTCCTCAAAAACAGTAAACCCGCTCTCTCCGTCACTGTAGCGGGTAAACACGACTGTGCGTCCGGAAATCCGGGTTATGATATAATCCTCCTCCCCGAACATGCCGTCCAGATTTTTCATATTAAAATAGGAGAACCCGATGATCGTGTCCCTGCTGCTGGAGATGATCTGTCCCTCATCATTGACGACATAGATATTGCTGTCTGAGCTTATCACATCAGCGTACATCTGATAGAGCTGGCGCTCATCCGCATTTATCATTAGATATCCTATGATCTCCCCTGAGGCGCCCAGCACTGTGCGGGCTGCGCAATAAGCGTTGATGCCCAGCTCCCGGTCCCGGTAACTGGCCACATCCACGATGTTCCCGGATGCCTGATAGATATCGTTATACCAGATCTTGATCTTGGGATTCATATAGTCGTAGTCCTCTGAGACCGGAACAGAGCAGTATCCGATCTCAGAGGAAGATAAAAACACCGTATAAAAGTCCACGTTCACCTGGTGGAAGGAGACCTGAAACTGGTCTGTGAGACCATCCATATACTCAAAAAAACTGTCCGCGTTTTCTTCATCCAGCGCAGATGCCATCTGCTGAAAACGAGTATCCGTGTAATAGAGATTTGTAAAGTATGAATATTCGTCTTAAACTGGTACACGCGCTCAGAAACCTGCCTCAGCACATCGGAGCGGGCAGCAGCGATCTCACTTACGAGACTTTTCTTATAGAAGCTGAAAGTCCCCGCTGACAGCAGCAGAATAATGACCACATTGATACACAGCAATATGGCCATAGCCACCACTCGTATGCACCTAAAAGTTCTCTTTGCGATCAGATGACGTATCACAGCAGCCCTTCACCCCCTGTCAACCGTATATACCCTTAACTATGATCATTATAGCAATCCCTCTCCCAAAATAAAAGGGGCGCGGTACAGGGAAGTTTACAGCGCTAAACATACAGTTTTGCCGGCTCAGTATTTCCCGATCCGCTGAGGCAGCGTGTCTTCTGTCTGGATGATGCGGTCCATCAGACGGCAGATCAGTCTCTCCCTGACGTCTCTGTGATCCGGATCGTCCCGCAGGTTCACAAACTCTCCGGGATCCTTGTTCCGGTCATAAAGTTCTCCGAACTGTTCCCCCGCGTAATAAGTAAGCTTGTAGTCTTTTCCAGTGATCGTCTTGACATCTAGGCCCCAGTCATTGCAGTTAAATTCCGTCAGGGCATACTCCCGTCCGGCTCCCTTATCTCCGCGCAGGACAGGCGCCATGGACATTCCCTGAACTCCATGAGGTGTTGCCACCCCCGCCAGATCCAGCAGTGTGGGCATGATATCCACATGCTCTGTGATCTGCGTATAGCGGGAACCCTTTGGCACTGTCCCCGACCATTGCAGGATCATGGGCGCTTTTATCAGACAGTCGTAATGGAACGGACCTTTAAAGAGAAGCCCATGGTCTCCCAGCAGCTCTCCATGGTCGCTTGTAAACAGGATCAGCGTCTCATCCTCAATGCCCTTATCTTTAAGAGCCTTCAGGACCCTGCCAATATGATGATCCACCAGACTTATCATCCCATAATAGGCAGCCTTGACCCGCCCCCAGTCATGATCCGATAATCGCCGGTAATCGTATTTTTCGTTGCCTCGTCCTTTCCCCGCGCGGTGGCATCGGAAATGAGGCGGTTTGTCATCCAGTTCGCCCTCTCTTCTCAATGGAACGGAAAGCTGATCCGGGCCATACATGGACGCGTAAGGTTCCGGCGGATCAAAGGGGTGATGGGGATCCACAAAACTGCACAGAGCGAAAAATGGCTGCTCCCCGGCCTCTTTGATCACTTCAATGGTCCTGTCCGCTATCCAGGCAGACTGATGGAAATCAGGGTCGATCTTGCTGGAATGGACCTGAGGAGGACCGCTGTTATCCTTTTCCGAAGCGCTGGCGCGGTCCTCTCTTGCTTTGCGCTCACCCTGGAGCTTCACCTCCTCATAATCCTTATCGCTCTGTCCTTTGAGCCAGTTCAGATATTCCCCTGTCTTCGTGTCACATGTGGTGTGGATCACATCAAATCCATACCGGTCCTCCGGCCAGTCGTCTTCTTCATTTTCCTTTTGCTTAAACTGAGTCGTAAAGTGCATTTTCCCGATCGCGGCGGTACGGTATCCGTTGTCCCGGAGCACCTCGGGAAAGCAGATTTCCTGGTCTCTCAGCGGGATCCCATTGTCCCGGACCCCATGGTTCCTGGGATACCTTCCGGTTATGATCGAACACCGGGAAGGGGAGCAGACCGGATTCTGAATGAAATGACTGTCAAAAACAGACCCATTCAAGGCAAGGCTGTCTATATTCGGTGTATGTATCTCATTGTTTCCATAGCACCCAAGGGCGTCCCACCGCAGCTGGTCCGCCATAAATAAAATAATATTCGGTCGTTTTTCTGCCATTGTATCTCACCACCATTTTATCAGATCTGTGACCTCGTCACGAAGTTCATTGAACGCAGCGCCTGTCACATCCCTGGGGCGGGACAGGTCATTGCGGATTTCTTTTTTAATGCCGGTCGGCTTGTTCGTCAGGACAAGTATGCGCTCACTGAGATAGACTGCCTCCTCAATGTTGTGTGTAATGAAGATAACAGTCGTCCCGATGCGCTGCCAAAGTGAGATCAGTTCATCCTCCAGCTTATAGCGCAGGGAATTGTCCAGCTGACCGTACGGCTCATCCATCAGCAGCAGTTCCGGCTGCACCGCGAAGGCGCGGGCAATGCTCACCCGCTGGAGCATACTGGCCGAAAGCTGACCGGGATAATAGTTCCTGTATTCCTCCAGCCCCACAAGCCGGAGCATTTCTTCCACACGCTCTTTTATCTCGGATTTGGGGCGTTTTTTTACCTTAAGTCCGTAGGCGATATTCTCCTCTACCGTTGCCCATGGAAAGGAGGAATACTCCTGGAAAATGTAGGCGATATTATGTTTTTGCAGGTCCACAGGCTCCCCATTGATGAGGATCTCGCCCCCGGTCAGTTCATACGCCTTTAACTTGGTCAGACAGTTTAAAAAGGTCGTTTTGCCACAGCCGGTAGGTCCTACCACACACAAAAATTCTCCCTTTTTCACGTCAAAAGAAATATCATCCAAAACCAGCAGGTCACCAAATTTTTTTGTCATATGCGAGACTTTTACTTTGATTTCATCACTCATATCGTCTCCTCCTTACAAGGTGTCATCGCAGATCTCTTCGATCTGGCGGCGGATCTCCAGGAAAGCCGGATCACTGTACTGCCGGGGTCTGGGCAGGTCTGCCCGGACCTCCTGCTTTACGCAGGTCGGGGTGTTGGTCAGGATAATGATCCGGTCAGCCAGATAGACCGCCTCCTCACTGTTGTTTGTGACAAAAACGACGGTGCGCTTTTCTTTCTGCCAGATCTTTACCAGCTCCTCCTCCATCATATAGCGTGTCTGGGCGTCCAGATGCCCGAACGGTTCGTCCATGAGCATTACCTTCGGATCATTGGCATATGCACGGGCAATGCCCACCCTCTGGCGCATGCCGCCGGAGAGACGGTTGGGGTAGCTGTTCTCAAAGCCCCCGAGACCTACCAGATCAATAAAATATTGCGCCCGCTGCCGGCGGGTCTTTTTGTCGATTCCCCGGCTTTTAGGACCGAACTCTACATTTCCCATCACAGTGCAGAACGGAAAGAGGGCAGTCGTCTGATAGACGACTCCCCGATCCCGGCCGGGTGCCTCCACTTTCTTTCCATCCACATAGACTTCCCCTCCGGTAGGAAGCTGCAGTCCGGCGATCAGATTGATCAGGGTGGTCTTTCCGCACTGTCCCGGGCCAAAAAGCACAACAAACTCGTTTTCCTCCACCTCAAGACTTACATCACGCACCACTTCATTGGTTTTATGGATGTTCATAAACGTTTTTTCCACATGGCGCATGGATATGATGGAAGAATCCTTTAATTGTGCATTACGTTCCATGAGCACAGCCTCCTTTCTATCACGCGCATTATGGCTGCCAGCAGCATTCCCACAGCGCCGATCACGATCATGCCTACCATGACCAGGGTAATATTCAGGGTGTCGCTTCCCCGCTGGATCATCCAGCCGCATCCCTCCTGGGCTCCTACCATCTCAGCGGCCAGGACCTCCATCCAGCTTGTGGACAGCGCCACCTGCATCCCCGCAAATATCTGTGGAGTGCAGGAAGGAAGGACAACCCGGAAGAAAATAGCCCGCTCGCTTGTCCCCAGCATCCGGGCGCATCCCACAAGCTCCTGATCCACATTTCGGGCTCCGGTATACGCATTGAGGGTCACGTTCGTAAACGCGCCGATGCCGCAGAGGATGTACTTGGAGATCTCTCCGATCCCAAAGAACAAAATGACCAGTGATATCCAGGCGATGGGGGGAATCGGTCTGAGCAATTCAAAGACCGGCTTAAATATGGCTTCCGCCCATTTGGACGTCCCCATGCCGATCCCCAGGATGATGCCAAGGATAGTCGCCACAAAGAATCCCACCAATACCCGGCGCAGGCTGACGAGCAGATGCCCTGTGATCACATAATTGCCGATAGGCTCAAAAAAGGAGTCTATGAGAAGTCTGATCACTTCAATGGGACCAGGAGTCGTCTCCCCGGCAGGGGTGTAAGCAGTGATAAACCACCAGAACAGAAAAAAGCAGGCAATGGCACACACTGCGTAAAACATTTTTTCAAAATCAATTCTTTTCTTTGCTTTCATCCTCTTCTGCCTCCCCTCACAAATCTGCGCTCCAGAGCGTTGAGCCCTACCGTGAACAGGGTCCCGATCAGACCGATGGTGAGCATTGCCACAACGATCAGGTCAGCCCGGGCAAGACTGCGGTTGATCTGGACCATATATCCCAGTCCCTTGTTGGACGCCAGCATCTCCGCCGCGCACAAGGTCATCCACGCCGTTCCCAGGGAGATGCGGAGACCTGTGAAGATCAGAGGGAGCGCTGTCGGGATCGCCACCGTGAAAAGCATTTCTTTCCTGGAAGCGCCAAAAGTCTGAGCCACCCACAGATGAACAGACTTGGTCTGTTTTATACCGGAATAGGAATTGATCACGCAGGGGACAAACGCCGACACAAAAATGATGGCGGATTTTGCTCCCAATCCAATGCCAAACCACAGGATCATCAGAGGGATCCATGCAATGGTCGGCACCGGGCGGATAAGATCAAACAGGGGAGTTACAAACATGTCCACACGGCGGAACCATGCCATGGCGATCCCCAACAGCACGCCCACCAGGGCTCCCAGAAGGTATCCTGAAAGAGCCACTTTGAGACTGGCCGCGATATGTCCGAATAAAGTCGCTCCGTCCGGAGCTGTGTTAGTCAGCTTGCCGATGAGAGCCTCTACCACCTGGACCGGACTGGGAAGGATATAGTCTGGTTTCAGGTGGAGCACAGCAGTGCAAACATACCAGATGGTGAAAAAGACGCACAGAGAAAATACGGACACAATCCCGAACTTGATCTTCTCTTTCCGCTTTTGTTTTGCATACTCGTTCAAAAGAACCTCTCTCCTTTCAACAGAAAGGGCGCTCAAACGCCATATGCGCACACGGCATTTGAGCGCTCCTCTCTTAAAATAAATATCGGTCTTGTCTAAAATCCAAGCGCCTCTTTGATAATCGTGTCATCTATGTGTGTGGCGATCTCAGGATATCTGCTCTCCTCTAACAGTTCCTGGGAAACCCGGAATTCACCTGTCACTATTACAGACTCGCCTATGGTGATCCCCTTTGCCTCCTCGCTTGTGACAAAGGGACGTGTCTCGATTTCAGTAGCGCACGCCTCAAGCGTTGTCTCACTGCCGTTGGATGTATACCAGTCGTACAGCATGGACGCAGCCATTTCCGGATCCGCCTGAAGGGCGTCCGTTGCCTGGAAGAACGCTTTCACATAATTGACCAGCACATCCTGACGCTCTGTAAACGCCTTGTTTGATACGATGATGGAATCATACTGCGGCACGTCCAGGGACGACAGGCTGGAAGTCACCACATACCCCTCGCTCTCAGCGGTATAGGAAGTGGGCGGATTCAGCGCAGCCACGTCACAGTTTCCGGTTTTCAGCGCCTGATAAGCGGAAGGATAGTCCATGCTGACCAGCTCCACATCCTCGGGAGTGAGTCCAAGGACCTCAAGCCATTTATTCACATTGAGATGTGAGATCGTACCGGTCTGGATAGCGATCACGGCTCCACGCACACTGTCGGCATCGCCGTACACATCAGGGTAAGAAGGATTCGCACCCTGCACCTCGGCAATCGGTGAATCCTCGCTGACCAGCGTGTACAGACCACCCTCAGAGTGTCCGATGTCGGCAATACAATAAGCGCCGTAAATGGCAAGAGAGTTTACTGCTGCCGCGCTCAGCGTTCCAACCTCCCACTGATCCGAAGCCAGCGCCTCGTTCATTGCAGTACCGTTGGCAAAGTAGACGGTCTCGATCTTGAAACCATTCTCCTCATCCAGCCCATTCTCGATCATATACTGCACGGGCAGGCAGTTCAGGAAAGGCATGACCGCCACTTTCAGGACAGGCAGGTCACCGCCATCCTCGCTTCCTGAAGAGGCGTTCCCTCCACTCTGGTCCGAAGAGGATCCGCTTCCTCCACAGGCTGCCAGTCCCAGCACCATACCCATAGTCAACATGAGCGCTACAAGTCTTTTCTTCATAAAACGAGCTCCTTTTCATTTTTGATGATAAAATGGTATCAAAGTTTGTCCGGCCCGTAAATTTGATAATCATACATTGTCTTTCACTTTTTTGACATCTTTTGATAATTTTGTTCAACTTACAATAAATACGATCTGTTTATTTGTGCAAAAACACATATCCCTCAATAAAAAACGATCCCCCGGCTGATCGGGAGACCGAATTTAGCTTCCTTTTTAATAACCTGTTTTATCTGTGTTTTTCAAACCATTCCAGCAGATCCGCATAGACCTGATCTCGGTCTGTCTCATTGAGGATCTCGTGGCGGTCCCCTGTATACAGTCGGAGCGTCACGTCCCGTATCCCCGCTGCCCGGTACTTCTCATAGATCTTTCGGACGCCCTTCCCGAAATCACCTACCGGATCCTCCGCCCCGGACATAAAAAGTATGGGAAGCCCTTTCGGGATCATGTACACACTTTCCTTTCGCTGCATGCCGATCATGCCCGAAAATACATTGTAATAGGCGTTTACCGTGAACATGAAGGAACAGAGCGGGTCAGAAACATATGCGTCAAGTTGTTCCCGGTCGCTGGTGATCCAGTCCGCGCGGGTATGCGCGGGCTTGAATTTCTTATTGTAGGGGCCCACTACCATCTTATCCACCATCTTGCTGCGGTAATGCCACCCGCGGAAAGCCGCCATTACCCTGCACAGCCGCTTTCCGAAAAGAAGCGCTGCTTTTTTTTGATCCGAGGTCACGCCCATCAGCACAGCGCCGCTCAGCCCATTCCCATACATCTGTATATACTGCCGCAGCAGTGAAGAGCCCATGCTGTGTCCGAGCATGAAATACGGCACTCCGGGATATTTCCGGGCCGTCCGCTGGCACAGTGTATGCATATCACCCAGGACACACGCGTTTCCGTATTTTTCATTAAAGAATCCATACTCGGATTTTGCCTGTACGGATTTGCCGTGTCCAAGATGGTCATTTCCCACGACATAATAGCCTCTGTCGCACAGGAACCGCGCGAATTCGTCATATCGTCTGATATATTCCACCATTCCGTGGCAGATCTGAAGGACAGCTTTTACTTCGCCTTCCGGCTTCCACTCTATCGTATGGATCTCAGTATTACCGTCCTTTGACGGGAAATAAAACTCGTCTCTCATGTTGCTCACTTACCTGTCATCTAGATTTATGTATTCGCGGTGTGGCGCGAGAGCTTTGTACGCCGGGCGTATGATCTTGTCTACATTCTTAAGCTCCTCGAGCCTGTGCGCGCTCCATCCTACGATACGCGCCGCCGCAAAGATCGGTGTATACAGCGCCGGAGGAAGATCCAGCATGCTGTAAACAAGTCCGCTGTAAAAATCCACGTTTGCGTTGACGCCCTTGTACATCCTGCGTTTCTCTCCGATGATCTCCGGCGCCATGTGCTCTACCTTTTCATAGAGGGCATATTCTTTCTCGTGGTGCTTTTCCTTTGCAAGCTGTTTTACAAAGCGCTTAAAGATGTCTGCACGCGGGTCGGAAATGGAATACACCGCATGCCCCATACCATAGATGAGCCCTTTCTTGTCAAATGCCTTTTTGTCAAGAAGCGCTTCCAGATATGCCCGGATCTGATCGTCATCCTCCCAGTCTGTCAGATGCTCCTTCATATCCTCAAACATCTGGGTCACTTTCACATTCGCGCCTCCGTGTTTCGGTCCTTTGAGGGATGCCATCGCGGCCGCCATGGTCGAATAGGTGTCCGTGCCGGAGGATGTGACCACATGGGTCGTAAAGGTGGAGTTGTTGCCGCCGCCGTGATCCATGTGAAGAACAAGAGCCATATCGAGGATCTTAGCCTCAAGTTTCGTGTATTTTCTGTCCTCCCGCAGCATCATCAGGATATTTTCCGCCGCGGACAGTTCCCGCTTCGGAGCATAGATATAAAGGTCCTCGCCCCTGCGGTAATTGTATGCGTGATAGCCGTATACCATCAGCATCGGGAACTGCGCGATCAGGTTCAGGCACTGGCGCAGCACGTTCGGGATGCTCGTATCATCCGCTTTTGCGTCATAAGAATAAAGCTGAAGGATGCTTCTTGTGATACTGTTCATCATATCATGGCTGGGAGCCTTCATGATAACGTCGCGCATAAAATTCGGCGGGAGCATCCTCCGGTCCGCCAGCATGTCCTGAAAATTCCTGAGTTCCGTTTTATCGGGAAGCTCTCCGAACAGGAGCAGGTATGCCGTTTCTTCAAATCCGGGGTGTTTTGCCGCCAGGAATCCCTTTACAATGTCTTTAATATTGTATCCCCGGTAAAACAGGTTTCCTTCGCAGGGTACGGTCTCTCCGTTAACAACTTTGGACGCGCAGACATCGGAAATATTGGTAAGTCCTGCAAGAACGCCTTTTCCGTTCAGGTCACGCAATCCCCTCTTCACCTCGTATTTGGTATATAATTCCTTTTCAATCGCATTGTTTTTCTCACATTTTACCGCAAGCTCGTCGATCTCGGGAGTAATGTCGAAAAAAATGCTGTCAATATCTTTCCCCATGTGACCGTCCTCCTTCTTTTCCTTTTTTCCTTCTTTTTCTCCGTATGATCTTTATATTATACTAAAAAACGCATAATTAAACAATAAACTGACTATTAAATATTTATGAATGACGCGTCAGATGATTTCCACGCGCTCAGTCATGCATATGCTTTCCAAGGAGATCGGACAGCCGGGCAAATTCAGAAAGCGTCAGCGCCTCTCCCCGGATACTGGCCCCTTTGCCCAGAGCCAGAATGGCCTCCTCGATCTCTTCTTTTGTAAGATCAAGTTCCGCTGAATTCTTCAGCCCATTCGCCAGCGTCTTCCTCCTCTGATTAAACGACGCGTGGATGATGCGGAACATCAGCTTCTCATCGCGCACCTGCACCGGCGGCCGCTCATGGCGGTCCAGTCGGATCACCGCCGACCCAACCTTCGGCCTGGGCATAAAACAGTTCGGCGGCACATTTGCCACGATATACGGCCTGGAATAATACTGGACAGCCAGGGACAGAGCGCCGTAATCCTTTGAGCCCGGACCTGTCTGCATCCGGTCCGCCACCTCTTTCTGGACCATGACCGTGACGCTTTTGATGGGAACATGATTTTCAAAAAGCCCCATAATGATCGGAGTGGTGATATAGTAGGGCAGATTTGCCACCACTTTGATGGGCCTGCCCTTGTTTTCCTCCTCTGCCAGCTTCGCGATGTCCACCTTCAGCACGTCTTCATTGATGATCCTCACATTTTCATAGCCATCCAGTGTATCCTCCAGGATGGGGATCAGCGCCCGGTCGATCTCCACCGCGATGACCCTCCGCGCCGCGCAGGCGAGATACTGGGTCATCGTACCGATCCCCGGACCGATCTCGAGCACGCAGTCGTCCGCTTCGATCTGCGCCGCCTGGATGATCTTGTCCAGCACATGTGTATCGATCAGAAAATTCTGACCGAACTTTTTCTGAAAAACAAAATTATATTTCTGCAGCACCGCGATGGTGTTCTGCGGGTTTCCAAGGGTAGGCTGCTTCATGTGTTCCTCCTTTTCGGGATATTGGGACAGCTTAGGCGAAAGGGGGACGCCCCCTTCATAAGTATTTCATAAACCATACAGTTCCCTGCTGTTCTTTTCTGTCTGCCGGATGACGTCCTCCACTGTGATCCCTTTCAGCTCCGCGACCTGTTCCGCCACATAGGGCAGATACAGGGAGGTGTTCCGTTTTCCTCTGTATGGGACAGGCGCCAGGTATGGGCAGTCGGTCTCCAGCACAATGGACGCAAGCGGGATTTCCTCCACCACCTGTTTTAATTTTTTGGCGTTCTTAAAGGTGACCACGCCGCCAACGCCGATATAGTATCCCATTTTTACATATTCCCTCGCCATCTCGGCGGAATAGGAGTAGCAGTGGATGACCGCTTTCATTCCCGCGGCATGCTGTTTCATGATCTCAAAAGTGTCAGCCGCCGCGTCCCGGCTGTGTATGATGACAGGCATGTCCTTTTCCCTGGCAAGCCCGAGCTGGCGGATGAACCACTCCTTCTGGAGGTCATGCTCTTCCTTATCCCAGTAATAGTCCAGTCCGATCTCTCCCACGGCAACGATCTTATCCAGCTCAAGCAGGTCGGACATCCTTGAAAACTGCTCGTCATCCATGTCCCCCACCTCATCGGGATGGATGCCGATGGCTCCGTACATAAAAGAGTATCCTTCTGTCAGTTCCACGATCTTTTTCCAGGAATCGATAGTGGAGCCTGCATTTACGATAAGGCCGATGCCTCCCGCTTCCATGCTCTTTAAGAGCTCGTCCCGGTCCGTATCAAACTGCTCGTCATCATAATGCGCATGTGTATCGATTATCATAGCCTCACCTCAGCGCTTTACAAAATATTCTTCATACCATACAAGGAAGGTATAAATGGTCCATACTTTTCTCCAGTTGTCCGAATTGCCGCCCACATAATCGTCAAAGATCGCTTTGATCTCATCTACATTGAAAAACTTCTCAGCCATCTCGCTGCGGAATTTCTCCCTCACATCCTGATTGTAGCGGTCGTCAGCCATCCAGATGCGGATGGGCACGATGAAGCCCAGTTTCTTGCGGAAGGCGATCTCTTCCGGAAGCACTTTTGCCGCGGCAGCGCGCAGCGCTACCTTGTTCTGCTCTTCATTGACCTTATATTTGGAAGGCATCCTGGAGGCAATGTCAAAAATCCTGCGGTCCGTCAGCGGCATCCGGATCTCAAGCCCTGCCGCAAGACTCATCTTGTCCACGTTCAGATAAATATCTCCCTCCAGCCAGATCTGGATATCCACATCCGACATCTTTGTCACCGGGTCGAGTCCTTCTGTCTCTTCATAGATGGGTCGCGCGATCTCGATGGGAAGCACATCCGGATCGTATTTCTTCAGGATGCGCTTCTTCTCGTCTTCCTTCATGATATTTGTATTACCCACATAGAACGTCTTCAGGTTCTCGCCGTAGCGCTCCGCGTTGCGGTACATATTGTATCCGCCGAAAAATTCGTCCGCTCCTTCGCCGGAATAACAGATCTTCGTGTGCTGAGCCGTGGCGCGGCAGGCAATGGCAAATGCGATGGCCGACGCGTCTCCCAGCGGCTGTTCCATGTTGTACATCACATACGGCACGATGCCGAAGTATTCCTCCGGCGTAATCAGACACCGGGAATTCTTCCTTCCCAGGATCTCAGCCGTCTGCTTTGCCAGCCCGGACTCGTCAAAACGCTTTTCTTCATATCCGCAGGAATCCGTCATCTCCACATCAGACATTGCCAGCACATAAGAGGAATCCACGCCGCCGGACAGGAAGGATTCCGCTGTCTCATCCGCCGTCTTGACCTCCGGCATGATCTCCTTCAGAGTGGTGTGTATCTCATCCGCCCACTCCTCAAGGGTCCTGCTGTCGTCCAGGCGGAAGGCGGGCGTCCAGTATCTCGTTATACTCAGCTTCCCATCCTGCCAGATCAGATACCGTCCCGGCATAAGCTTCTTGAGCCCGCGGAAAAATGTATTCTCCCCCGCCACATAAGTCAGGCTCAGGTATAACTGCAGCATCTCTTCATTTAATTTCTTTACAAATCCGGGCTGCTCCATGATCTGTCGGATCGTGGTGCCATAGAGGAGGCTGCCGTCCTCTGTCTCATAATAATAGAATGGCTTGGTTCCGAAATGGTCTCTCAGGCAGAACAGTTTCTTCTCATCCTCATCCCACAGAGCAAACGCGAACATGCCGTGCATGTGGTCCGCCATCTCGTACCCCCATGTCTCGTACGCGCGGATGAGGATCTTTTCCTCCCGCTCTTGTCTCGTAAGATCAAGCGGGATCTCCAGCCTCTCACAGAGTTCCTCCCAGTTGCGGATGTGCCCTCTGTATTCTTTTACTGTTATCATATGTGCTCCTCCTGTTTCTTATCGCCTCATTTTACATAACACAGTACCTTCCGATAAAATATACCACGGCGGTGATATCAGGAAATTCGCAGCGATATGCCGGCGCGGTCCTTTTTGTATTTTAACATATCAGGTATCCGCTGTAAATCTGCATCACACTCCGGCCTGCGCGTCACACTCTCATCCCATCCATCTGCGCCGGAAAATTGGAAAAAATGAAAAAAACTATTGTCTTTCCTGTCATTTATGCCTATTCTATTAAAGGAACTACTTAAACTATGTAATAAGACGAGGTATACGAAATGAAACCGATCAAAGAAGGAAAAGTACGCGAAATCTATGACAACGGCAACAGTCTGATCCTTGTTGCCACTGACAGGATCAGTTGTTTTGACGTGATCCTGAAAAACACGATTACTAAGAAAGGAACTGTTCTTACACAGATGTCCAAATTCTGGTTTGACATGACTTCCGATATCCTGCCGAATCATATGATCTCGACAGATGTGAAAGATATGCCGGAATTTTTCCGTCAGCCTCAGTTCGACGGCAACAGCATGATGTGCCGGAAGCTGAACATGCTCCCCATCGAGTGTATCGTCCGCGGCTACATCACGGGAAGCGGCTGGGCAAGCTACCAGAAGGACGGCACTGTGTGCGGCATCACGCTGCCGGAAGGCCTCAGAGAGTCGGACAAGCTGCCTGAACCGATCTACACACCTTCTACAAAGGCAGAGATCGGCGATCATGACGAAAATATCTCTTATGAGCAGAGTATAGAACACCTTGAAAAAGCTTTCCCTGGCAAGGGTGAAGAGTACGCCGCAAAGCTTCGCGACTACACTCTGGCGCTGTATAAGAAATGTGCGGATTACGCCCTGACTCGCGGCATCATCATCGCTGACACGAAATTCGAGTTCGGTCTGGACCAGGATGGCAACATCGTGCTCGGAGACGAGATGCTCACACCGGACAGCTCCCGCTTCTGGCCGGCAGACGGATATGAGCCGGGACACGGACAGCCGTCCTTTGACAAACAGTTTGCGCGCGACTGGCTGAAAGCCAACCCGGACAACGACTGGACACTGCCGGATGACATCGTACAGAAAACGATCGATATTTACCTGCAGGGATATGAGATGCTCACAGGGAAGAAGCTGGACTGAGCGGGCTTTCGCCCTATGGCAGACCTGCCGACTGAGGGATCGCCGCCGTGCGCAACTTCGATTCCGCTCCGCTGCATCTCAGTCGCGGGCTTTCGCCCTATGGCAAAACAGAAAAAGAACTTCGGAAGAATGCGAGCACTCTTCCAAAGTTCTTTTTCTATTTTACCGCACGGCTCATTGCCATCGCGCACATCACGAAAGCTCTAATTTTCCAGTATATAACTGGTAGTAGGTACCTTTGAGTTTGAGGAGATCTTCATGGGTTCCTCTTTCGATGATACGGCCGTGTTCGAGTACCATGATGGCGTCGCTGTTGCGGATGGTTGACAGCCTGTGGGCGATGACGAATACGGTGCGCCCCTTCATCAGGTTATCCATACCTTTCTGCACAATGCTCTCTGTCCTCGTATCGATGGAGGACGTTGCCTCATCGAGGATGAGCACCGGCGGATCAGCGATCGCCGCCCTGGCGATGGCGAGGAGCTGCCTCTGTCCCTGGGAGAGTTCTTCACCGTCGCCGCTTAATTGGGTATCATATCCCTTTGGCAGCATCTTGATGAACCCATCCGCATGAGCGAGTTTTGCCGCCTTGTATACTTCTTCGTCCGTTGCGTCCAGCTTGCCGTAACGGATATTTTCCTTGATCGTCCCTGTGAACAGATGGGTGTCCTGAAGCACGATACCCAACGAGCGCCTCAGGTCCGCCTTCTTGATCTTATTGATATTGATATCATCATAACGGATCTTTCCGTCAGCCACGTCATAGAAGCGGTTTATCAGGTTCGTGATCGTTGTCTTTCCAGCTCCGGTGGATCCGACGAACGCCAGCTTCTGTCCCGGCTTCGCGTACAGGGTCAAGTCATGGAGCACCATATGATCCGGTGTGTACCCGAACGTCATATCATAGAATCTCACATCGCCTTTCAGTTCGGTATAAGTGACAGTTCCGTCCGCCTGATGCGGATGCTTCCAGGCCCACATTCCTGTGCGCTCTTTACATTCCACGATATTGCCGTCCGCGTCTTTCCTGGCATTTACAAGTGTAACGTATCCGTTGTCCACCTCCGGCTCTTCGTCCATCATATTGAAGATACGCTCTGCCCCGGCAAGCGCCATGATGATAGAGTTGAACTGCTGGGCGATCTGCATGAACGGCTGGGTAAAGCTCTTCGTAAACTGCAGATAGGACGCCATGACGCCGAGCGTAATGTTGCCGACTCCCAGCACGGAAAGAAATCCCCCGAACACCGCTGTCAGAACGAACTGCAGATTTCCCAGGTTTCCGATGATGGGCCCCATCATGCTGGCAAATGTATGCGCCTGGGACGCGCTTGTATACAGCCGCTCATTCAGCTCGTCAAACTCTTTCTCCGAGATCTTCTCATGGTTGAACACTTTGACAACCCGCTGACCATTCATCCGTTCTTCCACGAATCCGGTGATATCCGCGAGGTCAAGCTGCTGCCGTATGAAATATTTGCCGCTGTTGCCCGCGACCTTCCTTGTCACAAGGACCATGACAAGGATCATCAGCACCGCAAGCGCCGTAAGGATCGGACTCAGCACCAGCATGGAAATAAATGTCACCACGATAGTGAATGCTGACATCAGCACCTGCGGAATGGACTGATTGATCATCTGGCGCAGGGTGTCCGTATCGTTTGTATAAAGACTCATGATCGAGCCGTTCGTATTCTGGTCAAAATAGCGGATGGGCAGTGTCTGCATATGCTCGAACATCTCATCGCGGACGCGCTTCAACACGCCCTGACCGATCACCACCATCATCCGGCTGTATATAAATGTCGCGATGACTCCCAGGAGGAAGATCGCCCCCAGCACGGTAAGCGCCATATACAGCTCCCTGTAATCCGGGTCCTGCTGCCCGATCAGAGGGATGATAAAATCGTCAAGAAGGAATTTCAATGACAGCGACACAGAAATGGACGCTATGGAGCTCATCAGGATACAAATGAGTACAACGATGAACTGCACCCTATATGTGCTGGTCACATAGCCCAGCAGACGCTTCGCTGTCTTGAGCGTGCCGCTGGTGATCGCCGGGCCGCCCTTACGCTTTCCCTTCCCGGCTGCCAGGCCGTTGGTGTTATTTATCTGTTCACTCATCCTCAGCGCCTCCTTTCACCTGTGATTCATACACTTCCCTGTAGATCGCATTGTTCTTCAGGAGCTCCTCTGAAGTGCCGATGCCGTTGATCTCACCGTTATCCATGACAATGATCATATCCGCATCCTCTACGGAGGAAATCCTCTGAGCGATGATGATCTTTGTCGTATCCGGGATCTCCTCCCGGAACGCCTGGCGTATCAGCGCGTCCGTCCTTGTGTCCACCGCGCTGGTGGAATCATCCAGGATCAGGATCTTCGGCTTTTTAAGCAGCGCCCTGGCGATACAGAGCCTCTGCTTCTGTCCGCCGGAGACGTTGTTTCCGCCTTCCACGATCATCGTGTCATACTTGGCCGGGAACTCCTGGATAAAGCCGTCAGCCTGAGCCAGTCTGCACACCCTCTGCACTTCCTCGTTGCTGGCGTTCTCATCACCCCAGCGCACATTGTCATAAATACTGCCTGTGAAAAGCACATTCTTCTGGAGCACCATGGATACCTGGTCGCGCAGCGCCTCCAGGTTGTAGTCGCGCACGTCCACGCCGCCGACCTTCACGCATCCTCCTGTCACGTCATACAGTCTTGGAATAAGCTGTACAAGCGTGGACTTGGCGCTTCCGGTGCCGCCGATAACGCCGATGATCTGACCGCTTTTGATATGAAGATCCACATCCTTGAGGGAAAGGTTTCCTCCCTCTCCCGCGTAGCTGAAGTTCACATGTTCAAAGTCAATGTCTCCGTTTGCGACTTCTCTGACCGCATCCGCTTTATCCTGCATCTCCGGCACCTCATCCAGCACCTCGGTGATACGGTCTGTGGATGCCTCCGCGATCATGATCATGGTAAACACGAAGGTCACCATCATCAGGGACATCAGGATCTGGAGAGAGTACACGATCACACTGGTCAGCTCCCCGGTCTGCATGGAGCCGCTGATAATGCTCTCTCCGCCGATCAGTACCATCACGATCACCACCGCGTATACCGCGAACTGCATGACCGGAGAGTTCCATGCCACGACCTTCTCCGCCTTCGTAAAAAGCTTGAACACTATGGTCGAAACTTTCCCGAACTTCTCTACCTCATGGTCTCCGCGCACATACGCTTTTACCACCCTTGCCGCGTTTACATTTTCCTGCACTGTATTGTTCAGCACATCGTATTCTTCAAACACCTGCACAAAATGCGGATGTGCTTTTTTTGCGATAAAGATCAGGGTCACGCCCAGAAGCGGCGCCACAACCAGCATGACAAGCGCGATCGGGACACTGATCGTCATGGTCATGATCAGCGACAGGACGATCATGATCGGCGCCCTCGCGAGCAGACGGATGGTAAACATATATGCCATCTGTACGTTGGTGATATCCGTTGTCATCCTGGTCACCAGACTGGAAGTTGAAAAATGGTCGATATTTCCAAAAGAGAAATCCTGGATTTTATAAAAGATATCGTGACGCAGGTTCTTTGCGTATCCTGATGAAGCGATCGCGCCAAGCTGCCCCGCTTTAGCGCCGAAAGCAAGCGCCAGCATAGCCATGACGATGAGCAGAAGACCCATCTTTATAATGTAAGCCATATCCCCTTCCATGATCCCGACATCAATGATCCTCGCCATCAGCAGCGGGATCAGGACTTCCATCAGGACTTCCAGACAGACAAGAGCCGGGGTCAGGAAGGATTCGCGTTTATATTCCCTGACGGAACGAAGTAATTTTCTATTCATGGTCTGTTATCTCCTCTCTCCTTTTTTCATTACCTGCTAAATTCGCCGACATCTGTTCCAGCACATCCAGACAGACCGAAAGCTTTTCTTCCGGGATGCCTTTTCTGAGCACAGCCTCCGCGTAGCGGATATTATCCAGAACATATTCTCTGATCCCTTCCGCCTTATCCGTTGGGACTACTTTCTTCAGCCGGGCGTCCCGCTCCACTGACTCCCGCCGGATGAGTCCCTTTCTTTCAAGAAGCTGGAGCGTTCCGGTCACTGTTGACCTGCGGACCTGGAACTCTTTCTCCACATCCCTCTGATAGATGTCACGTTTCAGTGACTCAAACAGAATATAGTGCAGCACATGTCTCTGCATATTCGTCAGACTGTCCTCGGCTTCATGGGAACACATCTGACGCTTAAGCTGATGGGAAACCGTATTGATCAGCTTTCCCGCATCTCGTTTGGACGCGTTGGACGCATCGGACGCATCCATCCCTCTCTGCAGCTCCTGTTTTCCCATACCGCATACACTCCTTTTCACAGCTTCCGTTCTGCTTCGGATCGTAAAGATAATTATAATTTGTTCGGTAACTAACAGTCAGTATATGCGGATAAAAAATTATTGTCAACACCAAAAATACACAAAAGAAAAACTTCCTGGCGCCAAAAAACCGGAAGTTTTTCTTATAAATTTCTATTGTCTTCTTGTTTTACTTTCCCTCTGAGGCCCCTGCGAGCCGTTTTTTCGGCGGCCCTTCCTTCTCTGTACCAGCCATACGGCGGCAGGCGCCGCGCACAGAGCAAGGCAGACAGACAACGCCGCCCCATCGAGCAGACGCTCCTTCCGGATCTCTCCTCCTGACGAGACGTACGCAATTCCGGTCCGTCCCAGGAGCGGATCCTCTCCGCCGCTTTCTTCCCCCTGACGCTCATCCGGCGTCCTGCGGCAGTAGACTACATACCGCTGGTAATTTTGGGTGTAAGGATGGCAGGTTATAAGGGTCAGCAGATCCTCCCCGGGTACGATCTTAACTGCGTCAATGTCGTCCGGGCTGATCACGATGCTCTTTACCACTTCATACTCCAGCGTATCCCACAGATTGGCCACTTCCACCCTATCCCCCGGCTCCAGTTCCTCAATGTCCCGGAACATGGGAATCCCGCTGTATCCTCTGTGAGCCGCGATCACACAATTCGTATTTTCACCGCCGACCGGCATACTTGTCTGACTCAGCACCGCCGCTCCTCTGCTCATATTTTCGTCAGAAGCCCCGATATACAGCGGCAGTTTCTGATCCATGGCCTCGATCGTGAGATATCCGACCATGTGTTCCGGCAGCCCCGCCGTATCAAGGTCAAACGGATTCTGTTCGTAACTCCATGCGTCCTTCAGCTCTTTCTGCTCATCCGCGTAAATGCGGGCATTATAATCCTGCATACAGCGCAGGAGCTCTGCGTACGGCTCGTCTTCCGCCGCCTCCTCCGCCTGCTGCCTTTCCTCCTGAAAACGAGCAATCGTATCCTTATTCTCATGATCGGAGATCAGCTTCCGTACATCAGGGTAGGAAAGGATCCCGACCCCTGTCAAAAACAGGGTTCCCGCCAGGATAATAAGCGCTCCTCTCTTCATCACACATATCCTTTCCGGGCACAGGCGTCAGTCCCCCTGCCTGTGCTGTTTCACTGTTTTTACTGCTTTTCTGCGTCTCCGCCTCAAAATCCCTGCCCCCACGGCCAGCACGGTTATCCCGGCAGGGATCGCGGCGAGATATACGCCTATCCAGGCGCGGTCCGCCTCCACCGCGGAGCTGTAAGCCCGAGCAGCTTCCTCCTCATAAGGCACCCTTGTCCCCCGCACCAGCAGGCGGTGCGTATTTACCGCGTAGGGCGTACATGTCAGAAGGGTCACCAGATCCTTTCCTTCTTCGGGCTGGATGAGGGACAGTTCTTCCGGTTCGATCACCTTGATCTGATCCACCTCATATGCCAGCGTCCGGTCAAGAATATGGATATAGAACCGGTCTCCCTCCACCATCTCATCCAGGCGGGTAAACAGCTCCGCGCTGGGCAGTCCTCTGTGGGCGCTGATAACAGAATGACGGTTCTCCCCGCCGACAGGAAGGGCTGTCATCTCCAGGTGCCCGGCCCCTTTGGCCAGCACCTCCTCGCTCGTTCCATGATAGACCGGGAGGTAGACGCTGATCTTTGGGATATCGATATACCCCATCACGCCGTCTCCTCCGATATTCAGGACTTCCCCATAATTATCGGGGAGCACATAGCCGCTCCCCATGATAAACGGATCATGCACCGGGTCCCCTGCCAGGTTCTCATTATAAGTCTGCGCTTCCTCCCACGCGGCGTCCAGCTCCTCCTGATCCAGATTCTCCACCTCAGCCTCATAGGTGTGTATCACTTTCTGCTGGTTTTTCTCCGCCAGAAGATTACTCACCGCCGGATAAAGGAAAATCCCGGCGCCCGCCGCAAAAAGCAGCAGGGGCGCCAGGAACAACAACAGGTTCTTCTTATTCATGCCTGGATGTTTCTCTTTCTTACAGCCACGATGACCAGTAAGACCGCTCCGCCCATGAGCAGGATTCCCGCGATCGTAAAGAGCGCGGTTCCCATTCCGCCGGTTACAGGAAGGTCAAAACTGCCGTCCTCATCATAAAGTACGTTCGAGAATTGGAAGCTGACCACATTTTTGTTGATCGAGACTTGGGAGACTTCCCCCGCGTTGACTGCAGCGGATGTATATGTGACCTCTGTTTTTCCCTGACCCTGATCAAGCACTCCAAGCTCCGGCTCTGTGTCTGTCAGCCGGATCTCGATGGCTTCATCGGGAAGGACATATCCGTCCGGAGCCACTGTTTCCTTGAGATAATATGTCCCCAGATCAAGGGCCTGGATCTTTAATCCCCAGCCGAGATTGCCGCCCAGATCAGTCACTGCAAGGTCTGTTGTTTTCACAACTTCGGGATTTGCTTTCTCCTCTGCTGTGGGCAGTCTGTATATGCCGTTATCCGATACAAATTCGACTGGGCTTCCGCCTTTCTCTTTGCTCAGATTGAATACAGCGCCTTCCGGAGTGTCACCTTTTTCCACAGTCTTGACCAGACTGATGCCATATGTGTAGACCTCCTCCTCTGTCTCTGTCTTGCTGTCGCTGTCCTTATACGGATCGTTTGTGTATCCAACGAAAGCATTGTTTCCCAGCGCATCCGTCTCAAACGCGTTTTCATTTACTGTCGCTGTATATTTTACAACGATTTCAGACGCATTCAGATAAACTTCTGCAAGCTCTTTATAATACTCTGTCATATTAATTGTAAATGAATTATCCGCGCTTGTATCCAGACTATAATATTGGGGATCCAGCGTACTTCCATTCACAAAGATCTTGATGCTGTCTTTATTTAACGTAAGACCATTTGACAGGGTGTCGCCTATAACAAATCTTGTCACAGTCGCATTTTCAGGATACTGCGGGATATCAACGGTCAGCTTGTATGGAACCGTATCTCCCACAGCCACAGAACCGTCGCTTTCACCCTCGCCTTCCGCATCCAGCTCTTTATCGATACCAGGCGCGCTTCCTTTCAGCACTGCCGCGGCATCGCTGACAGACCATTCTTCTCCGTTATAACTGGGGAATACATTCGCCACTGACGGCTTATAGTTATTCACGCCTTCCTTCGGCTGCGCGCTCAAAAGATACTGGCCCATCGGCACAGTGACGGAAGCTGTTCCCTGAGCATTGATCTCAGCTTCGCCCGCTGCTGTCAGTTCCGGTCCGTCCTGTCCGAGAACAGCCTGATAGAACGCGCTCAGTTCCGCCGCCGATGCTTTAAAATAAGCGTCTGTCACGGCATTGTCATTCTCTGTGTCAATGTAATGGCCGTATTCTTCCGCGCCATTGCCCATCAGATAATCCGCCATCTCCTCTGTCCATGTATATACCGGCTCTGTGGGCTGCTGATTCTCATGATCAAAGTTGACGTCGATCACTTTATAAGCAGTGACCGTCGTCCCCGCATCTGTTGTAAGGCCATTGATCGTAATGGTCCCTGTGTCCATCGGCTGGATCGCAGCGGACACTGTCAGGCTCATGGACATCATTGTCACAATTGAAAGGCACAATGCCATAAGCTTTGAAACTGTGGATCTTCTCCGTTTCCTTTTCATAGAAACTCTCCTCCTCTTTCATAAATGATTTTTGAATATTGATATATAATATCTCAAGGGCTTTGGCGCCCAATATTCAACCCATTGATCCCCGGCGTATTTTACGGACTGCCGCCGGCTCTTTTTCTCCGGTTCACATACCACCATACACCGCCGCTGATCCCAACTGCCATGAGGACTCCCCCCATGACCAGGAACAGTCTGGTGCCGATGTTTCCGGAAAACGGCAGTTCGCCGGGTTCATAATTCCTGACTCTGTAAAAGACCTTTTCGGTTCCCTCTATCGGGATTCCCTCCTTTACATACTCAAATGCAGGAGTGACTGCCGCCTTGACGGAGCCGCTGATGCCGAACGCCTTTTTATCCTTGTCATAAGTCAGGATCCACTGCCCTTTCGGAAGCACATAGCCGCCGGGAGCCATGTATTCGACCAGCCGGTATTCCGATGAGATCTCAAGGCCGTCAAAACTCACAAGTCCGGTTTCTTCTGCTGATCCTGCGCCTGTCCCGGCTGCCTTCCAGCACGTCTCCTCTCCGTTCGTCACTCCAGTTATGATGCCCTTACCATCGATCACGAGCAGATCGTCAAAGTGTTTATGTTCACTGTTCTCACACACCAGCTCATACAGAGCGAACCGCGCCCCTCCAAGCCCCCGGTCCTGCGCATCTGTTTTCTGGAAAGAAAACCCTGACACCGGTTCGTAGGTGTTCACAAACTTCACGCTGACGCTTCCGGTATTGGTGATCGTAAGGGGCTCTGTCTCATTTCCATTCTGAAAGCCTCCGTCTCCTGTATCGTAGGCTGTGGAGTACCCTTCTTTTTCCGCTTCCGCCGCAGTGATCTCCGCTCCCTCCGGGAGCTCCAGTATAGTAATGCTCTCGCCGTCCTGAAGTCTGATCTCTGCCTTCCCGCTGCTGTCAAACTCCACTTTTCCTGACTGCGGATTGCCATTCCCTGGACTTTCAGACGTACGATACGGTCCCTGCAGCGCCACCCCATTTATTGTTCCTGTCAGCGTGAAGGTAAACTCCTCGTCATCCGGGGCCGCGCTCATCTCATCAACGACTTTCTTGCTGACAGTCAGGCTTCCGACCCTCTCATTGGTCACCTGCACGGTGACTGTGCCGGAGAAAAGGGCGGTAAGGTCTCTGTCGCCCAGCTCCTCTTTCAGTTTCTCAATCTCTCCGCTATCATGGTCAAGGCACTGACGGATCGCCAGCCGCGTCCATCCGCTCGAAGCCCTTAATGTCAGCGGATATACGGTTCCCCCGGCAGTTGCTTCGGGTCCATACTCCAGCGCCGCTCCTGCTGCCTGATACTGAAGATGTGTCTCATCACCGAGCCCTTCCCATTGAGTCCCATCGGCGTCCGGCAAGTCGGTTGTGCTTTTCAGAAGCTTTGCCCTGATATCATGGAGGGTCGTATCCACACCGTCATCAGCGGCAAACTGCGCCATAGTCTTTACGATGGAGCCTACGCCCCGCAGGACGTCCACGCCGTCACTGTCATTTCCCGCGTCTGCATACACTCCCGTACTGTCCACAATGATCTTTGTCACAGTCTCATTTCTCTTATACCCATCCGGCGCGTCTGTCTCCACCAGGTAATATGTTCCCGACGGCAGCACATTGCCAGCCTCCTCTGTGGGGAAGATCCCGCCCCCTGCCAGATCAATGGGATCCTGATTCTCTTTGCTCAGATTTCTCGTGATCAGCCGGTCCTTCACCTCCGGTTTACTCCCGGTGTGCGGGTATTCAGAGTATAGAGTAAATTCCGCTCCTTCCACAGGATTTCCCTGCTCATCCACCTTTTGCACCAACAACTGATTCTTGATATTCGGCACATAGAGCCGCGCCGCAAACTCGCGGGAGAACTCTGTCCAGGCATTTTCTTCTATATGTACGATATCCTCCGCACTGCCGATCGCCTCCAGACTGCCGGTCCCTTCCGCGTAAAAATACATGACCGTAAACATTGGCTTATCTTGGCTTGCATTTCCGCTGTCCTGCATGAAATAATAATTCCTGATATCCCCGGGCATGTTCTCGATCTCCGCCTTGTAAGCGCCGCTGGAATCAATCTGGAAAAGATACGGATTTGCCTTCGCGGCGGCAAGGATGCTCTCCATGCCCGAAGACTCCGCCACATGCCAGCCGTCCTTCACCGGGTCGCCCGAGACCGGACGCCAGTCATCCAGGCTATTTGGGTCCGGATTTCCAGAGCCAACATATTTCATCACCACCGCGAACATGGTGCCCTCGCCGTCACTGATCGGATACTTTTCAACTACCTGATTGGGCGCTTTTGCCGTCAGCTTGGCGCTTGCATAGGAGCCGGTATCCCAATGGTTTGCTGACAGGAGGACGATATTTCCGTTTTTTTCGTACATATAAAGGTGCATCTCACCCGCCGAACGGTATCCCTGCGGAACCGTCCGCTCACGCAGCACCAGGTATTTTACGCCCCGCTCATATAAATCATTCAGGCTGACCGTATATCCGTCTTTGTCCACAAGGATAAAACTCCCGGAGGAATCTGTAGTGCCCGAAGCGACAGCTTCCCCATCTGTCATGTAAGAGCAGTTCGCCTTATAAAGGTCAAACACTGCTCCCGGCACCGGATCCCCTAGCTGGTCAACCTTGATGACATCGCTTTCAGGTACTGTAACCAGATTAAACTTAAGGGACATGTTGGAGGCGGTGTTGCCCCTCTCAAGATAATAAAATTTCAAGGTATGATATGTGTCATCAGCAAACGTCTTTCCTGCGAACCCGGATGTGTCTTTATCTGCGGCCTCGAATTTATCCAAGAGCGTTCCTGCTGATTTACCCTGGATATAGATCTTTCCTGTCTGGAAGTTGATGGACAGGGATGCCTTGTCGTGGATCCCTCCCAGGTCAGCCACCAGCACATCGTCGATGAATACCCACACGTCATCATCACCGGAAAATTCATATGTCACAGCCTTGCTTTGATCGGGACTCGTATGCCCTCCATACTGCTGGATAAAACGAGTGCTCATGGTCACGCCGAAATAGTGGTTCTTGCCGTTATAACTCGTTCCGTTGTCCCAAATGTCTCCCCACCACTCATTAAAAGCGTCTGTCGCGGCATTAAACGGAAAAAACTGCCCTGATGTTATCAGCTTATCACCGTTATGATACGGCAGTCCCGCCTTTTTATAGAGCGCAAAGGCATTGGAGCCCGGATAAAACGCCGCGTAGTTTTTCTCGCTGTCGTAGTAATAATAGCCTTCATTATCAACCTGGAGCAGACCGTCCACATCCGCATAGGCGATTTTTCCCTTATGCTCATAATCAGGGTCAAACAGATATCTCAGGGACTCCTCACCATCCCGCCCATGCCATCCTGTATCCAGATCATTCAGGCGGGGATAGCCGTCCTCGCCGATTCGGTTTGCCACGATCCCCTGATACGGTCCGTTCCCGGTTCCTGTATAATCATTCCATTCGCCCGGATAATCATTGCCGCCTTCCTTTCGAAAGTTGAGGGCATGCCCGGCATTGATCCCTTTGTCAGACACATTTCCGCCATCACTCCCATCATTTGTTTCCCGCTCATATAACCAGTAATCAAACAGGTTGATCGTGGTCCCGGATGTATCTGCGTTGTTTTCAACGATATATTCTTTCAGCGCAGCATCCTCCAGGGGGCCTGTGGGAAGCGTGAGCGTTTCCGCTCCTGTTCCTTCCACTGTTACCTCCAGCGGCGCGGCCTCTTCCCCCAGACAGTACTCGCCGCTGATATCCGCGGAAATCGTATATGTACCGTCGGTCATGCCCGCTTCCGGTATGGACGATACATCCCACAGGATATCGAGCGTCAGGGAGTCTCCCTCTGGAGTCACCGCGCTGATCCGCGCCGGAAGCATGTCCAGCAGCGACTCTCGCGTCGCCGGGTTCTCCCCGCCGGCTCCCGGAACGGTGAGTATCCATCTGCCATCCGCGTTCTGCAGAACGCCCTCTTCGTCTATCCAGCCCCAGTCCGAGATTTCTGCCAGCCCTGCTCCTTCCAGGTCCTCTGACACTCCTGATCCTTCCGATGCCACTGATGTTGCGATATCTTCCGGCTCCGGAGCTGTTTCTGTATCCTGCACATCTTCCGGCTCTAAGGCTGTTTCTGTCCCCTGCACATCTTCCGGCTCAGTCCCGGCATTCTCACCGTCTGAGTTCCTGATTTCTCCTCTCGCCTCAGCACTGCCGCCGGATGCCACCTCATAAGCCTGTCCCTGCACGCCGTCGGCAAAAGCGGAGATGCCGCCTGATGAGAAAATCAGAACCAGCGCCAGCGCCCCGGCAAAGATGCGCCCTCTTTTCCCATACATTCCTGTTATCACTCCCTTACAATTTTGTTCGGGTCATAGCTCACAACCACATACTAATAATTATGTGATGCATTTTTATATTATGATGGTTTACGTTCGCCCTGATTTTTGCCCTGATACAGGAAAATGAGGCGGGTTTTGTCAGGATATAACTCTTTTTATTTGATTTCGAAGAAAATTCGTGAATCATGGGAGACAATAAATACCAATCCTTCAAGGTGAGGAAATCTGAAGTTATTTAATACATCCGCTTTCCATAATTTATGAATAATCTTTGAGGGATTTTTTAATCAGAATTGTAGAAAGTTTCCTCTAAAAAATGTATAATAAAGATATTAAGAATGAAAGAGAGGGCTCATTATGAAGCAAAATAACATGTTAGCCATGATTTTAGCCGGCGGCCGCGGTTCCCGCCTTCATGACCTGACGAAAAAAGTGGCAAAACCGGCTGTTTCATATGGCGGAAAATACCGCATCATTGATTTTCCCCTGAGCAACTGTGCCAACAGCGGAATCGATGTTGTGGGCGTTCTGACACAATATGAATCCATCCTTCTGAACAGCTATGTCGCAGCGGGCCGCCGCTGGGGACTTGACGCAAAGGACAGCGGGGTATATGTCCTCCCGCCGCGCGAGAAATCTGACGCCAACCTGGATGTATACAGAGGAACGGCCGATGCGATCTCACAGAATATAGATTTTATCGATACATATTCCCCTGAGTACCTTCTTATTCTTTCAGGTGACCACATCTATAAAATGAACTATGCCAAGATGCTTGCTTATCATAAAGAGTGCAAAGCGGATGCCACGATCGCGGTTATCGAGGTTCCGATGAGGGAGGCAAGCCGCTTCGGCATTATGAACACGGACGATACCGGACGTATCATAGAATTCGAGGAAAAGCCGGAACAGCCGAAGAGCAACCTCGCCTCCATGGGCATCTATATCTTCAACTGGAAGCTTTTACGCAAGATGCTCCTCGCTGATATGAAGGACCCGGATTCCAACCATGACTTCGGCAAGGATATCATTCCCACAATGCTTAATGACGGAAAAAACCTGTACGCTTATAAATTCAAAGGCTATTGGAAAGACGTAGGTACGATCGACTCTCTCTGGGAAGCGAACATGGATCTTCTGGACAAAAATAATGAGCTTGACTTAAACGACAGCACCTGGAAGATCTACACTGAGGATGTGACCGCGCTTCCTCAGTATATTGGCTCTGAGGCGGTCATTGATCGTGCGTTCATCACGCAGGGCTGTGTCGTTGATGGTGAAGTTAAAAATTCCGTACTGTTCACAGGGGCAAAGGTGGCGGCCGGAGCAAAAGTCAGCAACAGTGTGCTGATGCCGGACGCGGAAGTTGCGGAAGGCGCAGTCGTCACCCGCGCGCTCGTGGCCGATGGGATCAAGATCGGCAAAAACGCTGTTGTGGGCAGCGCTGACAGCAAGAACATCGAACTTGTGGCAAAACGTGTAAAGGGGGATGAATAATATGAGCAAGGCATTTGGAATCATTAATTTTGCCGGGAATCACATCCAGGTAGACGGCCTTCAGGCATACCGCCCGGTAGGCGCCTTTTCCTTCCTCGGAAGATACCGCACGATCGATTTCCCGATCTCCAACATGAGCAACAGCGGGATCGATAATATCGAAGTTTATGTCCGCAGACAGCCTCGCTCTCTGACCGAGCATCTGGGGACCGGGCGCCATTACAACATCAACTCAAAGCGCGGACAGCTTAACATCATGTACACAGAGCACAATCGGATCGGGGACATTTACAGCACGGATATTACAGCTTATATCGAAAATATGGACTGCATCGAAAGGATCCATCTGCCCTATGTTGTCCTGGCGCCGAGCTACATGATCTATACGGCAGATTACAGCACGTTCCTTGAGGAGCATATTGAATCCGGAGCAGACATCTCCATGATGTACCACTCCGTTGACAATGCAAAGGAAGCTTTCCTCAACTGTAATACACTTAACATCAACAAGCAGAAAGGCGTGCTCTCAATCGAGCCAAACCATGGAAATACAAAGAACAAAAATATTTCTATGGATACATATGTGATATCAAAGGAACTGTTCCTTGAACTGGTCAGGAAAGCACACAGCACATCCTCCATGTACACATTTGCCGATATTCTTAACGAAAAATGCGCGGACCTGGACATCCGCGCGGTCTCTCACCGAGGATATTTTGCAGCGATCTGTGATTTTAACAGCTATTATCACGCAAACATGGACCTGATCGACTTAAAAAATGCTTCCGGCCTCTTCAACCCGGACTGGCCGATCTACACCCGTACGAACGATTCCTGCCCGACACAGTATTTTGAAGGCAGTAAGGTGACTTCTTCTGTTATATCCAACGGCTGTCTCATCGAGGGAACTGTTGAAAATTCCATCATTGGAAGAGGCTGCGTTATCAAGCCCGGCGCGATCGTAAAGAACTGCGTCATCTCTGCCGACGTGGTCATCGGAAAAGGCGTTCGCGTAGAGAACCTTGTTGTGGACAAACACGCGAGGCTGATACGCGGCAAGCGAGTTATCGCGACTCCGGAGAAGCCCGGATATATCAAACGCGGAGATACACTGTAAACCCGGATTCCCATGCAGGGACCGCAGCAGGTTACTCGTCTGAAAGGTTAAGATTCGGAGCGGACAGAGACACGGAACCGGCAAATTGTTTAATCTGCCGGTTCCGTGCCTCTGTCCGCTCCGTTTTGTGGATCTTTCAGGGCTGCTGCTCCATCCCCAGAGTGGCCATCATAACTGCCTTGATCGTGTGCATCCTGTTTTCCGCCTCGTCAAACACTTTTGACTGTTCAGATTCGAACACCTCATCCGTCACTTCCATATCTTTGATGCCGAACCTCTCGCCCATCTCTTCCCCGATCTTTGTCTTCAGATCATGGAACGCCGGCAGACAGTGCAGAAAGATTGCGTCTTTATCCGCGTTTGCCATCACATCCTCCGTCACCTTGTAAGGAGCCAGTTCTTTGATCCTCTTCTCCCAGACTTCGTCCGGCTCGCCCATGGATACCCACACGTCCGTGTAGATCACATCCGCGTTCTTCGTCCCTTCCTTCACGTCAGAGGTGAGTGTGATCGTGGCGCCGGACTCTTTTGCGTATTCCTCACACTGCGCTACAAGCTCTGCATTCGGGAAATACGCTTCCGTGGTGCATGCCACGAAATGAAGTCCCAGCTTGGAGCAGGCGATCATGAGAGAATTGCCCATGTTATAGCGGGCGTCGCCCATATAGACCAGCTTCAGTCCTTTCAGCCTGCCGAAGTTCTCCCGGATCGTCAGCATATCCGCCAGCATCTGAGTGGGATGATACTCGTTTGTCAGCCCATTCCATACCGGAACTCCCGCATACCTGGCCAGCTCCTCCACGATCTCCTGTCCGAAACCCCGGTATTCGATGCCGTCATACATCCGTCCCAGCACCCTTGCCGTGTCCTCGATGCTCTCTTTCTTGCCCATCTGGGAACCTGTGGGCCCAAGATAAGTCGTACCCATTCCCATATCATGAGCTGCCACTTCAAAGGAACAGCGGGTGCGGGTGCTGTCCTTCTCAAAGATCAGGGCGACATTTTTCCCCCGCCAGTGATCCACCGGGATCCCCTGCTTCTTTTTCTCCTTCACATCCGCCGCCAGATCGAGCAGGTATGTGATCTCCTCCGGTGTAAAGTCCTTCAGTGTCAAAAAGTTTCTCCCTGTTAAATTCATGCTTCTGTCCCTCTCTATCTTTATAAATATATCCATGAACCCCGGCAGTTCCTGCATCCCCGGCGCAATGGCGAGCAGACGTTCATATCTCTCATGCACAAGCCCGCGCAGGTCGTCCACCGTGTAGATCTTGTATTTCGGGATCCGCAGAAACTTCGCTGCCGCCTCCAGCATCCCCATATACAGCTCCTTGTCCGTACTGGAGACCGGAAGTTTCAGGACAATTGCCAGAGCCCTCTTCTCCATTTCCGCCATATCCCGCATCCTTCGCTCATACCAGGCGTCCAAATGCTCCTGCTCTATATAATAAATGATTCCTTCCAATCCGTAAAGCATCCGTTTTGCATCGTAGTATCCAATCTTCATGTTGTTCCGGCTCCGCTCCCGGTCAAACTCGATGATGCTCCCCAACTTCACCCTGGGACCGATCCTGTACATTTCCCCATCCTCCGGCAGACGTACTCTCGGCTCTCTGCCCGGTCCATAGATCCGTATCTCGATCAGGTCGGCATACCCTTTATCCACAAGGATATCCGCAGGTACATTGTTGAAGATCCCTCCATCGATATACCGCTTTCCGTCTTCCATCGGCTCATTCTTAAAGCCCAGGAGATAAGCGCTTGCCAGCAGGAAGTCCCCCAGCCGTCCCTCCGGAATATCCGAGATGCTCAGCTCCAGCTCCTTCATGTCCGTCAGGGAAAATGTCACGATGCAGAATTCTTTCCCGCATTTCCGTATCTTTTCTTCATCCACAGTCTCATGGATCAGCTTCCGCAATGGGGCGACGTCCACTCCCCCATCCCGAAAGATCCGCCCCAGTTCCGAAAGGACATCGCCGATCTTCTGTTCCCCCTGAAAGAGCTGTCTCATCCAATCATCATCCACCGACATCACATGAGAGAACTGCATCTCACTCCAGATCCGCTCCGCCTTCTCCATATCATCCATGCAGATAAGAGCGCCGTTCAACGCGCCTACGGAAGTTCCCGCCACGGCGCATATCTTTACTCCCGCTTCTTTCAGCGCCTTCCACGCGCCGATCTGATAAGCGCCCCTTGCACCTCCGCCGTCAAGAACAAGTCCATATTCTTTTGTCAGGTCAAGTAATGGTCTCATACATTTCACTCCCGCCGCTGTCTGCTCACCTCAAACATGAGCACCGCCGCAGCCACCGCGGCATTGAGCGACTCTGCCTTTCCCTGCATGGGGATGCGGATCCGGCAGTCCGCACACTCTGCCACTTCATCCCTGAGTCCGTTTCCCTCATTTCCTATGAGAAATGCTGTTCCCCCGGAATAATCTTCCTTATCATAGTCACGCTTCCCTTCCAGATGAGCGGCAAAGACACTGATATCCTCTTCCTTTAATTCACTGACCGCGCCCGGAAGGTCGTCCACATACAGGAACGGCAGCCGGAACACCGCCCCCATGGTGGAGCGGATCACCTTCAGATTGTAGATATCCACGCAGTCCCGGCTCAGGAGGACTCCTGTGGCGCCCGCAGCCTCCGCAGTGCGGAAGATGGTTCCGAGATTGCCGGGATCCTGAAGCTGATCCAGAACGATCACAAGAGAACACTCCGGCGTACCGCCCATGACATCCTTCAGGCTATATTCCCGGCGCTTCGCGACCGCAAGGATCCCCTGGGGTGTTTTCGTATCTGACACATGCGCGAACACGTTATCTGACAGGATTTCCACCCGGCACGTCATTTCCAGCTCATCTGCCGCCTTTTTATGCTTCCCCGCATAGCTCTCTGACAGATAGATCCTGTCGATCCGATCCCGCCATGCCGGGTCATCCACAAGCTCTCCCGCCATGCGGGGTCCCTCCACGATAAATACGCCTGCATCTTCCCGGGCGCGGCTTCTCTTCATCAGCCTGATCAGTTCTTTCACCTGTGCATTTGCCGTACTTGTGATCATTTTCTGTTTCCTCTCCTCGTCACGGTCTTATGACCGTGTAATATTTCTGATATTTCAACCGGGATCACTCCGCCGATTCATATGTCCGTTTTATTTTAACATCGGCATAAATAAATGACAAGGCTCGGTGCTCGGAACCGGTTTTCGTTTTCCCAATTTGAAAAGGAGCTGGCGCGCTAAATCAGTCCGCCAGCTCCTTCTGCTGTTAAGTCAATCCGTATTTCGTCCTATTTATACCACACTGCCGCCTCATAAGGTTTCAGTGTCAGCACGCCGTCCTCCGGTATTTCTGCGCCCGGGTAGTTTCCGATCACCTTCCGGAATCCATCCAGCTCCGGCGCGCTCTTCCACGCATATTCTTTTCCGTAGAAATTCGCGATGACGATCAGCTCATGTCCCTCGTACGTCCTGCGGTAAGCAAACACAGACGGATCGCGCTCTGCCAGGGGCTCGATATTTCCGTATGGGATCACATCCAGCTCTTTTCTCAGGGAGATCAGCTTCTGATAATAATGGAAGATGGAATCTTCATCCTGAAGCTGGTCAGCCGCATTTATCCTCACATAGTTGCCGTTGACCCCAATCCACGGTTCTGCGCTGTCCTCTGAGGTAAAGCCCGCGTACTTCGTGTCATCCCATTGCATGGGCGTACGCCCGTTGTCCCTGGAATGCACCTGCACGATACGCAGGGCGTCCGAGGGAGACATTCCTTTGTCCTGAAGGATCTGATAATGATTCAGGCTCTCCACATCTTTGAACTGGGAAATATCTGTAAAATCCGTGTTGGTCATACCCAGCTCCTCGCCCTGATACACATAGGGCGTACCTCTCAGGCAGTGGATGACCGTCCCCAGCATCTTTGCGGATTCCTTCCAGTATTTTCCTTCATCTCCAAAGCGGGACACCACACGAGGCTGGTCGTGATTGCACCAGAAGACAGCGTTCCATGCATTGTGCTCTGCCATCTTTGTCTGCCATTCAAAGATGATATCCTTCAGCTTCTGGAAATCTGCAGGCACAAGAACCCATTTTTCATTGCCCATGAAATCCACTTTCAGGTGATGAAAACTGAATACCATGGACAGCTCTCCTGTATCCTTTCCCGCATACTGGTAGCAGTTTTCGATGGAAGTGCTGGACATCTCCCCGACGGTCACGATCTCCGCGTCCGTCCCGAAGGTCATGTCATGGAGTTCCTTCAGATATTTGTGGATGTTCGGTCCATCTGTATAATACTTCCGGCCGTCTCCTGTCAGATCGTCTTCAAACGCGCCTTTGCTGATCAGGTTCACCACATCGAAGCGGAAACCCTTCACGCCTTTGTCCATCCAGAACCGGACGATCTTCTGGATCTCATGTCTTACATTTTCATTCTCCCAGTTCAGATCCGCCTGCGTCACGTCAAAAAGATGCAGGTAATATTCGTCAAACTTCTCCACATACTCCCAGGCATTCCCGCCGAACTTGCTCTCCCAGTTAGTCGGAGCGCTTCCATCCGGCTTTCCCTTGCGGAAGAAAAAGAAATCCTTGTAGTATTGATCGCCGTCCATCGCTTTTCGGAACCACTCATGGCGTGTGGACACATGGTTAAATACCATATCAAACATGAGCCTGATGCCGCGTTTGTCCGCCTCGGCGATCAGTTCCTCCACATCCGCCATCGTGCCGTAGCGGGGGTCGATGTTATAGTAATCCTCCACATCATATCCATTGTCATTCTGAGGGGATACAAAGAACGGAGTCAGCCAGATATAGTCCGCGCCAAGCTCTTTGATATAGTCCAGCTTCCCGATCACTCCCCTCAGATCTCCCAGTCCGTCCTTGTCTGTATCACAGAAGGACTTCGGATAAATCTGATATACTGTGCTCTTTCTGAAATCCTTTTTCATTTTCCTGCCCTCCTGTTTTTATTCCCAGCTGATAACCGTTGTCTCTCCGGCTTTTGCGTCCATCCCTGTATGCATGGTGATTCCGGATACATTTCCTTCTCCTGTCACGATGAACATGGTCGTACACGGATGTCCAGCCGCCCTGATCTTCTCCGGGTCAAACTCGATCAGAGGCTGGCCGGCCTTCACATGGTCGCCTTCTTTTACAAGAAGCTGAAATCCGTCGCCGCCCATATCGACCGTGTCCACGCCCACATGGATCAGAAGCTCAACACCATTTGCAAGTGTCAGCCCGCACGCATGGCCTGTGTCAGCCATGACAACGGACACATCACAGTCCGCCGGAGCGGTAACGACTGTGTTGGACGGTTCGATCGCTACACCGTCGCCCATGACCTTCTGGGAGAACACTTCATCCTGCACTTCTGTGATAGGGATCACCTTGCCGTCAAGAATGGATTTTAATTCTTTTACATCAGCAGCCTGTGCCGCATCCTCACTGCCCGCCGCTTTATCAGACGGTGCTGCTGCGGATACGCTCTCCACTGCCGCATCTGCGGCATCCGCCGTGTTTTCTTTTCCAAACCGGTCTTCTTTTGACAGCTTGATCTTTCCTACGATGAATGTCAGCACAAAGGGCACTACGATCGCCACCGCCATTGCCAGAAGGAAGATCAGGTAATACTGCGGTTTGATGGATAAGATTCCCGGAAGTCCGCCGACACCGATGCTCAGCGCCTCCACTCCGAATCCGACAGAGATCATCGCCGCGCAGCAGGACCCGATCATACCGCATACAAGCGGGAATACATATTTCAGGTTGACACCGAAGAGCGCGGGCTCTGTAACCCCGAGGTAACAGGAGATGCATGCCGGTACATTGACCTGCTGCGCGCGCTCATTCTTTTTCTGGAGAACACTCATCGCAAGAACACTGGATCCCTGCGCGATATTGGACAGAGCGATCATGGGCCACAGGATGGTGCTGTGCGCCGGTGTATTGAGGAGCTGCGAGTCAATGGCATTCGTCATATGATGCAGACCTGTCATGACGAGCGGCGCGTACAGGAGACCAAACACAGCCGCAAACAGGAATCTGAAGTCGGAAGTCAGTCCCGCATAAACTACGTTTCCGATGGCGTTTCCAATAGTCCAGCCGATCGGACCGACTATCATGTGAGCGATGAAAACCGCCGGAACGAGAGAGCAGAACGGCACAACGATCATGCTGATCACTTCCGGACATATCTTCTTAAAGAACTTCTCCAGGTACACAAGGACGAAACCGGCCATCATCGCCGCGATGACCTGCCCCTGATAACCGATCATCTGCACCTTCGCAAAACCAAAATCCCATACCGGTATCTCAGCCTCCGGCGTTGTCGCCACGCTGAAGCCGTTTAAGAGCTGAGAGGATACCAGTGTCAGGCCGAGGATGATGCCAAGGATCTGGGTGGTCCCCATCTTCTTAGTGATGGACCATACGATTCCCACCGGAAGCAGATGGAAGACCGCCTCACCAATGAGCCAGAGGAAGCTGTCCACGCCAGCCCAGAACTGGGAAATCTCAACCAGTGTCTTTGTTCCGTTTTCAAAAAAATCGATAGAATCGATCACATTTCGGAAACCCAGGACAAGACCGCCGCAGATGAGCGCCGGGATCAGGGGAGCAAAGATTTCTCCCAGAGTCCCCATGATCTTCTGGATCGGGTTCTGATTCGTCTTAGCCGCGGCCTTCACCGCATCCTTACTCACGCCCTCGATCCCCGCGTTAGCAGTAAACTCATTATAAAATGCGGCGACGTCATTTCCGATGATGACCTGATACTGCCCTGCCTGGGTAAATGTCCCCTTTACGCTCGGCAGCTCCTCGATCGCCTCCTCATTTGCTTTCTTCGAGTCGACCAGAACGAAACGCATCCTTGTCATGCAGTGGGAGACTGCCTGGATGTTTTCCTTTCCTCCGACAAGTTCCAGCAGACGCTTTACGTCATTTTCATACTTTCCCATCGCTTCTCTTCCTTTCCTTTTATTTCTGCGTCTTATTATTCCCTGATCCGCGCTTTCGCAAACCCACACTTGTTTGAACAACTTGAATATAGCACTCTTGTTTAAACATGTCAATCCCAAATTCGCATTTATTGTAGGGCAAATTACGACATCCCGGGGCAGGGAGATCAGAGTGGACTCCACCGCTTTTCCCAGCGCCTGCAGATAACTGGCATTCGCGATAAAAATCTGATCCACGATATTGTAGAGCGCTCTGACCAGAAGAGAAATAATGCATGGGATCGAATATTTCCTCATCAGCTTTCCGATTTTTTCTGTTTCCAAAAAAGTGTTGGATTTTTGTTCCATTGGAATTACCTCCTTACAATAAAAAAACGCATACCTTCCGTACGCGTAAAAAAACGATACAGAAGGCGGCCATCCTGTTTCGTATCAGTTTGCATAAATGCACTTCTTGTATTGTGTCTGGCTCTATATGGTTTGTGTCAGTCATACTACAGATCCCACAAAATTTCAAATGTTTTACTTGATTTTGTGTCTCTGCGTTTTATAATAAAAGAAGATGTTTAAACAAGGGGAAATGGTTATGCCGAAAGCGAAATATAATTTTATTTACAAAGATCTGAAAGAAAAAATCGAGACAGAGGTTTACTCCTATCAGGAGATGCTTCCATCGGAAAACGCGCTTGTCCTCCAATATGACTGCTCTCGCAATACCGTCCGCCGGGCGATCTCCGAGCTGACGGCAGACGGCTACGTCCAGCCCATGCACGGCAAAGGAGTTCGGAATATATTCCGTCCGGTCGAACAGGCCGCATTTACCGTAGGCGGGATCGAGTCTTTCAAGGAATCCTCCGCCCGCAACAGGCGCGAAGGCTCCACTCAGATCCTCCAGTTCGCGGAGATCACCGCTGATGAGAAGATCGAAAAAAAGACAGGATTCCAAAGAGGAACCCTGCTCTATTATATCCAGAGGCTCCGCTTTCTCAATGGGATCCCCCTGATCCTGGACCACAATTATTTTTTAAAAGATGCCGCCCCCGGACTCACGCCGGAAATCGCCTCCCGGTCAGTCTATGAATACCTGGAAGGCGCGCTGGGGCTTACCATCGCTACAAGCAAGAGGACTCTTACCGTTGAACATGTCACCCAGGTGGACGAGAAATTTATCGACTTAAAAGGATATAACTGTATGGCCGTCATCACGAGCCAGACCTTTGACGACAATGGGATCCAGTTTGAATACACACAGTCACGGCATCATCCTGATTATTTTCAGTTTCAGGACGTGGCGACGAGAAAGACGCGCTGATGTCTGTTACGCCTTTGCCCGCATTCGGATGGATCTGTGAATAGACCGCATCCATGAAAAACACTGCCATCAACACAGTGCAGATGATTTTCAGGCGCTTTTCATTGAGTCCGCTGATGAGATTGTCCACCATCGGGGCGATGGCGTAGGTGATCGCCAGGCCTCCGATACCGAATACGAGAAGACCCTCGGCACAGATCCTGCCGTTTAAATTCAGAAAATATCCGCTGTAATCCCACCACTTCATACCCCCGGTCACAATCTCCATAACAAGGGAGGTCATATATTCAAGAAAGCCGCAGACCACGATCGTGGCGATAAATTCCAGAGCAGGATTCCACCTGAGCCGGTACAGGAGCGTAAGGATCAGCACGGAGCCTGTCCCATAGATCGGCAGCCATGGACCGTGCAGGGCGCCGCGGTTTACAAAATTGCCGTAGCTTACAAGATGCATTCCCACTTCCCACAGCCAGCCGAAAAAGGACAGTCCCAAAAACAGGACGACCAGAGACCACACCGAGTAGTGGCGCATATAATTCAGCGACTCTACAAGCTTGCGCCTGTTCTCTTCCGGAATCGGGTAGAATCTCACCGGATACGCCTCGCCCTGAGTATCGTCGATAAGCTCATAGACTTTCACGATCTCTGCCTGACGCCGCTCGTACTCCCTGTCCTCTTCCCTGCGCAGGAGGATCACCCCGAAATTCCTTGCCAGGAATCCTCTCCATCCGCTCAGTCCGTTCTCTTCCCCGGGGGCATTCTCCACCACTGAAATGACGTCCGCATACCTTTCTTTCAGGAGAGCTTCCTCCGGTTTCTCATAAAGATATGTGTCATACAGAAGCTCCGCGTCCGGTATGTTCTTTGCTTTTGCTTCCGCGCGCAGCGCTGCATAGTATTGTGTGAATGCCGCCGTCTTATACGGATTGGTAAAGAACACATTGAAAATGCCCATGGTGAGTATTCCCAGGATTTCCCAGCCGATAAAAGTCACTTCGAACACAAAACATTCCCATTTATGCCCCTTCATCATACGCCGGGACAGAGTGATCGCCTGCCGCGCCGTCATATCCGGATTCTCCGCCACGATATAGGACACGAGGTAATAGGAATAATGCTTCACCGCGATCCCCACGATGGTGAGACACCACAAAGAGTAGAGGACGTATTTCACAAACATCGTCCGGGCGGCCTTCAGCCACTTCTTTATCCGGAGCAGAAACAGGAACCTCTGAGCCGTCACCCGCTTATAAAGGATCCCCTCCATAAACACTCTCCGCATGACCACGGAAAATGTATTCTGGATCAGGAACCAGAACGAGAACATGAGCAGGGCGCCCAGCACGATCAGGATCATCACACCCACATTCTCAGAGCCTGTGACCGAGGCGATCGCCGCCACCGCCGTCACGATAATGGATCCTGATGTGACCTGATTGACAATGCTGGAAAATACGCCTCTTGTGCGCCCAAATGCAGGGTTCCCCTGATCCGCATGCTCAATGGCATTCTCTTTGATCTGATCTGCCATCTCTTTTCCCGCCTGCGTATTATCCTCGGCGATGATCCTGAGCACATCCTCCCAGCCGATACTGCGCGTATTGCTCTTAACGGTATAGCCGCCCGCACCGCTCATATCATTTTCAATCTGTTCGTATATCCGCTCATATGACTGTGCCGAGGAAAAATTCATCGAGCTTCTGAACTCCGCCGACAAAAAGGCAGCGATCAGGCAGGCTGCCACAAAAATAAAATAATGCTTTTTCAGGGACAGCTTCCCCTGCTTTTTCATTTGTTTCCTGTTCATGACCTGTTCCTGCAGACATCAGGAATCCCCCCGTCCGCGTTTCTCCTTTCCTCTATATGTGAATCTCTTCCAGATACTCATTCTCTCTAAATCCCACATCTCTCCAGAGTCAGCCTTTCAATTAAAAAGAGTCTGGGAAATTTTACATTTTCCAGACTTTTTATAAGGCATAGCCCTGATCGATCCCGGTACATTATAATCCATAAATATGCGTTTCGTCTATATTGTTTTTAAAATTTATGGACTGCCATCAGCATTATCTCAGCCCTTTGGTCAGCGGGATCAGGCACAGCAGCAGGACAATACCCACAATGCCCACCAGGATGCCGGTTATCATATTGCCCCACACCATTGTCAGGCACATTCCGACTCCAAGGACAAGCGCTCCGATGATCCCAAGCAGCACTGTTCCGATCGTTTTCGCTGACAGCCGGACAGGGCTCTTGTTTTCCATCTTTCTCCATACCATCACCATGATCAGCAGTACCACCGCTCCGATCACGCCCATCACAACTCCCTGGTTAAATGCATTCCACTCCGGGATCAGCGCCATACACATTCCCAGCGCGAACAAGATCCCTCCGATCGTTCCTAAGATCATTGCCACAAAATTACTCTTCTTCATGATTGTCTCCTTTTCTTTCCTCTTACTGCTCTTTTACACTCACATTTTCTTTGTTCTTGCTTCTTCTCTTTCCCGCTGTTCCTCCTTTAGCCTTGCTTTTGCCTCCTGGACACTCTCTCCGTCTTTTGTCAGGAATTCATCCACAAAAGAATCCGATATCTTTGTAAAGCCGTTTACAGCGCCTTCTTCGATCTTTTTGTAGCCGCCGACCACGGTTTCCTCAATCTTTTTGTACCCGCCGGCTACCTTTTCCGCTATCTTTTCATTTGCTTTGACAAATTTTGATTTTGCCATGAGTTATTCCTCCTTTTATCTGTTTTCCTTTCACGATGAGAGGATAGCTCTCTGATTTTTACAAAACGTTTCCGTTTTGTTTCTGAAATATTAATCCTTATTTTTTGTTTCTCATTGGGAGATATCTCTGTTTTGTTTTTAGTTTTGTATTTAAGAATAAAAAAAGAACCCTCCTCAGGATTCTTTCTTCTTACGAGTATAACAGATCATGCTGACTCCCAGAGCCGCTATCAGTATACATACCGCCAGCCCGGTGATCCCATTCATCCGGTTTGGGTCCAGGCTGCTCGTTTCCCGGAAGGATGCAAGCATGGTCGCCTGGAGTGTCAGCAGAGATACCAGCGCGTCAGCCACTCCTATATTTCGGAGCGTGATGAGGATCGGCGACTGCATTTTTCTCACCTTGACCATATTGATCACCGCCATCGTTATCTTATAGAAAGTATACGCGGCAATGGATATCACTATGATTTCTGAATGGGTCTTTGCCGTTCCCTTCGCTATGGTCAGGAGGACGACTCCGCTCAGGGCGAGATTCAACAGCAGGAGCAGGCTCCCATCTGTTCTGATGACTGATATCTGCTTTTTTCTGATCAGCTCCCGGTCCTCCATGCGCGATGTCTTTCTTTCTGTATTCACGGCATAATACCTCATGATCCCAACAGTCACTTCTTTTAGCAGATTCATGGTAACCTCTTTTTGTTTCGGTAATATTTAGATTTTGTTTCTGAAATATTAAAAGCAGGCCATAACCAGTCCGCGGTGTTCATCACCGGGGTCTTACGCACCTTTTAAGTTTTTCAATGTCTTCCGGAACTGGAAAACGAACAGGATTGCCGTGAATGTCACTGCAAACAGATCCGCGATCGGTTCCGCTATATACACAGCCATCGCCCGATCCGATTTTATGATCTGAGGCATAAGATAGATCAGCGGGATCAGCAGGACAAACTTTCTCATCACAGCAACAATGATCGACGCAGCAGCTCTTCCAAGCGCGTTAAAGGTCATCTGGCATGCCATCTGTATGCCGAACAGGAACATGGAGCCCATATAGATGCGCAGCGCGGTTCTTGTGTATCCCATCAAAGCTGCATCCGATGTAAACATGGCCGCGAATCCTCCCGGGAACAGCATGACCAGCAGCCACAGCAAAACCGAGTATGCCATACTGACTTTCAGCAGGAGCTTAAATGCCGACCGCACTCTTCCGGCATCACCGGCTCCGTAACAATAACTGATGATCGGCTGGGCGCCCTGCCCCAGGCCCTGAAGAGGAAGCATCGCAAACTGCATGACGCTTGTAAGGATGGTCATCGCACCGACCGCAATATCGCCGCCGTATTTCTGCAGGGAGCTGTTAAAGCAAACAGAGATCACGCTCTCGCTGGCCTGCATGATAAAGGTGGCGATACCCAGGGCAAGGCAGGGAAGTATGATCTTCGGTGTGAGCCGGAGATTCTTTTTCTTTATTTTCAGGAAGGTCCTCTTCCCGCACAGGAAGCTCACCACCCAGATACAGGAGAACGCCTGCGAAATGATCGTCGCAAGGGCAGCGCCCCGCACATCCATATTGAGGCCGAAGATAAAGATGGGATCCAGGATGATATTTGCGACCGCGCCGATCAGGACCGAGAGCATTCCTGTCTTTGCAAATCCCTGAGCGGTGATAAATGCATTCATTCCAAGGGTAAGCTCCACGAAGATGGTTCCCAGGGCATAGATATTCATATAATCCACACCGTACCCAATCGTATTTTCGCTGGCTCCGAAAGCCATAAGAAAATCTCTGTTCCAGAGCAGCAGCACAGCGGTAAGTATGACGGAAATAACGATCTGCAGCACAAAGCAGTTCCCAAGTGTCTTTTCCGCTGATTCTTTGTCCTGTTTTCCCATAAAGATCGACGCCCTGGGCGCGCCGCCGTATCCCACAAGAGCGGCAAACGCAGAAACGATCATAATAAGCGGCATGCATACTCCCACCCCTGTCAGAGCGGTTGCGCCGATATCCGGAATATGCCCGATATAGATCCTGTCAACAATGTTATACAGCATATTGATCAGTTGTGCGGCCACTGTGGGCAGCGCCAGCCTGAGGAGCAGCTTTCCCAGGGGCTCTGTCCGAAGAAATTCCTTGTCCTCACTCACTCCCCCTGAGTTTGGATCCTCATTTTTCTGTATTTCTGCCTGACCACGTTCTGTCCGCCTCATTACTTTTCCCTTCCTTCCATGGCTCTCTTTGTATTGTCGATCAGCCTGTCAAAAAATTGACTGTGTAATTCCAGCTCATCTTTTGTAAAACCTTCCAGGACCGTGTCCAGAAATTCCTCTCTCACTCTGTCAATGCTCTCTGTCACCGGCCCTGCCTGAGATTTCAGTCTCAGATGGATCTTTCTGCGGTCCTCTGTATCCGGGATCCGCTCCAGAAGTGATTTCTGTATCAGCGATTCCACAGCCTTTGATACGGCTCCTTTGGAAAGCATGCGGAGTTCCACGATATCAGCCGCCGTATCTTTTTCCGGGTTATTCTGGAGAAAACTGATGACGTCCGCCTCAATGACTGTCAGGTCATGCTCCGTGCAGACTTTTTTCAGCATCTTGTCGTACAGACGAAACAGACTTCGTATTCCCATAAATAATTCTGTAGTCTTGCTCATATTCAAACATCCCATTTAGTTTTTATATAAACTGTTTTTTTAGAAACTATTTTACAGAAATTATTATAGCACCATAATTTCTCAAGTCAAGAAACAGGGATCAAGCAAGAAGGAGTAGTTTCATGATACCCGGCTTTATTTTTCCTCCGGCATCCTGTCAAAAAAATCATCGACCAGCGCATAGATAGACTCGTCCATGATGGGAACGCCCATCTTTTCCAGCATGTCACCGAGGAAATAAAACTTATGCTTCATCTCTTCTTTTGCTGCCGGAAATACACTTGGCAGGAGCCACAGGCTGGTGAGCAGCGGCATGAGCTCCGCGATTTCTCTGGCATACTCCGTGTGCAGGGAGCCGTCCCGATTTCCTTCTTCCAGCAGTTCCTGATAATAGGGGGTCAGGATCCGCCTGTTGGACTCGATCATTTCCACCAGAAGCCTGGGATTTCTCGTAAGAGGGATGGACCGTATGGTCATATCCATGCGCGCTTCGTCAGCCTGATTCAGCCGGATCGCCTCCCGCAGCTTCTGCAGACCGTTCAGATCGGAGCGTCCCCGCACAGCTTCAAATGGATTGTTCACGGCAAACATCCGGTCCCCTACTGCATCCATGATCTCCTCTTTGGATTTAAAATGATGGTAGACTGCCCCCTTGGACAGACCGTCCAGTTCGTCGACAATATCCTGGATCGTCGTATTGTCATATCCTTTTTCCAGAAAGAGCCTCTGTGCCGCATCCAGTATTTTTTCTATTGTCACTTCCGGATATTTATTTCTCGCCATACTCTTTCTCCTTTCGTTAACATACCTTCGGTATGTATTATTAAATGCGACAGAGAGATGGGTTGTCAAGATATATGTAAGGAGATCTTCAAAAAGTCCATTATGAAAAGAACCCGGGAAATCCTTCCCAGGTCCTTTTTAAGAGGCGCAGACGAGATTTGAACTCGTGAATCAGGGTGTTGCAGACCCACGCCTTACCACTTGGCTACTGCGCCTTAATGCTATTATAATATTCACGCACCTTTTGGATTATACCAAAAGATGCGTGATTCGTCAACCTGAACTCCTTACGTCCATCCAGTCATAAAATCAGCTGTGCAAAACTGCTCAGTCGATATAGCGCGCTCCGCGCGAACCGGATTCGATCCCTTCTATACCGCCGAAACCGCCGATCTCGATCTCATACCATGTATCTCCATTTACGATCGTATATGAATATTCATTCCACAGGCCTTCACTGCTCACCTCCTGAGAAACGATTTCCCCGCCTCCGGTCTGGCTAAGCGCGATATTCTGCGCTTCCGCCGGATCTACTCTGAGCAGCATGACCGCGGCGAATCCTCCCGCGAGCAGGATGATGACAACTCCCACTGCAATTGCAATAATCCCTTTTATCCCAAGTTTTTTCATTTTCCTCTTCTCCTTTTATTTACTCATTCTATTTCTATATATTACCAGCGTTCCTGTTCCCATTTTAAAATAGTTCCGGTGTTTGCGTCAATGTCAAATTCATATTCCATCCGGTTGTAAATGATATCGCCTTCATACACATACCAGCCATCGTCAAAATCAAGGTGGATGGAAATATTTTGCTCGGTTGCTCCCGGCACTCTCTCCAGCGCGATCCTTGTTGCCTCCTCCAGGCTGATCTGAACATTTGCCGCCGCGGTGCCAGCGTATCTGCCTGTACCGGTAGTTCCTGCATTCTGGCTGTTATCCGTGGTCTGAGTATTGCTCTGAGTATTGTTGGATGCGGTTCCGGAATCCTGTCCTGAAGTCTGCCCCGAATCCTGTCCTGAAGTCTGTCCCGAGTCCTGTGTATTCTGCGACTGTTTCAGGCTGTCGATCTCACTCTGGAGCGCGTCGATCTTACTCTGGAGCTGCTCTTCAGTTTCTGAAGCAGAGCTGCCTGTATTCGAGTTATTATTTGACTGTGCCAGATAATCTGTCCCTTTGATGCCGCATCCTGTGAGAAACACAAAAGACAGTATCATACCTGCGAGAATTGTTACGTTTTTTCGTTTCATTTTTTTACCTCCTTATCTCCTGTCTCCTTTTATGTGAGTAGTATATTTGTAAAAAATTAAAGAAACATTAAAATTTTTCACATAATATGAATTTTATCCAATTTTATTTTATCGCCTCTCTTCACTCCACTCGATCACTTCTCCGGTATTCGCGTCAATGGCGAAATCATATTCCATATTATTATAAATGATGTCTCCCTCATAGCGCTGCACGCCATCGTCGTAATCAAGCTGGATCCTTATATTCTGCTCTGTCGCCCCCGGGACTCTGGCCAGAGCCGTCTGTACTGCCTGATCCTGGGTGACCGCCGCGGTGTTTCCCTGGACTGCTCCGGTATTCCCCTGGCTTACTCCGGTATTCCCCTGACCCGAAGCCGCATTTCCCTGACCTGATGCCGCGTTCTGATCCGCCGTGCCCTGGCTGTTATTCAGGGCTGCGTAATGCTCGTTAATATCAACATTAGAACTCAGGATATTTCCGTCTGCTGCGCTTATCTCATAGTCATACTCTTTCTCAGCCACATTGAACTGGATATCGTAAACTCTCCGGCCGTTGTCCTCATCCAGTGAAACGCTGAGAGCCGCCGTTTCCTGCTCACTCACCCCCGCGTCATTAAGAGCGGCCGTCACTGCCGCATCCCTTCCGATGTCCGCCCTGCTCCCGCATCCTGTCAGGATCCCGATTGCTGCTGCCGCGATTACAGTTGCTGTGAAATATTTCTTTTTCATTTTTGATCTCCTTTTCATTATCCATTCAAAATTCAGCGACAGAGCTTTCTCTGCTGCCCTGACGCTGATAAATATATTATACGAATATTAAATCCAGATTAAAATTTTTCTTTTCCTGTAAAAAACTTTTTCAGGACTCCTCCTCACTGTGTGATGATACCGGGAACTCAAACACAAAGGTGCTGCCTTCCCCCAGCCGGCTGTGCGCAGTCACTGTTCCCCCATGCGCCTCCACGATCCATTTCACCATGGGAAGGCCCAGACCGGACCGGCCTCCTTTTGACCTGGAATCATCTGCCCGGTAAAATCTCTCCCATATATGGGAAAGATCCTCTTCGGATATACCTATCCCATTGTCTATCACGCGGCCTGTAACAGTTCCGTCCGAACTGCGGAGTTCCACCGTAACCTCTGCATGATCCCCGCTGTAATACACTGCATTTGATATCAGGTTCGACACCATACGGATATAAAGTGTTTCATCCGCATCCGCGTAAATATCCGGCTCGATCCTGCAGTGTATTTTTGCCGCAGCTCCCTGATCCTCCGCCAGAAACTGTTGTTCCTCTGCAACCATGTATGTCAGTTCACTCAGGTTCAGCCTTTCTCTCTGGATCGGCTGGCGCCCCTGGTCCGCTCTTGACAGAAAAAGAAGCTGTGAGATCATAGCCGACATTTCTTCCGCTTTTTTCTGTATAAGCAGGATCTGCTCTCTCTGCTCCGGCGTCAGGCTCTCGTCAACAAGGCAGGCGCCGCACTGGGCGAGGATCACGCTCACCGGAGTCCTGAGCTCATGGGACACATCCGAAGTGAACTGCTTTTCTCTGCTGAATACTTCCTCCAGCTCGGACAGCATTTCATCAAAAGTCTCCGCCAGTCCGTATATTTCATCACCGCTTTTTCTGCTGTGTTCCGGCAGCCCTATCCGCCTTGACAGGTCTGCATCCGCACGGATCTCCTGAACAGTCCTCGTGATCTTCTTTACCGGGAGCAGCGTCCTCCTTGTCATACGGTATCCGATAAACGCGGTCATGAGCACAAGCGCCGGCAAGATGATAAGCGCGAACCGCAGCGTCACGACAAAGCTCTCCTCCGCTTCCGTAACGGATGTGATCCCTCTGATAAAAACCGTGCGGGTATCCGAGACCCGGTAAGACATATCGTAAACATACCAGCTTATATTTCCGTCTGTCATGGTCCGCAGCTCCCCATCTGAGATATCCGGCTGGCTGTTGAAGCCGATGGGGACTTTTCCGAAAAGGAAATACATGTCTTCATCGTACAGAGACAGGTACACATTCTGGGTCACGGAATAGAAATCATTATCCACCTGAAGAGTCCCGCTCCTGAGCCGAAGATCTTCCGTACTCTCCTGAACGCGGCTCTCCAGCTTGGACTGGGCCGCCTCCAGCACTTCCCTGTTACTCAGGGAAAACAGGATCGCCAGCGCCGCGCATGTGACCAAAAGCGTGAAAAAGGTATATAATAAGGTCAGTTTCAGTTTAAGAGAAAATCGCTTCATTCTTCCGCCCTCAACACATATCCGGCCCCTCTGACCGTATGGATCAGCTTCTGCTCATGTCCTTCATCAATCTTTTTCCTCAGATAGCGGATATACACATCGATCACATTTGATCCGCCCGCATAGTCAAAATTCCACAGATGCTCTTCCAGCCGATCCCTCGACAGCACGATACCCGCATTCTGTATCATATATCGGAGCAGCGCGAACTCCTTTCCGGACAACTTCACTTCTTTGCCCGCGCGCAGTACCTGCTGAGTATCCATATGGACCTCCAGATCTGCTGCCTGATAGCAGGTCTTTGGTGTTTCCGCGGGCTTGCGCAGGAGCACCCGGATCCGCGCCAGCAGTTCTTCGAAGGCAAACGGCTTGACCAGATAGTCGTTCGCGCCCGCATCAAGACCATGCACCCGGTCCTCAATGCTGTCCTTTGCGGTCAGCAGGAGCACAGGCGTACTGTTGTTTTTCCCCCGCATCTTTTTCAGCACACTCAAACCGTCCAGCACCGGCATCATAATATCCAGCACCACAGCATCATACTCCGCGCTGTCCAGATAATCCAGGACCTCCTGTCCATCGTAACAGGAGTCCACACTGTAATGTTCCGCTTTCAGACGCTCGGCCAGTATCTTATTCAAATTCTTTTCATCTTCTGCAATCAGCACTCTCATACGATCAACTCCTCCTGAAGTTCAGTATACGAAAGAAAAAAAGGAATGTAAAGATACAGAAAATTAATCTTGACAGCATAACAGGCAAATTATATTCTGAAAACATCAGGAAAAGGGATATGATCCCTATAAAGCAAATTTTCATACAAAGGAGTATTTTTCTTTCATGGAACGATCAATTTTAAAAGAACTCTCACTCTTTCTGGAAACCAGTCCTTCCTGTTTCCATGCCATAGATAATATAAAAAATATCCTATTTGGAGAACAATTCACACAATTACATGAGAATAAAAAGTGGAAGCTGAACAACGGCAGCAGATATTTTGTCACACGGAATGATTCTTCTATCATTGCCTTTACCGTACCGGACCGGGAGATGGCAGGCATGCGTATCATCGCCAGCCACAGCGATTCCCCGGCTTTCAAGGTCAAGGAGAACCCTGAACTGGAGACTGACGGACAGTATATCAGGCTGAATGTGGAGCGCTATGGCGGCATGCTCTGCGCGCCCTGGCTGGACCGGCCTCTTTCCGTGGCGGGGCGGGTTATTGTAAAAGACCGCCAGCGCGGGCTCTGCTCCCGCCTTGTCAATATCGACCGGGACCTCCTCCTGATCCCGAACCTTGCCATCCATATGAACCGGGAGGCAAACGATGGTTATAAGTATAACGCCCAGAAGGACATGCTGCCTCTCTACGGCGCCTTCACCGCAAAAGGGACATTCATGAAGCTGATCGCCGACGCCGCAGGCGTGGAGGAGAGCGATATCCTCGGTCACGACCTCTTTCTCTATAACAGGCAGAAGGCAAGCATATGGGGAGCTTCGGAAGAATTCATCTCCTGCGGGCGTCTGGATGACCTCCAGTGTGCCTTTGCATCCCTGAAAGGGTTCCTTGCCGGGGAGAAGGCATCTCACCTGGCTGTATACTGCGTACTGGACAGTGAAGAGGTGGGCAACACGACCAAACAGGGCGCGGCGTCCACTTTCTTGTATGACACACTTACACGGATCCACGACAGCCTTTGTTACACGCACGAGGATTATCTGATCCATCTGGCGGACAGCTTCATGATCTCCGCGGACAATGCCCATGCTGTCCATCCGAACCATCCTGACAAGTCGGACCCCTCCAACCGCCCTTACCTGAACGGCGGCATTGTACTCAAGTTTAACGCAAATCAGAAATACTGCACGGACGGTATTTCTGCAGCAATGTTCCGGGATATCTGCAGTGCCGCGGGCGTACCGGTCCAGACTTTTGCCAACCGTTCGGACATGGCAGGCGGTTCCACCCTGGGCAATATCTCTAACACGCAGGTTGCGCTCAACACAGCGGACATCGGACTGCCCCAGCTCGCCATGCACTCTCCGTACGAGACAGCAGGAGTCAAAGATACAGCTTATCTGATCCGGGCGGCAGCGGCATTCTACTGCTGATACATAGCTTTTTATCAATCATCTGTCAGGGCACCATACCCGCCAGACGATACAAAAAACGATACCTGAAAAGGAGGACACTTTTATGACATTAAAAATCGGAATGATCGGAACAAATTTTATCAGCGATGACTTCTGCCAAGCGGCGTCTCAGGTGCCCGGCGCGGAGCTGTATGCTGTCTGCTCCAGGAAGCAGGAGACCGGAAAAGCCTTCGCTGATAAGCATGGGATCCCCCGGGTGTACACAGACTATGACGAATTTCTGGACTCCGGTCTGGACGCGGTCTATGTGGCGTCCCCTAATTTTGCACACTGCTCCCAGACACTCAGAGCCCTGGATCACAAAAAACATGTGCTGTGCGAAAAGGTCATGGCAGTCAGCGAACAGGAAGCGCGCTCTATGATCGACTGCGCCCGGGAAAATGACGTCGTTCTCCTGGAAGCGATGCGCCCGGATTTTGACCCCGCATATGACCTGATCGAAAAGCATCTTCCGCGTATCGGGAAACTGCGCCGCGTCACTTTCGAATTCTGCCAGTATTCCAGCCGTTACGACAGCTACCGGGAAGGCGTTGTCCAGAATGCCTTCAACCCCAAGCTCGGAAACGCGGCGGTCATGGATATCGGCGTGTATTGTATCCATTCACTGGTACGCCTTTTCGGAGCGCCCAAAAATGTCAAAGCGCTCTCAACCAAGCTGTCAAACGGCTTCGACGGCAGCGGCATCGTGCTCATGGAATATGACGGCATGACAGCGGAAGCCGTGTACTCCAAAATAGCGGTCTCCGTAAACCCCAGCGTCCTCCAGGGCGAGGACGGATCGATCATGATCGACTATGTCAGCAAGCCGGAGACGATCAGCCTCCGCCTCAGAGAAGGTTCGCGGGACACCCTGGAAGGCGGCAAGATCGAGAGACTCCCCTTCACCCCTGTGAAAAACAATATGATATTTGAAATTCAGGAATTTTTAAAACTGATCCAAAAGAAAGAAGTAGATCACAAATATCTGAAATATTCGCTGGACACGATCCGGGTACTGGACGAAGTAAGGCGTCAGGCAGGGATCTGCTTTTAATCTTTTTTGATTTTATCCCTCGCTAAACCTTTCTATCAGCTTCTGCCATCTGGAATTATCCTTCATAAATCCAAACGAGTCCTGGTCTTTAAAACAATTGATCAGGCTCTGCTTCAGCTCTGCCGTTAATTTATCATTCGTTTCTTTAAACACCATATGCCCATACAGCGGCGAAACAGTAAAATCCATGATCCTTTCGACACTGGAGAGCATTTTCTCCGCTGTTTCTGCCGCTGTCTTTTCATCTTTTTCCACAGCGGCAAGGTCAAGTCTTCCCGTAACCTCATAGTAGTCTCCCATCTCAAAAAGCCGCGCCAGAGGAGCCTGCTTTTCCACATAGTAATGCGCTTTTTCCATGTCCTCGTCCTGAATCGCAAGCATACACAGGCTGTTGAAGATCACGCTGATGATCTGATAATCGGCAAACAAAAGCTCTTCGTATGTTTTGTACGCCTCCTGCACCCGCCCCATTTTTCCAAAAATAAGCGCCTGCATCCGTTTCCGCTCCGGATTCTGGCGGGACATATATTCTAAATACTTTTCTGCTTCTTCAAACTTCTCTTTCCTCAGATAAAAATTGTACAGTGCCTCGGCCGCACTATAACGGATATCTTCATCTTTACTTTCCAGCGCCCTTGTATAACATTCAGAAATAAACAGGTCATATTTACCCGGATCTCTCACTTCTTTGAACATAAGGTATCCGTCCAGCATCAGCGCCAGCTGCCATACCAGTTGGTCACAGTTCGGGTATTTCTCCAACGTTTTCTTAATGAAACCAAATGCCTCTTTAAAGGCGCCGTCTTTAAATCTACTGTCCGCCTCGGCAACAATCTGTTTTATCTCTTCATCGGTCAGCTCCCCCTGAAAAGACAGCAGTGTGTCCACAGAAATATCCAGAAGCCTTGCGATCGGCGCCAGCAGCATGATATCCGGGCAGGAATTTCCATTCTCCCACTTATTTACAGCCGGCGGCGTAACGCCAAGTCTCCTTGCCATTTCCTCCTGGGTCATATTTTTTTCTTTTCTGAATTTCCGTATGTTCTCTCCAATCTGCATACAGAATCCCTCCTCGCCAAATAATCCCGCATCGGCTTTTGCTGACTTCAGGATAGCAGACAGAGAGGCTTCGCACAACTGAACAGATGTTATGTTCCCGGTATATAGAATTAACTGTCTCTCATGTTCAACGCGCAGCTCATCTCATGCCACTCTTCGCCGCCCCAGCCGGACGCTGAGATACCATTGTCCCGGAACCCCATCTTCTCATACATCCTGACCTTGTTTTCCAAGCAGGTCAGAATCAGCATCTTCCTGCCCCGCAGGGCTTCCCGGCATTGATACTGCCGCATGATCTCGCGAGCCAGTCCCTGCCCGCGGTATTCCGGCAGCACATCCAGCCCGAGGAGCATGATATTTTCTCCGTCCGGATCATGCAGGCCTGAATCCGTAAAAAACTCATCTCTGAACGCATGTTCATTGGTGGCAAGGCCATTTAAAAATCCGGCGAGCTTCCTGGTCTTGTGGTCCACAGCGACAAGAAACAGATCCGGCACTGATGCCGCCCGCTCCCGCATCATCGTCTCTGTACACGCCTCGTTGGACGGGAAGCAGATCCGCTCGATCTCAGCCGCCTGTCCGGCTTCCTCCGGACGTATGTTCCGAAATCCAAACCTCTCATTCAGCTCATTTATGTTCACTCGCTATACCTCCTCCGGATAAAAATCTGACCGCCGCCAGAATAAGCAGACCCTGCCATCGCCCCGGCGCTGTCCAGCACCACATCTGAAACCTGGCCGCTGCGGCCGGGCACAAAGAGCTGATGGATCTCATCTGTGGCCGCATAGGCCGCAGTTATGAGCCAGGACACAAATATCCCCCTACCGATGCCTGTCTGTCGCCCACTGCTCTGAGCGCCTTTATTCTTTTTGTCCTTCTTTTCTCCGGCGGGCTTCCCGCCTTCTATATAAGCGCCTGCTACAAAGAGTCCCAGCGCAGCGAATTCAGCCGCGTGAGCTGTCTTTCTCACAGGATGATCCACCCTTTCGGCAAATGCCTCCCGCTCTGCTTCTGTCCAATCTTCAAATCCGGGCACAGAAATCTCTCCTACCAAAAGTCCCACATGCCGGCTGTCCTCAGATGAGATCTCCGCGGGCCGCGCGGAGAAAGAAAAGATCATCACCATCCATAATACGGTTATGATTAAAAATACTTTTCGCCTGATATTCATCTTTTCGTTTTGTTTTCCTCCGTCTTGTCCAGTATAACTTTCCACAGGAAATTTGTATAGCCCTTTCTCTCAAGCGCTGTATACCCTTTTCTTTCGGGCGCGCTATTGCTTTATAAGTTTTTCTTTGATAAGCTGGGAATATCCAAATAGCAAAAATAAGATTGCAGCAGAAAGGCGGATGCAAAATGAAATCCTGTTGTACATTTATTTCTAAAGAGCGGAGGTCAGATCCCGCACGATACCATGAGCACGCACAGGAACTGACCACAGAAAGCAATATGACCTTGTGGAAAAACGACGAGGGAAATGCGGCGGCAGTGCTGATCGCAGAACCGGGCATCAAAAACGCAGTCCTCGTGGCCGCCGAAGTTACAGATGAGAACGGAAATCCCACAACTGAAATTATCATAAAGGCAGAATTCCAAAAATTTGTCAAAACCTATACCGGAAATAACTGGATACCTGAACCGCGTCCGTTTCAACCGTCGAAACCACCGGACGGCGACCGGAGTTTAAGCGCTGACGTTATCTGGGGTCCCGAAATAGAAGAAGGCCTGATGGCAGAAACAGACCATACGCTGATACAGCCGTTCTGGATCACGGTGTCTGTATCAAAAAACGCAGCGCCCGGGATTTATACGGGAAAGATCAGCGTGATCCTCGGCAGCGGCGAAACGCTGACCATGGTCCAAAAAATTCGGATCCTTGATCTGGAACTGGACAGCGGTGAAGACTACTATTTAAATTTATGGCAGTATCCATATGCGAGCGCCGCATACTATCAGGTTCCCCCTTTTTCAAAAGAGCATCTGGCAATCGTGAAAAATGAGATGAGGCCTTATATAGAAGCCGGCGGTAAAACAGGAACAGCTTCCATCCTTGAGGAACCCTGGTATCACCAGACATGGTGCGATTATCCTTCCATGATAAAGTGGATAAAGAAAGACGGAACGTGGCAATTCGATTACACTGATTTTGATAAGTGGGCGGAATTCTTATTACAGGAAGTTAAAGTTTCTTACATAGAATGCTTTTCCATCGTTCCGTGGGAAAATATTCTGCGGTATACAGAAGACGGCGCTGAAAAAATGCAAAAAGCCGCCCCGGGAACAAAACTGTGGGAGGATGCGTGGACGCCTTTCCTGAAAGATTTTGCAAAACATCTGGACCAAAAAGGCTGGTTTGAGCACATTATAATCGCCATGGACGAGCGGCCTGAAGCAGAGATGGAAGCCGCGCTGAATCTGCTCGAAAGTATCCGGAATGAGAATGGCAGCTCCTATAAAACAGGCGGCGCCGTGGAAAAATATAACAAAAAGTTGTGGGACCGGCTCTTTACCGTAACGCCTCACATTTCCAGCATATGTGAAGAGAAAATACCTCTATCCCTCTTTCGCGCCGAAGTGGAAGCGCGGAGAAAACAGGGAAAACTGACAAGTATTTACAGCATGATCGGCGACTACCCCGGAATTTTCTCTATGAGTGATCCGGGAGAGGCGGCATGGGCGATCTGGTATGCTGAATTCTGCGGGACAGATGGCTTCCTGAAATGGGCCTACGACGCCTGGTGTGAAAACCCACTGGAAGATAACGCACACTGCTATTTTGAGGCAGGGGATATGTTTCTGGTCTACCCGGGAGAATACTGCGGGGAGCGGACAACAGTCAGAAGTTCGCCCAGGTTTCAGATGATGACAGAGGCAGTCAGGGATATAAGAAAGCTCCGTCAGTTGAGACGAAATTACAGCGGACAGGTTGGAAAAATCGATAAACTGTTGGACAGCGTCAAATCTTATTACGGACTTGGGGTCAGCAACGGAATCGGCACGGCAGGTTTCAAAACCGCGGATGAAAGGATCAAAGAAGCTCTTGCAGGAGAAGTGCGGCGCCTGCATCAGGCTGCCATAGAATTGGCGGAAGAATGCACATGCGCGAAGAAGCCGGAAAAAGAACAGTTTATGGAACGGATCGGTTTGCCTCAAGAGGGGATAAAATGTGTTTTAAATTATGAAATGGATGAAAACACTTACCAGGACTGGCGCGTTCTTTTTTATGAAGATGAAGCTGGATTTTTCCGTAAAATAGATGAGCAGAGCGAAAAAGAACCCCTGCTCCTGTACCTTTATGTCCGGTTTGCTGTGGATTTATATACAAAATACGCTGAAAAGGGGATTCCGGATAAAATATATTATGATACCTTCTCTGATCTTACGATCTGGTTTTCGCACTGCATGCGGCAAAAAAACGTAATTGGTCTTACAGCGGAAAAATGGCTGAAGGCGCATTTAAAAATGAAACTTTTCCGCCTCGGCCGGCTTCAGTTCGAGACGGACGAAGAGGAAGGACGCATACATGTCCATATTCCGGAAGGAGAACCTCTTTCGCCGGAGGCCTGCGACGCTTCATTTTTGCAGGCAGAGGATTTTTTCGATGATCCATATACTGTGTTTGATTGTGAATCCTGGCTTTTGTCACCTGTTCTGGCAGAACTGCTTGATGAAAGGAATCGCATTATCCAATTCCAGAAAAGGTTCCAGATCACACGCGTAGACAGGGAAGCTCGTCAGGCGGAGGAAAAAGTTTTTGGGGAAATCCGCGAAGATAAAAGCTCTTATCCCGAAAACACAAGCCTCCAGAGGGCTTTAAAAAGATATCTGCTGACAGGGAAAAATCCCGGCATAGGTTTTGGGGTTATCCCCAGACATAGAGTCAAACCGCCTAAAACCTTATCAATAAACTTTTAGCGACTAAACGCCCTTGGCTCTGACTTAATAATCACGGCTAAGGGCGTTATGGTATGGATTTGTTGGGTCATGCAATTATATGGGATTATGTGAACTCGGCGTACTCTCTGCTGTTATTAACTATATTTGTTTTATTTTATGTGGATTCACGTCAATATTTACTTCAATTACATCAGTTATTTTGGTTTACTTTTTTGTTGCCAAAATGTTGCCACCACGTTTTATTCAATTCTACTTATTTCCCTTTAAAACTTCTTTTATATCATTAACAAAGAAAGCCAACCCGTTACCTTTCTTAACTTTCTTTACCCCTAAATCTTTTCGCATCCCGTTCATTATTTCTTCCGTATAACTTCCACTATTTTTTATGTTTTGCTGGATTTTGCAAATCATCTCAACGAACTCTCCATATGGCACTTCTCTTTTTTAGCTAAATAATCCTGCCAGTTTTTTCTATAATCAATTATCACAACTACTTCCATTTTAGACGCCATATTTGATACCCAATCAACCAAAACACTAATTCCGCATCCAAGATATAAGAAAGCATAGTATACTACTACCGGAATCTGATTTTTCTATATATATCTTTATCTTTTTTCTCAATACTCTCCGACCACTGTAGTCTTAAGCAGGTTCGTATTTCCAGGACGCCCCAGCGGGACTCCGGCAGTGAGGACTACCACATCGCCCTCCCTGACATATCCCGAGCGTTCTGCCGCTTCTGTCGCGTGCAGGAACAGAATCTCCATGCTGTATTCCTCTTTAATATGGACTGGGAACACGCCCCAGGACATATTTAACTGACGGCATGTGCATTCATCCGGCGAACATCCCACGATCTGACATCCCGGTCTGTACTTTGAGATCATCCTGGCCGTATGCCCGGACTTGCTGACTGTGATGATCGCTTTTGCGTTCAGATCGATGGCTGTCATACATGTCGCATGGGAGATCGCTGTAGTCATATCCGGCCGTTCTTCTTTCTGGCGCACACTGAACAGCTGACTATATGGGATATCACTTTCTGTGCGCACCGCGATCTTGACCATGGTCCGCAGAGCTTCCACAGGATATTTCCCTGCCGCGGTCTCCCCTGACAGCATGATCGCGCTTGTCCCCTGATAGATCGCATTTGCCACATCTGTCGTCTCCGCTCGTGTGGGTCTGGGATTCTTCATCATGGAATCCAGCATCTGGGTGGCAGTGATCACCTGCTTGCCCGCGTTGTATACCTTTTTAATAACCTTTTTCTGAATGACAGGAACTTCCTCTAGCGGAATCTCAACTCCCATATCCCCTCGCGCCACCATGATCCCATCCGCCGCTTCTATAATGCTGTCAATATTATTCACGCCCTGCTGGTTCTCTATTTTCGCTATGATATTGATCTGTTCCCCTCCGTTCTCACGCAGGAGTTTCCGGATTTCTTCCACATCATCCGCGGTCCTTGTAAATGACGCGGCGATAAAGTCAAAGCCCTCTCGGATGCCAAACAGGATATCTTCCCTGTCCTTCTCGCTGATAAACGGCATGCTGACGTCATTCCCCGGGAGGTTGATGCCTTTCCGGTCAGATACTGTACCGCCGTTTTTTACGATACAGTTTACGTCTTTCCCATCAATGCTGACCACTTCCAGACCGATCAACCCATCGTCGATCAGAACGCTGTCCCCTGGTTTTACGTCTTTGCAGAGATTTTCATAAGTGACAGAGACTCTCTCCTGAGTTCCCTCGATATCGTCAGGCGTCAAGGTAAATACCTGTCCTTCTTCCAGCTCTATCCTGCCCTCCGCAAATGTTTTGATCCGGATCTCCGGTCCCTTTGTATCCAAAAGCGCCGCCACATATTTCCCCTGGCGCTTTCTTATATCTTTTAACTGATCAAGACGCTCCTTCTGCTCCTGATGTGTCCCATGTGAGAAATTAAACCTTGCCACATCCATGCCTTCTCTGACCAGGGTCTCCAGTATGTCACCTTTGTCAGTAGACGGTCCGAGCGTACATATGATTTTTGTCCTCCGCATAATTTCTTCCTCCTGCAGATCCATTGTTTCTTTCTCATTTATTGTACCACACGAAGGTCTTTCCTGCATTCAGAATCTATTTTCTTTTCACATTTTTTATATTGTAAATCTTTACAAATCTCCTTTTTACAATTATAATCACATGAGTTAGTCATGTATAACCCAGCTAAAAAACAAGAACGGAGGATCTTATTTTGAACATATTGGAAAAAATACTCGCGCTCATATCAGTTCTACTTCTGATATTCTGTATGCTCGCACCTCTGAAACGCACAGAACTGGCACAAAAACACCCCTGGATCCGACGCCTTACAGGGTTCCACACTGCCTATGGCATCTTCCTGCTCGTCACAGGGCTGGCACACGGCGTCCTTGCAGGAAAAGATCCGGCCATGATAACTGGAAAACTTGCATGGATGCTGCTCCTGATACTCACACTTCTCACTCCTCTGAAAAAGAAGGCCGGACAGGCTCTCTGGAGAAGGATACATATCACGCTCGCTGTATCTGTATGCGCCCTCACTGTGATCCATATCGTCCAGGCTGTTATCCTCTGATATTTGGTCATTTCTCAGTGTTTTATTCCTGGGCTGCCGCTATGATCTCCTCCGGGAATCCTGCAAATTCCAGCAGCTTTACAGCATTATGTGAAGCGGCAGGCCCTTCCATCAGCTTATAACTGAATGCAATATCATTCTCTCCGATCTCTTCGCTGAAATGATAATTGGCGTATGTATCTTCCAGCAGGTCTGTCAGTTCGCGGTCATGAGTCGCCACCAGCGCGATACAGTTTTTATCTGTCAGATACTCCAGAATCGCCCGGGACGCCCGGATGCGCTCGCCAGTGTTCGTCCCGCACAGCCATAGAAGTGATCACATTGCATTCCGGAAGGACAAACGGCCGGGATGTACATGTAAAATGAAACATATGGAACACCAGAGTGTTTCCGCTCTTTCACAAGCTCCTTGCTGCCTTATAAAATCGATGCCCGCTCCCGATAGCCAGGCCCAGCAGCGCCGGGCACAGCCATCCGAACCCGATCTCCGAAAAAGGCAGGAAATCTGCCATCGTTTCCGCCCCTCCTTTCAGATAGAAGAAAACCGGCGTTTTCTCCGGCAGGGCATTGAGAAAGTCAACTCCTGCCGCAACGGCAGTAAATATGGTCACCCAGCAGTACACGACCCTGTCATTTCCAAAAAAGCGCCCAAACAGCGTCAACAGGATCAAAGTGATGGCCAGCGGATAAAGGAACATGAGCACAGGCAGGGACAAGGAAATGATCGCATTCAGGCCCAGGTTCGCCACGAGGAATGAAAAAACGCTGAATAAGACTGCCCAGACACGGTAAGACGGTCCCTTGGGGAAAACATCGCAGAATGTTTCGCTGCAGCTTGTGATCAGTCCCACCGCTGTCTTCAGACATGCGACTGTCACCGTCACCGCAAGGATGACCGCACCTGCCGCCCCAAAATAATGACTCGCGATCACGGCCAGCGCCTCCCCTCCGTTCTCTGCCGCCGCAGCCATTCCGCGGCTCTGCGCTCCCACTGCTGTCACCAGTATATAGATCACCGCCATCAGTACAGAGCTGAAGACCCCCGCCTTCACTGTGCTCCTAGCCATATCGCCAGGCTTGTCCACCCCAAGGCTTTTAATGACATCCACTACGATAATTCCAAACGCCAGGCCTGCCAGGGCATCCATCGTATTGTACCCTTCCAGAAATCCTTTGAAAAACGCGTCTGAAACATAAGCGCCTTCCGGCGCGACCTCAGATATGTCCCCCATCGGAGACAACAGCGCGCAGATAACGAGAAGTCCAAGAAAGAAGAGAAACAGCGGGTTTAGAACCTTTCCTATCCAGGTCAGTATCTCCCCCGGGCGCAGGGAGAAGAAAAGCACTGCCGCAAAAAATAAAAGAGAAAATACAGCCAGGGCTGCGGCATGGGCTCCTTCCGGAAGGACGCGCTCCACGCCCACGGTATAGGAGACCGTCGCGCATCTCGGGATTGCAAAGAAGGGTCCTATGGTGAGATAAAGGGCACAGGTAAAAAATTTCCCATACCGGCGTCCCACACGGCTGCTCAAACCAAGGAGCCCATCCTCACGGCTGACTCCCAGGGCAGCCACCCCAAGAAGCGGCAGCCCCACTCCTGTTATCAAAAATCCTGCGGCTGCCTGCCACATGCTCCTCCCCGCAAGCTGTCCCATAGAAACAGGAAAAATGAGATTTCCCGCTCCAAAAAACATGCCGAAAAGCATGCTCGCCACAAAAACAGTTTCTTTCCTGTCCAGCGCTCTTTTCATAAACTCCTCCTGACAGTATATTTTCTCTTGTAAAACTCCAGTTACATACTATAATAATATAACGCCGGGGTCAAATCTATCCTGCGGTAATTTCATAACAAAATGGATCTATTTCTATAGGAAAAAATACATTAGATAAGAGATACATCTGAAAGAAAAAGGAGGCTTACATATATGCAGGCACAGACAAAGGAAAATCCGATCACTCACGGAGTTATCTGGAAACAGCTCCTTCTTTTTTTCTTCCCGATCCTGATCGGGACATTTTTCCAACAGCTTTATAACACCATCGATTCTGTCATCGTGGGACAGTTTGTGGGAAAAGAGGCCCTTGCCAGCGTAGGCGGGTCTTCTGCTCAGATCGTTGCCCTGGTAGTAGGCTTCTTCACCGGTCTGTCCTCCGGCGCCGCGGTCACCATCGCCCAGTTCTTTGGAGCCCGGGATGATAAGTCTGCCAATCAGGGGCTGCACAACGCCTGCGCCCTCGCGCTCGCGGCCGGCGCGCTGCTCACAGTGATTGGGATCGCTCTGACGCCGGCAATGCTCCGGCTGATGAACACTCCGGAAGACATTATCGGCGATTCGGTCATCTACCTGAGAATCTACTTCGCAGGCATTGTTTTTGTGCTGATCTACAATATGGGCTCCGCGATCCTGCGCGCCACAGGTGATTCGAAACGACCGCTCTATTACCTGATCGTGTGCTGCGGCATCAATATCGTGCTGGATATCCTGTTTGTGCTCGGCTTCCGTATGGGAGTGACAGGGGCGGCTGTCGCCACACTGATCGCTCAGGCAGTGAGCGCGCTTCTGGTCATACTGAAGCTGATGCGTTCCCGCGGGATCCTCAGCCTCTCGCCGGGACAGATCCGGTTCCATACGCCGATGCTGAGGAGCCAGCTCAGGCTGGGGCTGCCCACAGGCTTTGAATCCATCCTTTTTGCCATCACAAATATCGCCATCCAGTCCGCGGTCAACACATTTGGAACAGATGCCTCTGCCGCCTGGTCAGCTTTCGGCAAGCTGGACGCGATCTTCTGGATGGTCAGCACCGCATTCGGCATCTCCATTACTACCTTCGTGGGGCAGAATTACGGCGCCGGGAAAATGGACCGGGTGCGTAAAAGCACACGCGTCTGCCTTCTGATGGATCTGGTCGTATCCACGCTCCTCGTGGTCTTCCTGATCATTGCCAGGGTATTCCTGTTCCGTCTGTTTACCCCGGACGCTGAAGTGATCCGGATCGGCTGCGACATGCTCCTCCTGATCACTCCATGGTATGTGATATATGTATTCATTGAAGTGCTTGCGGGGTCGCTCCGCGGTATGGGCAATGTAATCGTGCCTGTGGTCATCACCCTGGCGGGAGTGTGCATTATGCGCATCATCTGGCTCGCCGTCGTGATGAAAGTGTCTCCTACGCTTTCCGCCATCATCTTCAGCTATCCTGTAACCTGGATACTGACCGCTCTTGCATTCATCCTGTACTATATATCGAAAGAGAGGCAATATAGCGGATAGAATCCCTTCACAATATCAGACCGCAGCGGAAGATACTCTCCCGCCGCGGTCCTTTTCTTAAAACTTCAGGCACGCCTTGAACTGATCGCAGTCGATCTTAATGTCAAACTCACCGCCCAGAGCTTTCGCATAAGTGCTGACGATCGCCAGACCCAGACCGTTCCCATCCCCGGATCTCGCCTTGTCTCCTCTTGCGAAACGCTCCACAATGTCTTCTTTTGTAAAATCCATTGGATAGCCGGAGGTGTTCGTGATCTCCAGACAGATCCTCCCACACCGCGCCATGCTCTTCTCCCCGCTGCCGTCGGCTGATTCCGTGGAAATCCTGAGCGTGCTGTTTTCTCCCTCGATATATGTCTTTACGAACACCCTTGTCCCCTTGGCAGAATATTTCAGGGCATTCTCAACCAGGTTCTGGCAGATCCGATAAAAATATCCGTTGTCCGTACACAGCTCCGTACTTTCTTCTGTGAGCTGCGTGACAAATTCCAGACCGCTCTCTTTGATCCGGTCATCCATATCCGCAAATATCTGCCCGATTAGCCGGTTCACCTCAAACTTCTCCGGATGCAGCTCTACGTTGCCGCTGCTGGCCTTTGCCAGATTGAAAAGGCTGTTGATCATTTCCTTTAACTTCTCGGCGCGCTCCGATATCACATCCACATAATCCCGGATCACATCGCTCAACTCTTCCTTTTTGATCAGTTCAAGGTACCCCACCATAGAAGTAAGGGGCGTCTTAAGGTCGTGGGAGACATTTGTGATAAGGTCCACCCGGAGCTGGTCGCTTCGGGATACCTTTTCTACGCTCTTCCGCTCGATCTCCAGAGCCTCCTCCAGCCGTTTTTGTCCCTGTTCCGCTACTTCTTCAAGCTTCCTGCGCACGTCCAGCTCCTGCTGCTCGTGGAGAAGATCCAGCTCTTTTCTTCTGAAGCGCAGCAACACTGCATACAGGAGAATAAACTGCACAAATACCGTAAAGAGCATAATATAGCCCGCCGCATAATTATAGTGCCATCCGCCTCCGTTCCACACGCCGCCGCTCACAAGATGCCACAGGTACCACAGAGCGCACAAAAGCGCCGCGCCCCCGGCCTGGCAGAGCCTTCTCTCCACCGTATGTCCGGTCTTTTTCCACACCTCATAGGGATCCTCCTCAGGCATCCACATACCGCCGAACAGCCGTTTCAGCAGTGCGTTGAAAATAATGATCAGACCTGCTCCCATAAACAGATTTCCCAGGACTCCCAGGAAAATGGCCTCAGCGGTTATATGCCATGTTCGGTATACAATGACGGAGTAAAAGAGTGCAGCTCCAATGAACAAAAGCAGCGCTCCCAGTATATATATCTCCTGCGTCAAGTGAAGCTTCAAAAATCCCTGTATCTTCTTAACTGTATTTTTCCATTTTGTAGCCAATTCCCCACACCACCTTTACATATCTTGGTTTTTTCGTATCAATCTCGACCTTCTCGCGTATATGTCTGATATGCACCATGACCGTGTTCTCCACAGTATAGCTTGCAGACTCCTGCCAGACATTTTCATAGATCTGTTCCGCCGAAAACACCTGTCCCGGATGTTCCATAAGGAGCTCCAGTATCTTGTACTCTGTGGCAGTCAGCCGGACCTCCTCCCCCTCGACGATAACGATCCGCTGCTTTTTATCCAGCACAAGCCCTCCGTTAACGATTTGGTCCGCTTCCGCCTGCGGCGCGCTCCCTCCCCACGCACGGTACCTCCGCTGATGGGCTTTGACACGAGCGATCAGCTCCGCCGGGTTATAGGGCTTTTCTACATAATCGTCCGCTCCCAGCACAAGCCCGGATACCTTGTCGCTCTCCTCGGTCTTCGCTGACAGTATGATCACCGGTATCCGGGACTTTTCCCGCAGCTTCATAAGGGCTGACAGCCCATTGAGCCTGGGCATCATCACATCCAGAAGGATCAGGTCCACAGGATATTTCTCCATAGCGTCAAGCGCCTGCATCCCATCGTAGGCCTTCACCGCCTCAAATCCTTCATATTTCAGCAATTCACTGATCGAGTACACGATCTCCTTATTGTCATCCACTACCAGGATCGTTGCCTGGTCTCCATTTTCTTTTATGATTCCGCTGTCCATATCCGCCTCCTTCATGAATTTCTCTTAATCCTTACACTGCTGACTATAAACGCGCAGGGTTAAAAAAACCTCGATGTAAATCTTAAAAATTTCTTAGGGACAAAAACCAGTCCCTCTCCATTTTAAAAGAAACATAAAAAAAGTAAAGATTTTTTGACAGAACAAAAAACCTTTACTTTTTTCAAAACCTTCTATATATTTATTTCTTTACTCTATGGCTGTCTGCTTCACCCTGTTCAGTCCCTTTGACACTGTAGGGATGGAGATAATGATTATCGTGAGAACCGCCTCCACCAGGAGATAACTGTAATTATAGGCAATGGGATAAATGCTCCGCAAAGACCGTGGGAATCCATCCGGCATGTAGTCCATCCAGTACAGGTACCCGCCAAGTGTGTGGAACACGCCCCTGGCAAATACAGCCGCAATGTATCCCTTCAGCAGACCATGTCTGCTCTTCGCGAAGAATCCGGCAACGCCCAATGCGGCGAACGCCAGTATGTAGTCACAGCACACCTGGAAAAAGGACAGCACATACGGTTCCTGGATAAACTGAAGGATACCGTAGGCAAGCCCCACAAAGATCCCGGTCCCCGCTCCGTACCAGTTTGCCGCAAGAACGATAAAGAGCATGCTGCACAAAGTCGCGCTTCCTCCCCACGGCATTTCCCCAAGCCTGATATAAGACGTGATAAACGCCAGAGCCATCGCGGCAGCGCAGAATACAAGCTGCTTTGTAGTAAATCTTCTCTTTGCGGAATGCTTTCCCGCGAAATAGGATGCCGCCAGGAACAGCACGATGCCGGCAATAATAGTAAGCGCATACCCGGCGGCCGTCAGACTGCCCTCTGCATTAACAAATAATCCAGACATAATATAAAACCCTCCTGTTCTCAGATTGAAAACAAAAGGGCTCAAAAGCGCACTCATAATAAATCCCTACGCTGGCATTATCCAGATCAGGTCGTGGGTCGAAGTTCCTAACTTCCTCTCAGCCTGTCATACAAGCTCCCCTTGTTATCAATCTTATTAAATTGTCGATTTGTAACGAATTTTATTGTAAAGGTATTCACCGGAAAAGTCAAGGCTGATCTTCTCCCCGACGGCACCGGAGCGCATCTCCAAAACATTTTTCAAACTGAATTTTTATTTCCGCTGTGCCACGGCCTGATCCTTTTTCTCCTCCTTCTGTCTCCTCCGGTCTCATAACCTCCAGCAGGAACTTTCTCTGTTCCCCGGTAAGCGTCAGCTCCTCGTACCATGGCCGATCGCCTTTTTCTGAATATCCTGAGTACAGAAGATAGATAAGGACATTGGCTGTCCTCGCATGATCCAGGCGAAAATCTTCCGAGCCGTCCCCCACATGCCGCGCCAGCCCAAAATCGATCAGTGATACCTGTCCGCCGTCGTCCACTACATTCGCAATGCTGATATCACCATGCGCTACATTGCGGCTGTGCAGGTACTCCAGTATATCATAAAGCTGTGTTCCGATCCGGTATACCTCATCTGCCGAAAAAGTCTTTTTCTCATCAAACAGCCAGTCTTCCAGCGTTTTTCCTTCCATATATTCCAGTACAAAATAATATCCCCGGCGCTCATTCACCACACCGAGCAGTTCAGGCACCCCCGGATGGCAGAGACCTGACAGTACAACTGCCTCGTGATGGTTATTCGCTCTGTTTTTCCTCCACATACGCCGCCGGAACCGTTTCAGGACCACTTTTCTTCCCCGGGGATCATGGGCAAGAAAACAGACACCGTAGCGTCCTCTTCCTATGCGGGCCGCCACGGTGTATTCTGCGATTTTTCTTATCCGCTTCCGACACATCATCTCTGGACCGGTGTTCCACACTCAGAGCAAAACTTCGCTCCTGCCGGGAGGGGGCTCCCGCAGTTCGGGCAGAACACGGCATTGGACTCCATTTTCTCGCCGCAGGACAGACAGAACTTAGACCCTGCCGGCACAGAGGTACCGCACTTCGGGCATACCGACTCCCCGCCGGCTGAAGGAGCCGTCGGCTGGAATGCTCCTGGATTTGAGTAGCTCTGATTTGGGTAGCCCTGATTCGGATAGCCCTGATTTGGATAACCCTGCCCATAATATCCCCTGGAACTCCGGGAGCCGAATCCACTCCCCAGCCCGGAGAGCATTCCGAACAACCCTCTCTTTTTGTAGTGGGCTCCTCTCATATTGGGATTAGGGTATCTTCTCCTGCTGCTGGAATGTGAAAAAAAGCCACTCATAATTTATTCCTCCTACTGTCTGATAGTTGTACTCAATATACCGTAATCCTCTAAAGAATGGCAAGTAAAGACAGATAATTTTCACAGTTTCTTTACATTGACGCTGACCATCCATTTCAACATACATGGCCATAATTAAAAACAATATGACAGTGAGAAATATGTTATACTAAACAACAGATTCAACAAGGAGGTCCTTAATGTTATGAAAATCATTTTTTTAGACGCCAGCACTCTTGGCGATGACATTGATTACGCCCAATTCGAGAAGATGGGGGAAGTCGTAAAATATCCTTTTACCTCTTCTGCGGAAGTCCCGGATCGGGTAGCAGACGCAGACGTAGTAGTAGTGAACAAAGTCCTCATCAATAAACAGACTATCTCAACCGCAGAGAAGCTGAAACTTGTCTGCGTTGCTGCCACAGGGACGAACAATCTCGACAAGGATTATCTTGCAGAGCGTGGAATCGCGTGGCGCAATGTAGCCGGATACTCAACGGAATCCGTGGCACAACACACATTCGCAATGCTGTTTTACCTTTTGGAAAATCTGCGCTATTACGATGATTATGTTAAAACCGGCGGCTATATAAACGACCGCATCTTTACTCATTTCGCCTGCACTTTCCGGGAACTGAACGGAATGACCTGGGGAATCCTCGGTCTTGGGACGATCGGACGCAGGGTCGCTGACATTGCGCGAATGTTCGGAGCAAGAGTTATTTATTATTCCGCATCTGGCGCGCCTGCACAGAACGGATATCATCAGGTAGATTTCAATACTCTGCTGGCGGAATCTGATATTTTGTCCATCCACGCTCCGCTGAACGAATACACAGAAGGTCTGATGAATGCGGAGGCATTTCATAAAATGAAATCCAACGCCATCTTGCTGAATACCGGAAGAGGTCTTATCATCAATGAGGCTGATCTTGCTGATGCCCTGAACTCAGGCGTCATCGGAGCGGCGGGTCTGGATGTGCTCTCCGTGGAGCCCATGGCAAAAGACAGCCCATTTTTAAATGTCATAGACAAGAGCAGGCTGTTCATCACCCCGCATATCGCATGGGCCGCAGTGGAGGCGAGACAGCGGCTGATGAAGACCATCGCCGGGCAGATCGAGGAATTCATAAAGGGAGAATAGCCTCAATGAGCAGCTCACCTCGATTCCGCTGACGCTCCATCTCGGTCGTGGCATTCGCCACATGGAAAATAAGATAGAAGGTCTCCGGGAAATACAAGCATTTCCCGGAGACCTTCTATCTTATTTTCCGCGCTGCTCATTGCTGCACGAAAAAAACCGCCATCCCCGCGGCTTCTCATCCGCAAAAACAGCGATTTCCAAGTGCGCGATCAGGGGTTCGAACCCTGGACACCCTGATTAAGAGTCAGGTGCTCTACCAACTGAGCTAATCGCGCTTTTCTCTTTCCCTCATCTCCAATAGATGACGCAAGTGATATTATAAACGACCCATTTCTAAAATGCAAGTATTTTTTTAACAATCTCGTTTCTTTTTTCTTTCGCCCCCATGGCACAGTCCGGAATTCAATATCTTGCACACCTCCTGCATGGATTTTCTGATGCACAAAAGATGCCTGTTCAGGCATGGTCTGCAATAAAGCATTTCTGCCACACACGTTTTCCAGCATTTTCTCTTCATCGACATTCCCCGCCCCATGAAATGACTATATCCTATTATATGCCGGACGTACTCAAAAGGTTCTCTTCTTTATTATCTTCGCACAGCAACAAATTTATTGATCGGATTTCCACGCTGTGAAAATTTTTCTTCGTATTCTGTCATGATATTGTCTTTATTCATTTCCTCATTGTGATGCAGATCATAGGTAAACGCCTGAACCGTCCATGCGGCTTCTTTGAGCTGCCCCAGGGAGAAATTAAAAAGCGCGGTGTTGTCTGTCTTGAACTCCACTGCGCCGCCCTGGGGCAGTACCTTCTCATACAGTTCCAGGAACTCCACAGATGTGAGACGCCGTTTTGCGTGCCGTGCCTTCGGCCACGGATCAGAGAAGTTCAGATAGATCTTCTCCACCTCACCTTCTGCGAACACATCCGCGATATTTCTTGCATCCATGCAGACAAACCGGACGTTTTTCAGCTCTTTGAATTCTTCCGTATCAAATTTCTCTACAGCCCGCAGCAAAACGCTGGAGTAACGCTCGATCCCGATGAAATTGATATCCGGATGTGTTTTTGCCATATTCAGGATGAAGCGTCCCTTTCCCATGCCGATCTCAATCCGGATCGGTCTTTTATTTCCAAAAACCTGGCGCCAGCATCCCCTCTGGTCTTCGGGTCTTTTTATCACAGCGTGATGAGCCTGGATCGTGCCCTCTGCTCTCGGTATATTTCTCAGCCTCATGAATAGTCCTCCCCTTATCTAACAAAACTAAGTACAGGTTCTATTTTGGAACTCTTTCATAATAGCACGAAATCAGCGTTTATGCGAACAATTATGATGATTTCTTTACTTGCTTTTTTTAAGAAAAGGTGTATGATAAAGTGTGTTAGCATTTTCCCACAAACAGGAGGCATTCTATGGACTCTATTATAAACAAATTGACGGAAATCGAAGATGCCGCATCAGCCATCGTCACACATGCTGAGGCCCAGAAACAAGCCCTTAACAAGGAGTACAATGAGAAGCGCAAAGCTTTTGACGAGGACATTGAAAACCGGACGCAGGAGCGCCTCCGCGCTATCCGCGAGGATCTGGCGAAAAATACCGCCGGTATCCTGGACAGCCAGAATGACGCCAGCTCTGAGACCATCCGGGCGCTTCACAAAGAATATGAAGAAAAACATACAGAATACGCCCATGAGATCCTGCGAAGGATCACCGAGGTGTAGCCTATGGGAAATTTACTTGAATACAGCGGGATCGTGACGAAAATCCGGGCTATGGGGGCAAAACTGCTGACACCGGATCAGTTCACGGAGATCGCGAATTTGGGGAGTGTCCCCGAGATCGCGGGCTACCTCAAAAAGAACACGGCGTACGCGGATGTCCTGGAGGCGCTGGAGGAACATCAGCTCCACAGAGGCAACATTGAAAAAGTTCTGATCCAGTCCCTGTATCACGATTACACTAAAATTTACCGGTTCTGCGGCCAAAAACAGCGTCGGTTTATGAAACTGATCCTGAAAAACTACGAGATCGATCTGATAAACTATTGTCTGCGCATTGTGATAAACCGATACAGACAGCCGTTTGACCTGAATTATAAAAAAACTTTTTTTGACCGCTATTCTCAGATTTCCATAGAGAAACTCATCACTTCCCGCACTACGGACGAACTGGTGGAAAATCTGAAAGGGACCGAATATTATGCCCCTCTGAAAAAACTGAAAGACTCACAAAACATCACGCTCTATGATTACAACCTGACGCTGGATCTTTATTTTTATACTTCTACATGGAAAGAACAGAAAAAGGTCCTGAACAAGCCGGATCTGGAGCTTTTCATGCGCGATCGTGGTTCGAAGATCGATCTTCTGAACCTGCAGTGGATTTACCGGGCAAAAAAATATTATAATATGAAGCCTGCGGACATTTACCTGATGCTCATCCCGATCCACTATAAACTGTCAACGGACCTGGTCAAGGAGCTGGTGGAAGCCCCGGGGCTGGAGGAGTTTGAGGCGGCCGTAGCAAAAACAAGCTATGCCCGCCACTATAATTTCCACCAGAAACTGACCATTGAACAGATGTATGCGGACTGTCTGCATTATCTGTACACAGTAGACCGCCGGCGGGATCCCTATTCTGTCGCTGCGATCAATACCTATCTCTTCCTCAAAGAGGAGGAAATCAATAAGCTGACGACCGCTATGGAATGTGTACGCTACGGCTTAAGTCCCGGCGAGACGCTGGCATACGTTGGAGGTAAGACCCAATGATCGTAAAAATGAAATTCATAAATATCTCCGGTCCGAGAAATGACATTGACCGTGTCACCGACCTGTATCTCTCCCGCTATGAGATCCAGCTCGAATCCGCTCTGTCTGAATTGAAGACCGTAGACAATCTAAGGCCTTTTGTAGAACTCAACCCTTACCGGGACGCTCTTGCAAAAGCAGTGCAGTTCGTAGGCTATCTGCCGAACGCGGATGATGTAGTCCCGGATACGAAAATGGGGCTTGACGATATGTTCGAAGTCGTGCGAAAGGCAAATGAAGACTATCAGGATCTTCAGGAAAAGAAAGAAAAACTGAAAAAGAAGATCGAAGAGCTTCGTGCGAAACAGCTGGTGATCGCGCCTTTCCGTCCTCTGGACTGCGATCTCCACAAGGTGTTGAATTACCGGTACATCACATACCGATTTGGACGAATCGCGGTGGAATTTTACCATAAAATGCAGAAATACCTCATGGATGACCTGAAGGCGATCTTTGTGGAAGGAGAGCGGGATGAAAGCTTCGTGTATGGGGCTTATTTTGTTTCCCCCGCTGAAGCGCAGAAAGTAGACGCGGTGTTCCGGTCCCTTCACTTTGAACGGATCGAGTTAAAGGACGAATTCGAAGGGACTCCTTCTTACGCTTATCAGTCTCTGGAACGAGAGATCGCCCAGATCAACCTGGAGATCGACGATCTGGATAAAGAGGCGGGCGAGATGCTCTCCGACCGCGCTCCGCAGCTTGTAGCGGCGCGGAACCGGCTGGAAGAACTGTCCAGCAACTTTGACGTTCGCAAGCTTGCCGCCCGCATGGAAGATAATCAGGAGGACTATTACATCCTCTGCGGATGGATGTCGGAAGAAGACGTCGAGAAATTCGTGGAAGAAGTCAAGGATGATGATAAGGTATTTGTCGTTGTGGAGGATGACCATGACGCCTACTTTGGAGAACCGCCTACTAAACTGGAGAACCCAAAGATCTTCAGGCCTTTTGAAATGTTTGTCCAGATGTACGGACTTCCGGCACATAACGAAATGGATCCGACCGTCTTCGTGGGTCTGACCTACTCCTTTATCTTCGGCGTCATGTTCGGAGATGTGGGGCAGGGATTTCTCCTTTTGATCGGAGGCGCACTTATTTATCACTTTAAGAAAGCTCCCCTTGCGGGGATCATTGCCTCGGCCGGAGTATTTTCCACGATCTTTGGATTTATGTTCGGCAGTATCTTTGGATTTGAAGATGTGATCCCTGCACTGTGGATGAGGCCCATTGACCATATGACCACACTGCCTTTCCTCGGGAAACTGAACACCGTGTTCATCGTGGCAGTCGCCTTTGGCATGTTCCTTATCATGGTGGCAATGGTGCTCCACATCATCAACGCCATAAAAAGCAAGGATATCGAGGGCACCTGGTTTGATCCCAACGGCGCTGCCGGCCTGATATTTTACATCGCGGTCGTCGTCACCATTGTCCTCTTTATGACAGGCAATCCTCTGCCGGGCGGCATCGTGATGGGTATTATGTTCGGCGTACCGCTACTGGTCATCCTCTTCCGGGAGCCCATCACAAGAGCCATCCAGAAAAGGGCTGATAAGATGGAGACCGGAAAAGCGATGTTCTTCGTACAGGGATTTTTCGAGATGTTTGAGACACTCCTGAGCTACTTCTCCAATACGATCTCTTTCATCCGTATCGGAGCATTCGCGGTCAGCCACGCGGCGATCATGGAAGTGGTCCTGCAGCTTGCAGGCGCGGAGAGCGGAAACCCGAACTGGCTGGGAGTGATCTTCGGAAACCTGTTCGTATGCGGATTTGAGGGCCTGATCGTGGGTATCCAGGTGCTCCGTCTGGAATATTATGAAATGTTCAGCCGTTTCTACAAGGGCAGCGGCCATGCATTTGATCCATATACAAAAAAGAACACAAACAAAAAACAGAAATAGACGCAGGCCTTTGTCCACTGCGCCAGACAGATAACAATCCCCGCGGTCGTGCGGGACAATAAAAATCAGGAGGATTTTACCATGACTCTAGCAACTAAAATCGTATTCATTACAGCACTGATCTTAAGCATCATCCTTCCGTTCGGCTATTACCTGCTCGGAAAAAACAAGACCAGAAAACGCTACAAACGCGCTATCGGTACGAACGCATTTTTCTTTTTCGGCGCTTTTACCCTGGCGTCCATCATGCTCCTTGGCGGCCCGGATGTGCAGGCCGCTGAGTCCGTGGCTTCCGATTCCGGCTTCGCCACAGGCCTCGGATACCTGGCTGCGGCGCTTGTTACCGGGCTTTCCTGTATCGGAGGCGGTATTGCCGTGGCAAGCGCGGCAAGCGCAGCCCTCGGCGCTATCAGCGAAGATTCCAGCGTACTTGGTAAGTCGCTCATCTTTGTAGGTCTCGCGGAAGGCGTCTGCCTGTACGGCCTGATCATCTCCTTTATGATATTAGGAAATTTGTAACACCAGTCAGCCGTGCTGCATTGAGCACTTGGTGAGGTCTTGTCGAGCCTAGTGCGAAAGCAGATACTCCGAACGCAGTGAGGATGTATCTTCATTGAGAAAAAAGAACAGACCGGGGCTTGACATGGGGAGAAGGAGGACAAAACCAGTATGAAAATGTATCTCATCAGTGATAACGTGGATACTTACACAGGCATGCGCCTTGCGGGTGTTGACGGCGTAGTCGTCCACGAGCGGGACGAACTGAAAAAGGCTCTGGAAGACGTGCTCACAGACAAAACCGTAGGCATTGTGCTCCTGACCGAAAAATTCGGGAGAGAGTTCCCTGACATTATCAACACTTTTCGCCTGGAGCGGAAGATGCCCCTTCTCGTGGAGATTCCTGACCGCCACGGAACCGGAAGACAGAAAGATTTCATCACCTCATACATCACTGAGGCGATCGGATTAAAACTATAAAAGGAGGGATTCCTCTTGACATTAGAAGAAAAGATTGCTGATCTGCGGATCACATCCATGGAACAGGCGCGCGCGGAGGGCAACGCTATCTTCGACTCCCACAGGGAGGCCCTTGAGAAAGTATTTGAAGACCATAAGGCGGAAGCTCTGCGCCAGTCTGAGACCCGCATCAAGGCAGAGACTACCAACGCGCGTCTCTCTCTCAACCAGGCAGCGGCAAAATCCCAGCTGGAGATCAAGCGGCGCCTGGGAAAGGTCCAGCAGGAGCTGAAGGACAAAATATTTCAAGAAGTCATGGAGCTTGTAAAAGATTTCATGAAGACAGAGGCATACGATGATTTCCTTATAAAATGCATCCGCCAGGCGCAGCATTTCGCCGGGCAGGATCCGGTAGTCATCTATATCAATCCCTCTGACGAGCAGAAGCGCTCTGACTTATCGGACGCCACCGGCATTCATCTGACCGTCAGCGCGGAGGATTTCATCGGCGGGGTGCGTGCTGTCATCCGCAGCCGGAATATCCTGATCGATAATTCGTTCAAGACACAGCTGCGAAATGAATATGACAAATTTATCTTCCTGGGAGGTGAGGGCAATGCTTAAGACCGCTGCAATCTATGGGATCAACGGCCCTGTCATCTATCTGAAGGGCAATACCGGTTTCTCTATGTCCGAGATGGTCTATGTGGGCAGACAACAGCTTGTTGGCGAGGTCATTGCCCTTGATAAAGATATGACGACTGTCCAGGTATACGAGGAAACAACAGGCCTGCACCCCGGGGAGGAAGTCATTGCCACCGGAAACGCGGTGTCCGTGACCCTTGCTCCCGGCATCCTGAACAACATCTTCGACGGTATCGAGCGTCCCCTGGAGCAGATCGCGGATTCTTCCGGAGGCGCATTTATCACAAGGGGCGTCAGCGTAGACTCTCTTGACAGGCAGAAAAAATGGCAGACACATATCACGGTGCAGAAGGGACAGTATCTCCATGGGGGAGACATCATCGCGGAAGTGCCTGAAACCCATGCTATTGTGCACAAATGCATGGTCCCTCCGGATGTAGAGGGGACCGTTGCGGAAGTCGTATCCGATGGCGGATATACGATCGACGAAACCCTCGTCACGCTGGAGCTTTCTGACGGTTCGAAAAAAGAACTGACCATGACGCAGCGCTGGCCGATCCGGACGCCCCGGCCCACCCACCACCGTTTCCCGGCATCTGTGCCGCTGATCACCGGACAGCGTATCATTGATACCATGTTCCCTATCGCCAAGGGCGGCACTGCTGCCATACCCGGCGGATTCGGGACCGGCAAGACCATGACGCAGCACCAGATCGCAAAATGGGCGGACGCTGACATCATCATTTACATCGGATGCGGCGAGCGAGGCAATGAAATGACGCAGGTTCTTGAAGAATTTGGCGAGCTGACTGACCCCCGCACCGGCAATTCTCTGATGGACCGGACGACCCTGATCGCAAATACATCCAACATGCCTGTTGCGGCCCGCGAGGCAAGTATTTACACCGGCCTTACACTGGCGGAATATTACAGGGACATGGGATATGACGTTGCCATCATGGCTGACTCTACTTCCAGATGGGCAGAGGCATTAAGAGAACTGTCCGGACGTCTGGAGGAAATGCCCGCGGAGGAAGGGTTCCCCGCATACCTTGCTTCCCGCCTGTCTGCGTTTTATGAGCGGGCAGGAATGATGCATAATTTAAACGGAACTGACGGCTCTGTGACGATTATCGGTGCAGTTTCTCCCCAGGGCGGAGACTTCTCCGAACCGGTCACGCAGAATACGAAGCGTTTCGTACGCTGTTTCTGGGGACTGGACAAGAGCCTTGCTTATTCCAGACATTTCCCGGCCATCCACTGGCTGACCAGTTACAGCGAGTATTTAAACGATTTAAGCCACTGGTATCAGGACAATGTCTCCCCGCAGTTCGTGGCCTACCGCAACCGGCTTATGGCGCTCTTAAACCAGGAGAGCAGCCTTCTTGAGATCGTCAAACTGATCGGAAGCGACGTACTTCCGGACGACCAGAAGCTTGTACTGGAGATCGCCCGCGTCATCCGCCTCGGATTCCTTCAGCAGAACGCATTCCATAAAGACGACACCTGTGTCTCCATGGAAAAGCAGTTCCTTATGATGGATACCATACTGTATCTGTACAAACAGGCCCGGACACTGGTGACCATGGGGCATCCTATGTCCGTGCTGAAATCAGAGAACATCTTTGACCGGGTCATTTCCATCAAATACGACGTGTCCAATGACCGTCTGGAAATGTTCGCCCAGTATCACAGAGACATTGACGCATTCTACCAGAGAGTGCTCGAAAAAAACGCGTAAGGAGGACCGGTAATCATGTCAATCGAATATTTAGGCTTAAGCAGCATCAACGGACCTCTCATCGCTCTGGAAGGCGTGCAGGACGCGTTTTATGACGAAATCGTGGAGTTCGTCGTAAACGGCACAGAGCGCAAGATCGGACGTATTGTGGAGATTTACGAAAACCGGGCAGTGATCCAGGTATTTGAAGGTTCTGAAAGCATGTCCCTGAAAAATACCCATACAAAACTCACCGGCCATCCCATGGAGATCGCCCTCGCCCCGGATATGCTGGGACGTACGTTCAATGGGATCGGGCAGCCCATTGACGATCTGGGGCCCATAGTCTCCACACTGAAAAGGGATGTCAACGGTCTGCCCTTAAACCCGGTGCGCCGTGAATATCCAAGAAACTATATCCATACCGGAATCTCCGCCATCGACGGTTTGACGACCCTGATCCGCGGACAGAAGCTTCCTATTTTCTCAGGAAACGGACTGCCCCACGACCAGCTTGCCGCACAGATCGTAAAGCAGGCTTCCCTCGGAGAAAATTCTGACGAGGAATTCGCTATCGTTTTCGCCGCGATGGGCGTCAAGCACGATGTGGCGGACTTCTTCCGCAATACATTTGAGGAAAGCGGAGTTGCAGACCATGTGGCCATGTTCTTAAATCTGGCAAATGACCCGGTAGTCGAGCGTCTGATCACTCCGAAAGTCGCGCTGACCGTGGCGGAGTATCTTGCCTTTGAGCAAAACATGCACATCCTTGTCATCCTGACGGATATGACCTCTTTTGCAGAGGCAATGCGCGAAGTCTCCTCCTCAAAAGGGGAAATCCCCAGCCGTAAAGGTTATCCGGGATACCTGTACAGCGAACTTGCGACGATTTACGAGCGCGCGGGCATCGTACAGGGTGTAAACGGATCTGTGACGCAGCTCCCGATCCTTACCATTCCAAATGATGACATCACCCATCCCATCCCCGACCTGACCGGGTATATCACAGAAGGTCAGATCGTGCTGGACCGCCCGCTGCATGGACAGTCCATCTATCCGCCGATCAATATCCTTCCTTCCCTGTCTCGTCTGATGAAGGACGGAATCGGCGAGGGATACACAAGGGAAGATCATCAGGATCTGGCAAACCAGCTCTTCTCTGCTTATGCGAAAGTTGGCGATGCGCGCAATCTGGCTTCTGTCATCGGCGAGGATGAACTGTCCCCCATCGACAAGGAGTACCTGGAATTCGGAAAAGAATTCGAGGAACAGTATATCGGTCAGGGACAGAACGAAAACCGGACCATGGAAGAAACCCTGGACCTGGGCTGGAAACTGCTCGGACGGCTTCCGAAAGAAGAACTCGACAGGGTAGATACAAAGATACTTGAGAAATACTATAAGCCAATGGGCGAGGAATAATGACGTCCGCCGGGGCTGGAGTATCCCTCTCAGACGCGCTCCCACCCGGGACGCAGTATAGCGGAACGAAAGGATGATTCTGATGAAGAAAGTTAAAATTACAATACTGAAGACAACGCTGGATGAGGAACTGGCTAAGGAGTATGGGATCGAAGGACTGACAGCATGTCCTATGATGAAAAAGGGACTGGTATTTTACGCGGATTACGCAAAACCGGAGGGCTTCTGTGACGAGGCATGGAAAGCCATTTATCAGTATGCATTTGCCCTCGCTCACGGTGCAGGAGATGAGCTGTTCTATTATGGGGACTGGATCCGCAAGCCAGGCGTTGCGATCTGCAGCTGCAATGATGGACTTAGGCCTGTTATCATGAAGCTGGAAGCAACGGACGAAGAATCCGTGATCGATTATGAGCCAGTGCGGTAATTTTTGTTGTATTATGCTGATTTTCTGCAGATAGTTTTCAGGAGGTTTCTGAAAATGAAGCTAAAAAATGTAGTCATTGCAGTAAACAATCTGGACAGATCCAGACAATTCTATCAGTCACTCTTCGGGCTGGATATGATTCTCCAAAGTGAAGGAAACATCATCCTGACAGAAGGGCTGGTACTCCAGGACGTCTCAATATGGAAGGAGGAAACCGGGCAGGAAGTTCTGTTCCGCAATCATGCTTCTGAACTTTATTTTGAGGAATCGGACATTGACAGCTTTATTAAGAAACTAAAAAATTACCACGAACCGATTGAATATGTGACCCGGCTTACAGAACTACCCTGGGGCCAGAAACTTATCCGTTTCTATGATCCGGATAAAAATCTGATCGAGGTAAGAACGCCTTCATGAAGCAGAACAATAAGCCACTTTCTGAAAGGAGTGTATTACCATGGGAATCAGTCGCAGGAATAAACTATTTTTTCTGCTCGTATGCATCACTGTTTTTTCCACGCTCATCGCCGCAGGATGCGAAAGTTCAGCATCCACAGCCGAGAATGCTTCACCTGAAACGCTCTATACTTCAGATAATGAAATTGATATGTTCATCTATGAAGGCGCTGCATATGTAAATGCCTTAGACTTGGACTGGGTCGGCGAACTCTCACTTGCGAAAGGAGAGAAGCTTGGGATGATCAGCCGCTCGGGTGTGACGGATGACTTTCAGGACTGGGAGGCAACCATCCTTTCCGAAGGGACTGCCGTTTATGAGTCGGGTGAATCCGAAGTGCTGCTGGCCGAAACAGAGGCTGCTCTGATCCCCTATCTGAAATATGCAGAAGGATAAAAAGCCAATTGGACTGAAGGGATAATACATCTGACTGAACACTTTAAGGAGGGATTCTATGGATCCGCGTACATTTCCGACGAAAGGAAACTTAATGCTGGCGAAGAACTCGCTGGCGCTTGCAAAACAGGGCTATGACCTGATGGATAAAAAACGGAATATCCTTATCCGCGAGCTGATGGACCTGATCGATGAGGCACGCAGCATCCAGGAGGAGATCGACACGACCTTCACCTATGCATATCAATGCCTCCAGCGCGCGAATATTGAGAACGGCATCAGCAATGTCGAACTCCTTGCTTACACTGTGCCCATTGAGAACTCGATCACCATCCAGACCCGGAGCATTATGGGGACAGAAATCCCCCATGTGAAATATGTTCCGGATGCAGGCAAGCCGACTTACGCCTTCAGCACCACCCATGAGTCCATCGACAAGGCAAGAGAGGCATTCCGCAAGGTAAAAGATCTTACCGTGAAGCTCTCCATGGTAGAAAATGCCGCTTACCGGCTGGCAAGCAATATCAAAAAGACCCAGAAGCGCGCGAACGCGCTCCAGAATATCACCATCCCCATGTACTCTTCTCTTGTGTATACGATCACGAATGCACTGGAAGAGAAGGACCGTGAAGAGTTTACACGGCTGAAGGTGATAAAACGTATGAAAACGAAAAAAGGTTAGGGCTGCTCGTCCGTTCCCAGCTCTTCTCCGAGATAAAACACTTTAAAAAACAGTTCCAGCGATTCGAACAGTTCTCTCTTCGTGTGCTGAAGTTCTTTGATCTTCAGCACACTCCCGATTTCATCAAAAGCAAAATCATTCTCCGCATGATCCACTTTCAGTTCCAGATTCCCATCCTCGTCAAACACAAGCATGACGATGCCGCCTACGTCTTCCGTATACAAGACGCACATGATCTGAAGTTCCTCTTTGATACTCTCCGGAAGTGCATCAAACTCCGGATTGATATAAAATTTCTGTTCATATGCGCTTGCCGCACATAATACAATTTCTTCGTCCATACTTTTCCTTTCTGACACTCAACATTCTATACATATCCATACACACCGCGCACAGACACTTCTCCCGCATATACAGTCTGTTTTGTCCCATCCTCCCGCCGAACGATCAGCTCGCCAGTGGGTGTGATCCCCAGGGCATGTCCCTGGTACTGCTCTTTTGCACCGATTATGAGCACGTCTCTTTCCTTGTTGACAAGAAGCTCACTGTATTTCTCCATCAGTCCTGTCAGATCTTCTGTCTTCAAAAACGTCTCATAATTCTCTTCCAGCCGCTTCATGACTTCCGCGATAACCGGAGCGCGCCTGACTGTATGCCCGCACTCTATTTGAAGAGAAGTGGCAGTATCACAGATTTCCCCGGGAAATTCCTGTATATTTACATTTATTCCGATCCCGACAGTAACATGGTTGATATAGTCGATCTGCGTGCTCAGCTCTGTCAGGATGCCCGCCAGTTTCTTCCCACCTATGATAATGTCATTGGGCCACTTGATCTGCACATTCACATCCTCGCAGTGCATGATCCCCTCTGCCACACTGCATGCAGCCACAAGAGTGAGCATGGAAGCCTTATCCGGACGGAACTGCGGGCGGAGCAGGACAGACATATAGATGCTGCCGCCTTCCGGCGATTCCCATCCATGACCTCTTCTCCCCCTCCCTGCTGTCTGGCTGTCCGCCACGGCCAGAGTGCCGTGGGGCGCACCCTCATCTCCCAGTTGTTTGATTCTGAGATTTGTGGAATCCGTCACATCATAATATATGACATTCTTTCCCGCCCACCGGGTATCCGTCAGACTGTCCAGTTCTTCCTTTGTCATCACGTCAGGGCTGTCCACGATGTGATATCCTTTGTTGCGCACCGCTTCCACACGGTATCCTTCTTCCTGCAGCTGCCGGATGGTCTTCCACACCGCAGTTCTCGAAACACCAAATCTGTCGCTTATCTGCTGGCCGGAAACATATCCGTCCGTCTCCCGGAGCAGTTTTAAGATTTCTGATTTCATACACACTCAAGTCCTATCTATCTAATGCTTAGAAAGTATTCTAACACATGGCACTGACAAATTCTATCTTCATTTTTCAAATAGACTGAATGGAAATGCCGTCCTCAGTCGTATTAATAGTGAAACAGATAAAAAATTTACATTTTCCGGATTTCGGGATAAAATGAAGGAGGAATTCAAGATGAAAAAAATTATGACAGCAATCATCATTTCCGCTTTTGTCATTGCCCTCGGCGGCACTACCGCATTCGCCGTGGGACGCGGCAGACAGGAGACGAGCAGCACAGCGGGAATCAGACAGTATTCCGCAGACTATACCTGCCCGGGAACAGAAGATTACTTCACTGATACCGGTGGAGACGGGATCTGCGATTATCGGAATACATCCGGTAGCTCAGAAGCCTGTCCCTACCTCGAAGATCCTGCGGTAGAATACAGGTGTCACTCACGCTGTACAGGCGATGGCACAGGCATTGGTGCAGGCAATGGTGCACGTTTTGGACGCCACGGCGCTGGCCGGTAAGCTGGCTGCATAGACTGACAGCAGTTCAGGCAGACAGAGCTATCACCAGAAAAAACACTCAAGGAACGGGGAAAAGACATGCGCAGTGAAGAAGATGCGAACCGGGCTGTGGATCTCTATGGGGACACAGTCCGCAGGATCTGCATGATCCATCTGAAAAACATGGCTGACACAGAAGACATATTTCAAACTGTATTTCTGAAATATGTCCTTCGTACTGCGCCCTTTGACAACCCGGAACATGAAAAGGCATGGATCATCCGGGTCACGGCCAACGCCTGTAAGGATCTGCTGAAGAGCTTTTTCCGCACCCGCACTGTTTCCCCGGAAACTCTGATCGAAAGATCCCATGAGATTCCGGAGGATCACTCTGATGTACTGGAAGCTGTCCTGGCGCTGCCGGAAAAGTATAAAGATCCAATTTATCTCCATTATTATGAGGGATACACGGCGGAAGAGATCGGACAGATCCTGCACAAAAACACGAACACGGTTTATACACTTCTGACCCGCGCGAGGCAGATGCTGAAAACCAGGCTGGAAGGGGTGACGGAAGATGAATAAAAATTTCGAAAAGGCGCTGAGAAAATCCTTGGATGAGATTTGCGCAGAAGACAAACTGAAAGCACGGACAAAGGAATATCTCTCGCAGCAAGTATATCAGAACAAGCGGCGCAGCCGCCCATCTCTGCGGGCAGCCGCCGCTGCCGCCGCCTGTCTTATGACCGTGCTCTCTGTCGGAGGGGTCTGGCTGTATCTGACCCCCACCGCATATATCAGTATAGACATCAACCCATCGCTGGAATTCGGGATCAACAGATTCGACCGTGTCGTCTCCGTAGAAAGTTTCAACGATGACGGGCAGGATCTCGCTGAACAGCTGGACATCCGATATATGGATTACAGCAATGCACTGGAGCAGCTTTTATCCGAACAGACTATGCAGACCTATCTGGCGGATGGTGCTTTTATGTCTGTCACTGTGGCATGCAGCGATGATGAAAAAAGTAGCCAGATTCTCGAAAACGTAGAGTCCTGCACAACGGGACAGTCCAACATCAGCTGTCACTCCACCAATATGGAGGAAATAAACGAAGCACACAGTGCGGGGCTCTCCGTGGGAAAATACCGCGCATACCTGGAACTCAAGGAGCTGGATCCTTCCGTCACCATAGATGATATCCGAGATCTGTCTATGCGTGAGATACGCGATCTCATCAACTCATATGATTCAAAAGATACGGAGTCTGATGATACCGGCAATTCTGCCAAAGAGAACACTGGCTCCGATGGAATAACAAACCAGAAACGCCATCACGGGTACGGGCGCGGACGGCACAAAGAAGAGAACTGACCTTTCTCTGCAGCATAGAATCTTTGTGCCGTTGGCGTCCCTACGCCGCAAAATTTCCTGTATAGAGCTGATAATATTTTCCTTTTGCCGCGATCAGCTCATCGTGGCCTCCTCTCTCGATGATCCGTCCCTGCTCCATGACCATGATGCAGTCTGAGTTCTTGATCGTGGACAGCCTGTGGGCAATGACAAATGTAGTCCTTCCCTTCATGAGGGCGTCCATGCCTGCCTAGACCAGCCCTTCTGTACGGGTATCGATTGAAGATGTCGCTTCATCCAGGATCAGTACCGGAGGATCTGCTACCGCCGCTCTTGCGATCGCAAGCAGCTGCCGCTGCCCCTGGCTTAGATTGCTGCCGTCCCCGGTGAGTACGGTCTGATAGCCGTCAGGAAGCCTGCGGATAAAACTGTCTGCATTGGCAAGTTTCGCAACAGCGATACAGGCTTCGTCCGTGGCGTCCAGCTTGCCGTACCGGATATTATCCATGACCGTGCCCGTGAACAGATGGGTATCCTGGAGCACCATGCCAAGGGACCGGCGCAGATCCGGTTTCTTGATCTTGTTGATATTGATCCCATCGTATCGGATCTTTCCATCCTGAATATCGTAGAACCGGTTGATCAGGTTCGTGATCGTTGTTTTCCCGGCTCCGGTGGAGCCGACAAGCGCGATCTTCTGTCCGGGCTGCGCATACATCCTGATATCGTGGAGCACCATTTTATCGTCATTATATCCGAAGTCCACGCCGTCAAACACGATGCCTCCCTCCATCTTCTGATAGGTCACCGTGCCCTCAGCCTTATGAGTATGTTTCCACACCCACATCCCGGTGCGGGTCTCGGACTCTGTCACCGTTCCATCTGGATTTTCCTTTGCATTGACAAGCTCTACATATCCGTTGTCCGCCTCCGACTCCTCGTCCAGAAGTTCAAAAAAACCCTCTCAGCGCCTGCGGCTGCCATAACGATGGAATTCATCTGCTGGCTGATCTGTGTGATGGGCTGCGTAAAATTCTTGTTCAATCCCACAAATGCGATGACCGTGCCGACTGTCATTCCTGTCACTCCGTTCAGCGCCAGAAGCGCGCCCGCAACTGCGCAGAGCACATAGCTTAAGTTGCCGATATTGGAATTGATGGGCATGAGCAGATTGGCGTAACGGTTCGCTTTGTCCGCGCTGTCCCTGAACTGGTCGTTCAGCTTTTTGAAGTCCTCCACCGCCTGTTCCTCATGGCAGAATACTTTCACTACTTTCTGCCCATCCATCATCTCTTCGATAAATCTGTCCACATTTCCCAGGTCTTTCTGCTGTCTCTGGAAGTATTTCCCGGACAGCCCCGAGAATACAGTCGTTACCTTCAGCATAACGAGCGACATGGCAAGGGTAATGACAGTCAGAGGAATATTCAGGACGAGCATGGATATCAGCGTCGCTACAAGTGTTGCCGCCGAGTTGATGATCTGCGGGATGCTCTGGCTGAACAGCTGTCTCAGTGTATCTACATCGTTTGTGTACACTGACATGATATCGCCGTGAGCATGGGTGTCAAAATATTTGATGGGCAGGGATTCCATGTTGGAGAAAAGCCCGTCACGGAACTTTCTCTTGGTCCCCTGGCTGACATTTACCATGATCCGGTTGTACACATATGCTGCCGCGATACCGATGATATAAAAAACTATGATCCCCATCAGCGCGTGCGCCAGCGGCGTGAAGTCCGGATTCTCCGAATTCAGCAGCGGCATGATATAATCGTCCACAAGAGACTGTACGAACAGCATCCCCTGCATGGTTGCAAAGGCACCAACAACGATACAGATTACAACCACAAGGAACGAAAATTTATAATTCTTCACCATGTATGCCAGAAGCCGTTTCAGGACATGCAGTGATGACACTTTTTCTTATCTTTCATTTTCTGCATTCTCCTTTCTGCGGGTGTGGTGTGAGATAATGATTCTTGTCAGACTGCCTGATCGAAATCTCCGCCGCCCTGAGTCTGTGATTCATAGATATCGCGGTAAATCTCATTGTTTTCAAGCAGGTGTTCATGAGTGCCAAATCCATTGATTCTGCCGTCATCCAGCACAAGGATGCGCTCCACATCCCCCACACTGGATACCCTCTGTGCGATAATGATTTTTGTCGTTCCCGGGATATAGGTCTGGAAAGCTTTCCTGATTTTCGCATCCGTCGCCGTGTCCACAGCGCTGGTTGAGTCGTCCAGAATCAGGACTTTCGGCTTCTTCAGCAGCGCCCTTGCGATACACAGCCTCTGCTTCTGACCACCGGAGACATTGGTCCCGCCCCGCTCGATCCAGGTGTCATATCCTTTGGGCAGCCTGTCAATAAACTCAGACGCACAGGCCGCCTCACAGGCTGTCCTGCATTCTTCTTCTGATGCATTCTCATTGCCCCAGCGTAAGTTGTCCAGGATCGTACCTGAGAAGAGGACATTCTTCTGAAGCACCACTGACACTTCATTTCTCAGCACTTCCATGTCATACTCCCGCACATCTCTGCCGCCGAATTTTACCGTTCCCTCTGACGCATCGTACAGACGGCTGATCAGGTTCACCAGGCTGGACTTACCGCATCCGGTGCCGCCGATAATCTCGATAGTCTCGCCGGACTTGATATGCAGGTCAATATCCTCCAGCGTATCCTCGCCGGTTCCATGCTTATAGACAAAGCTCACATGTTCAAAATCAATGCTGCCGTCAGCCACTTCCATAACCGGATTGTTCAATGCAAGCATGCTCTCTGCTTTTACGAACAGTCGGTAAAGATTCTGCGCTGCTTTGTTAAACTTATCCCTCTCATGATCTTCTCTCACATACGCTTTGACCACGCGGATCGCCGTTACATTTTCCTGAACACTTGCGTTCAGGTCATCGTACCGGTCGAACACTTCCTTGAATACTGCGGATGATTTCTTCATGATCAGTGCAAGGACGACTGCCAGAAAACACAGAGCCGCCAGAAACACAAGACTTAAATTCCGGTTGATCAGGAAACACATGACCATACTGCTGACCAGCATCAGCGGCGCTCTCACCGCAATGCGGATGATCATCTGAAATGCATTCTGCAGATTGGTCACATCCGTTGTCATCCTTGTCACAAGCCCTGCAGTGCTCAATTTGTCGATATTTGAGAAGGAATAGTCCTGCACGCGGATGTACATGCTCTCTCTCAAATTACAGGCAAAGCCTGATGACGCGCTCGCTGCAAATTTTCCTGCCATTGCACCTGAAAACAGGCTCACCACCGCCATTACCAGCATCAGCACGCCGTACTTTAAGATTGCCGGCATATCGGACTGTTCCAGTCCGTTGTCAATGATCAGTGCAGTAATAAACGGGAGCAGCACTTCCATGATCACTTCCAGGGTCGTAAATACCATCGTGAGAAATGTATCTCTTTTATACTGCTTTAGCTGTTTAAGAACAGTTCTCATACTGTAACCTCCTGTCTGTCTTCTATTTTGCTTAATCCTTTCAAAATCTTATGCTCCAGCTCACATAACCGCTGCTTTTCTTTTCCGTTGAGCATGCCGCAGATCCCGGATTCCATCTGTTCTGCCTGCCGGAGCAGTTCGCTGCCTTCTGCCGTGAGCTTCTTTGTGGGAACAACCTTTTTCTTTCTGATATCCTCCGGGTTTTCCCGAAAACACAGATATCCCTTTTCTCTCAGCTTCTTCACAAGGGCAGACAGTGTCGCCTTGGAAATCCCGATCTCACGGCACAACTCTGTAATATAGGTGCCCTTCGGATGATGCCGCAGGATATATACCAGAAAATAAACCTGAGTCCCGCTCATATCCCGCTTTCTCAGCTCTTTTTCCAGACGGACCTCGAGATCGATACTGATCTTCTTCAACAAAAAGATCAGCTCTTCCTCCGGAATTTCTTTTATCATCTTCTCTTTCGCACCTCCTGTAACAGTGTTGATGTATGAGGGACAGGGCAGCGCCCGGACCGTTTGCGTCCGAACAGTTTGTTCGCTTACTGTTCCGCCCAGTAATGATTCTACCGCGACTCCTGTTGAATGTGAAATTCAAAGATGTTATAATCTATAAAAAGCTTTTATAGATTATTATAAATATTCTTCAGCACAAAGAAATCCGGACTGTTACAATACAGCCCGGAAACCAGGAGGAACTTATGAATACGATTCAACTGCTTCCGGAAGTATTCAAAGAACTTGCCGGCGAGTTTCCTCTCCTCCGTCCTTCCGTCCGTATGGTCCCCTTCCCCTCCCTGCTCGGTCTGGTAGAGAACCAGAAGCTCCACGCGGCTTTCGGAACAAAAGAAGGGCAGAAAAAGTCCTCTCTTTATTTCCGAAGACTCTGTTCTGCCCCGATTGCCTGCGTCTGTTCGCCGGAGCAGCAATATTTTGCAGAAAATATCGAAAGCGCCTTTACACTGGTGAAGGCGCGGCTGGGATACACTTTATATACGGATGTGCCGCAGATTAGGGGGACCCGGGCTTTGCTATATCCCGGTGACAGACCTGCCAAGTCTGCCCTTTGGGGTGTATTACCGGTATGACAATGATCATCCGGTACTGAAGCGGTTTTTGAGTCTGTGCGGGAAATGTGAATTTGTCTGTGGAACTGCCTATGCCTAAAGCATCCGAAAATCACCGGCTATTTTAAGATATATTCACGGCGGGTGGGGTTGTGGCTCAGGGTCCGCAATCCCTCTCGCCGCGAAAGACTCTTGAAATAGGGCTACAATTTTCTGATCTCATCCGATCGGCAGTTTCCACTTGAGCAAAACCAGATTTCACAGCCGTATCACAAACATAGGCAGCGGGGGATCATTCTTCCTGTTATAGTAACTGCACGCGATCACAAGCCACTTTAAAAGCTCCAGGTCTTTAAGATACTCCATCAGCGCATCCCGCTCTTCATAACCTGTATCCCCGCCGCTGTAAATGCACAGGCTCATCACTCCGCCTTTTTTCAACAGCTCCATTCCCTGACGCACTGCCCGGAGGCTGGTATCGGGATGGGTGGCGACTGCGTGATCTCCGCCCGGAAGATAACCAAAGTTGAACATGATCACATCCGCTTTCTCCCGCACATATTCCGCCATATGCTCATGTCCCGCGCAGTGCAGTTCCGCGCGGTCCTCATACCCGGCCCGCGCAGGCCTTTCTTTTGTCCGTTCCACTGCCGCTTTCTGTATATCAAAGCCATACACTTTCCCGGACGGTCCGGCCAGCCGGCAGAGGAATTCTGTATCATTTCCATTGCCGCATGTAGCGTCAATGCAGCATCCACCTTTTTTATATGATCTGCCAGAAAGCGATGGCAGAATTCCGTGATCTGATAATGCTTTTTATGTTCCATTTTTCCCTTTCCCCGATACTGACCGCTGTCTTCTCTCCCGGCATGTCCTAAAGACTGGTCTTATCTGCGATTTTTCCGGTATATCACCGCCAGCCCTTTCAGCAGCAGATCTTCATCCAGCGTGACCTCCCTGCGGCAGTGAGGTACGATTTTTTTCGCCAGCCCTCCGGTAGCGATGACCGTGACATCACCGTCCAACTCTTTCGCCAGACGGTCTATGATCCCATCCACCGCGGCTGCCGCGCTGTATATCGTCCCGCTCTTCATGCACTCCGCCGTATTCTTTCCAATGATGTGCTCCGGAACCTCCAGACTGATGCCGCCAAGCTGGGATGCGTTCGCAGTGAGTGAATCAAGTGACACTTCGATGCCCGGGTAGATCATTCCGCCGACATAATTTTTATTTTTATCGATCACGCACACTGTATTCGCCGTTCCCATGTCAAATATGAGCAAAGGAGCCTGATATTCCGCAATAGCCGCCACCGAGTCCACGACCAGGTCGCTCCCCAGCTGCGCCGGATTATCGATCCGGATATTGAGCCCGGTCTTGATCCCGGCGCCTACGACCAGGGGTTCTTTCTTCAGGATCTTCTCAACTGCAAGCTTTACGACCGTAGTGATCTGAGGCACGACAGATGAGATAATGCCGCCCTCAAGGTCCGTCCATTTTATGTGATAGATATCCAGCACATTTTTAATGTCAATGGCATATTCCAGCTCTGTCTTTGTCCTCACGGTGGAGAGACGTTCAATGAACACACGCTCTTGTCCATTCATACAGCCGATCACAATGTTCGTGTTCCCGATATCAATAGCCAAGATCATTTTTTAAGCCCAGCCTTTCTCTGACATTTTTCCTCATGAGCACTCTCCCGATAAGCAGGGTCAGCACTCCTGCCACTATCGCTTCCGGCGCTCCGTTGATGCCGATCACAGACAGGATAAACGTATAGACTGCGGACACCGCGACTTCATTTACGGCAGCATATGCTTCTCTGAAAAATACAAAGATCAGGTTCATGACCAAAAGCGTGTTGGCCAGCGCGCCGCTCACACCGGCAAGCACCAGACCCGCTCTGGAAATACCGCTCTTTCTTTTTGTCATATCTTTTGTAAGCCACATTACCAGTTTATAAACAAAATAAGGTACGATCCCCACTAAGATCCGCGGGATAAAGCATATGACAATGCTTCCCCATCCACCGCTCACATCTCCGATACTGTAAAAAGGCGTGAACACAAAAGAAGTGGGCGTTGGGTTCATCGTGTTGTTGATAAAGCTCGTCATACCGAAAAGAAATCCCAGCGCCGCGCCCTTCTTCGGTCCCATCAGAAGGGAAGCGATGATGACCGGCACATGGATGATCGTTGCCCTCGTGAAGCCAAGGGGGATATAGCCGAGAAAGGGGGTAAAGGCCATGATGCATATGACTGCACCGAATATCGCCACCTGGACCATGCTCATCGTGCTGAATCTGTTTCCTGCCTGTGCGCCGCTGGACTGCTCCCGGCCGCTGTCTGTCTGTTTCTTTGCTCCTGAATTATAATTTTCTGAATGATTCATAATTGCCTCCTTGTTATCATTCCCCGCAGGGATACAATACATTTGGCACAGTAAAGAATCCTGTCCCTTTGTTCAATTGTTCCGTTTATGATCTGCTGCTTTTACAGCGCCCTCATCGCGAGGATCCTGTCAACGATCTGTGAGGCTGTCTCCTCTTTTGACATTTTTCCGAGTGAGATCTCCTCATCCGCTGTTATGACAGTCACAACATTCGTGTCGCCGCCAAACCCCGCGCCTTCCACTTTCAGGCTGTTTGCCACGATCATGTCCACATGTTTGTTCTGTAACTTCTGCCGCGCGTTTGCGATCAGGTCTTTTGTCTCCATCGCAAAACCGCACAAAAACTGTCCCGGTTTTTTATTCTCTCCGAGATACGCAAGAATATCATCTGTCCGCTCCAGTTCTAGCGTCAGCTCCCCATCCTTTTTCTTTACCTTCTCACTGCTCACTGTCTTAGGCCGGTAATCCGCCACTGCCGCAGCCTTGATGATGATGTCCTGGTCCCCGGCATGCCGGATGACCTCATCGTACATCTCTTTTGCGGACCTGACATCCACTGTCTCCACAAACCGCGGCCTCTTCAGCGTAGTCGGCCCGCTTACAAGCGTCACGGACGCTCCCCGCCGCGCGCATACACGAGCCATGGCATAGCCCATCTTCCCTGTGGAGTGATTCGTGATATAGCGCACCGGGTCCGCTGCTTCCTGCGTGGGACCTGCCGTCACAAGGACTTTAAGCCCTGTCATGTCCTTTTCACATGCGATCTCCTGAATGATGTACTCAAGCAGAAGCTCCGGCTCCGGCATCTTCCCTGCCCCGGTGTCCCCGCACGCCAGATATCCCACAGCCGGGCTGATGACTTCATATCCGTACTTCTCAAGGATCTGCATGTTGTCCTGCACAATGGGATTCTCAAACATGTTCGTGTTCATTGCCGGCGCCACGATCTTCCGGCACCTGCACGCCATCACCGTGGTCGTCAGCATATCATCCGCAATTCCGTGGGCGATCTTGCCGATCACATTGGCGCTTGCCGGCGCGATCATCACCACATCCGCCTTTTTCGCCAGGGATACATGCTCCACACTGTACTCAAAATTCCGGTCAAAGGTGTCTGCCAGACACTTGTTGCCGGTCAGAGTCTCAAAGGTAATGGGGTTGATGAAATTCATCGCATTCTGCGTCATCAGCACATGTACGTCTGCGTTCAGCTTCTTCAGCGCGCTCGCCAGGGACGCGGCCTTGTAAGCGGCAATACTGCCTGTGACTCCCAGCAGGACTGTCTTTCCCGTTAACATAGGTTTCCCCCTTTCTGATTTTTGACAGAACCGTCGCGTCCCCCTCCCGGACGCTGTCTTCCGTGTTCGTGTGAACATCCCGCACGCAGGTCGGGATTGCTCCGGTTCTGGTTCATTATATGGCATGAGGACCGAAAAATCAATCAAATACGCAGGTAAGCATGGACATGCATATACATAATTTCATAAAAAACGGACAGAATATTCCTATTATCTCAGAAAGGAAGCAGAGACTTATGGATGAACAGACAAGAAAACTGTTGGAAGAATGTACGATCGGATGTCAGATGGCATCGGACAGCCTGAGGCAGATCCGTGAGTATATCAAGGACAGCGGCCTGGCGGAACTGGTAGACAGCTATACGGACCGCCACGAAAAGATGAGACAGGAAGCAGATGCCCGGCTTACGGAGAGCGGATGCTCCCCAAAGGAACCCGGGACCGCTTCCAGCGCGTTTGCCTGGTTTACTACGGAAATGAAGCTCACATTCAACGATGACAATACGCAGATCGCAAAACTCCTCATAGACGGATGCAGCATGGGGATCAAGACGCTCGGAGCGCGCCGGAATACTTTGGACCGCGCTGACAAAAAGGCCTCTGAGCTGGCGGAAAAGATCATCAGGACAGAAGAAGATTTTATGAAAGACCTCCAGAAATATTTGTAGAAATCACTTTTCACTTACCGCGCTTTTTCTCCCCGGTCAAATATCATTGGATTTTCTCGCTCTTTTCCTTTATAATAGCAGACAGTAAAGGAGCAGATACCATGTTGAAATCATATATTGCATTTGATATTGAGACAACGGGGCTTGATCCCCTAGAAAATGAGATCATAGAGATCGGGGCACTGAAGGTGCGGGACGGCCGGGTTGCGGAGCGCTTCATGGAATTTATCCGTCCCATATCACCCATTTCCCCGATGATCACGGGACTTACCGGGATCACAAATGAGATGGTGACAGACGCAAGAGGCCGCAGCCAGGTCGTCTCAGACTTTCTGGACTTCTGCGGAGATGATATCCTGATCGGTCACAACGTGATCTTTGACTACAGTTTTGTAAAGTGCAGCGCCGTACAGGATCGCCTTTCATTTGAAAAGATGGGGATCGATACACTGAAGATCGCAAAGAAGGTCCATGCTGACATGCAATCAAAAAGCCTGGGCAGTCTGTGCAGCCACTATCATATTGAGAACAAGTCTGCCCACCGCGCCTATCACGACGCTCTGGCAACGGCAAAGCTGTATCAGACCCTGGCCCACTATTTCGAAAAGGACGACCCAAAGCTCTTTAAACCGGTACAGCTTACATATAAGGTGAAAAAACCGCAGCCCGCCACACCGAAACAGATTTCTTTTCTCAGCAGCCTGATACAGAAACGAGGCGTAAAGATGGAATGGGATCCGGAAAATCTCACAAGAAGTGAGGCATCCCGCATGATCGATAATCTGCTGAAAGGATAAGACTGGAGTTTGTCTCTGCCCTTGCCGGTCTCCGGCAAATCCTGGATATTTCTTGATTTTCCGTCTGCGTCATGTTATACTATCCCACGTTGCAAAGCCCACAAAAACCAAGGTCTATCGGGCTTGCCGCCGATTCCCGGCGTTAAGGGAAGATACGAAAGCCTTCCACCGGAAGCCTTTCGTATCCGCTCAGGCACGAGTGTTCGAGACCTTCCACTCGTAAAACAAAACTAAAGGAGAACTAAAAAATGAAAGTATTTAAACACCTCAATGTGCTTTTCATGGCACAGGCGGCGATGATCGCCGCGATCTATGTAGTTGTGACACTGCTTGGCGCGTCTTTTGCGTACGGACAGGTTCAGGTCCGTTTATCCGAAGCGCTGACCATTCTCCCGGTATTCACCCCGGCAGCGATCCCAGGCGTATTTTTAGGATGTCTTATCAGCAATATCCTCGGGGGATGTATCCTCCCGGATATTATCTTCGGAAGTCTTGCCACCCTGATCGGCGCGGTATTTACATGGAAGCTGCGCAGCAGGAGCAAATATCTTGCGCCCCTGCCGCCCATCATCGCAAATATGCTCGTCGTACCATTTGTACTGAAGTACGGCTATATGATGCCGTTTCCCATTCCGCTCATGATGCTGACTGTAGGGATCGGGGAAATCATTTCCTGCGGAATACTCGGACTGCTCCTTCACACGGTGCTGAACAGATACAAAGGTCTGTTGTTTCCAAAAGCCGCACTGTAAGCAGTTCTCATAAATATGCGACCAATAACAGCAAAAAAGTCATCTTCTGGGGCAGCGCTTCCTGCTCCGGCAGATGACTTTTTCATTGTCTCTGTTGTATGCCTACCTCACATAACCGATAAAAACATTGCCGCCGTTCTGGACCATACTCTGCATTTCATTGATCCCCACCGTCTGCGCCGCCCCGCTGTCCGGGTCAATATATGTGACATCCGTCGTACTGTATCCGGTCAGCAGCACCGCATGATCCGCGGATGTAAGAGCGATCAGCGGACATCCCCTGTTGATCACATAAAACACCTGCTCTAGCGTACATCCGGTGAGATCGACCCGCTGCGCTTCATAAGCCTCCATATACCGCTCGCACGCCTCAAGGGATGTCTCTTCCCCCTCCTTCGCAAATGGAGCGGCATCCGTAGAATATACCAGATTCCGGTTCCCTCTCTCCCAGACATAGGACTGTCTGGAAGAAACGACCACGCCGGACACCCGCTCCGCCTCCTGGACCGCTTCTCCCGCGCTGTCGCATACAGCGGTCAGTCTTCCCATGCCATACACATAAAACTTCTCTGTCACGCCTTCTTTGCCAAGCTCGATTTCCAGCGGATCTCTGTCAGCCACCTGGTCCGCCTTCGACGCCAGCAGCTCTGTATCTCCCAGGCCGTCTTCAAAGGTCAGCCGCACCTGGGCCCCATCAGATTCTGTGCTGTATGTCTCCAGCCGCAGTTTTGTATCCCTGCGCTCTTCATTATTCGTCACATACTCCTGGGAAGCGCTGACATAACGGTCTCCGTCCTTCTGCACCCGGTCCATGGTAAGGAGATTATTCTGGATGCTGATATTTGTTATATAGATTCCCTGATCCGCGAAAGAATATCTCGCCTCTTCCTCATTCCCGGAACTGCGGATCTCGACTTCATACATCGGAGATATCTCTTCCCCGGCAGAGGAAATCCCTGCGTCATCCGCTCTCACCTTCCCATATACAAAATCACTGTTTACAAATCCCAGGGGACGTACAGATTCTCCCTCTGCCGCTTCTACAGTGTATCCTTCTCCGGTCTGCAGGTTCAGCACCTGCAGTATTCCGTCTGCTGTGTACGCGATCAGGCCGCCGTCGTCCGACAGGGCGTACTGCCCCTCTTCCAGCCCTTCTGCCAGAGTCGTCTGCTCATCCCTCTCCAGATCGATCTGATAGAGGATCCCTTCATTAAGGACATAGAGCATATCCTGACCCTGAGAATAATATACCATCTTTCCCAGTTCTTCCCCTGCAATGGCAGGAGATTTTGTACTTGCGATAAACGCCTTCTCTTCAACCGTCAGATTTTCACTGTTGAAATAATAGATGGCTGCGCCAGTCTGCCCTTCATGGATACCGCGGTTCATATACCCATAGACGGCAAAAGCAAGACTTCCGCTGTCATCCATGCTGATAATGCGGACAGTGTGATCAGGGTTCGTGCTCCTTACATCCGCACCTTCCTGATCGGCAAAGCTGAAAATCTGTATCAGGTGAGAGTCCTCTGTCTCATAAAGCCAGAGATTACGCCCCTGAACAAAGGAAACGACAGTCCCTTCCTTGTTCGTCTCATACTGCATCTCATCCGGAACGATCCCGAACAGAATGCTGTCGTTATCAAACGCCTGGCTGCCGCCGTCAAAAATTTGCTCCATCTCCCGGTTGTAATCCAGCAGATACACCGTCCCTTCCACATAGCGGACACGGAAAAATTCACTTACACTGTATACTTCGGTTTCCCCGCTGTCAGCCGTACAAGCGGTCTGATATTCTGCCAGCAGAGACGTATATACGGAATTAGCCTCCTTGATCTCCCACTCCACTTTGCCAAGCACCTGGGGCTGCAGATCTCCCCACAGGATATGGGTGGTATCCGAATGGATATTCACCGTCTGATATGTTGTATTGTCACTTTCTTCCCCGGGTTCCAGGTAGGTGCCAAGCTCCTCGGCCTCATCACCCGCCAGCGCCTTTGCATGGAAATCCTGCGCAAAAGCAAGGCACTCCGATACTGTCAGATCATCCGGACGGATGATCCTCGTATAATAACTGGCTGACCGGTCGTCCTCTGTATTGAGAATAACCTTGAGCACAGCTTCCTGGAGCGGTCCGGAAAGTATATTTTCGGGCCGGAGCACTGCCGTCTCCCCCTCTGCGGGCAGTTCCGCCTCTCCTTCTTTGTATTTTTCCTCTCCATCCATAGAGTATACTTCATACCGGATGCCGCTGACTGCACTGCTGCCTTCTTCCAGGCTCATGGACAATGATCCGTCCGCGCCCAGCGGTGTGATCGTATCCCTCATTGCCGGGATCTCCATATCCTGAACATATCCTGAGAGCGGATTTATCCGGTTCCCTTCCACAAGAAATGATATCCTGGGAACTGTCGGCGCCCCCATGTCCACGATTTCATCCCCGATTCCCCTGTTTATTACCAGGCTGCTGATCACAAGCGCCGCGACAAATATGACCACCAGCACCCCTGCTTTGATAAGCCTTCTTTTCATTCTTAGCTGTTCTCCCCTTTATTTCCGAGCAGCCTCCCCAGTGTGGGGGTGACTCCCAAAAACTGTATACATTTTTTTATTTCTTTAACTGCTTTTTTATTTTTTTTTTCACTTTTTACCGCCCTGATTAAAATATTTTTCGGTGTGTGCTCCATATCGATAAACTCGAGCACCTGCGCCTCATACCCCAAGCTCTCTAAATATTTGGCCCTCAGACCGTCCGTGGCAAGGGCGGCAAACCGCTCCCGCAGGAGGCCGTAATCCATGACGGGCGCCAGACAGGAGTTTCCGTCATCCTGATCTCCTCTGTCCGCAAACTGGGCATTCAGCTCATGCTGGCAGCATGGGACTGACAGGATCACTTCCGCTCCCCATCCCACAGCCTTTGCCAGCGCATAGTCTGTGGCCGTGTCACACGCGTGAAGGGTGACTACCATATCTACCCGGTCCACACCGTCATAATCCGCAATATCGCCTTCCAGGAACACAAGCTTCCGGTAGCCATATTTCTCTGCCAGTTTCCCGCAGCGGGCGACCACGTCACTTTTCAGATCCAGACCGATGATCCGTATGTCATACCCCTTAAGCTCATGAAGATAATAGTACATGGCAAATGTGAGATATGATTTACCACATCCAAAGTCCAGGATCGTAAGCTCTCTCCCCTTATCAAGCCTTGGCAGGATATCCTCCACAAATTCCAGGAAACGGTTGATCTGGCGGAACTTATTGCTCTTTGTCCGCACGACCTTCCCTTCTTCCGTCATGACGCCCAGATCTTTCAGGAATGGTACCGGTATCCCCTCTTCCAGGATATAGCGCTTCTTCCTGTTGTGGGAGCGGTCCGCGGGCGCTGCCGCGCTCTGCCTCCTTCTGCGTTTGATGGTCACCTTTCCTTTTTTACTCACCAGCACCGTACACTCCTCCTGTACGGTCTCGATCTGCATCTGTCCGAACCGGACCATATATTCCGCAAGTTTACGGCAGGCATCTTTCCCGGACAGATTCTCATGGAACGCCTGAGTCCTGGTAAAGGATTCCAGCTGGAAGAACAGCTCTCCTTTCTTTTCAAGCGGACGAGCCTTAACCTTTATTATTCCCGTTTTATCCCGCGGATTACTTGTGACCGCGCGGATAAAATCTATATCCAGGATTTCCGCCAATAACCGTGAGATTTCCTCCATAAAAACAAACTCCATTCCGGCTGCATCTTGATCAGCCTGCGTTTTCAATCCCTGTAAAACAAAAGTATTCCCGAATCATGTTTCTTATTCTTCGCTTATATACACAGCTCTCGTCTGCTCGCCGTCCTCTATGATCTCTACATTCGGGAGACTCTGGATATACTGCTTGAACTGGGTGAAACCATAGTCCCGCACCTTGAAGTTCCCGAACCTGGCCCTGATCCGGTTGCCCAGTGAGCCCAGCGAGAGCCCGAATCTTCCGTTCGCCTGTATCTGTCGCAGGATATATTCTTCAACCATCTCCTGTCTGCTCTTATCCTCATAGAGAGTAACCGAAACCTTTGTCCCCTCCTGAATGAGCTTTAACCGGGGCAGAGTCTCAAGAAACTTTGACAGCAGACTGTAGCCGTAACGGCGCACATCAAAGTCAGGATACAGCTTGACCAGACGACTCCCCACTTCACCCAGACCGGTCTCCCGGTCGTCATTCTGGTTCTCCGTGATGATCTTGACCACTGCTTCTTCGATCTGCTCCTTGGACGCCGCAGTCTCCTTTTTCCGTTCTTTTCCATGGTGCTGGTGAACAGTCTCCTTTTCCTCTCTCTCATCCTTGTCCGTATTGTCTTCGAGCAGGAGCTCCAGCACAGTAAAGATATCACATGCCTTTCGGAAGGGGGAGGGCGTCTTGTCCTCGCCCATGCCGATCACAGTTTTACCGCTCTCTCTCAGCCTGCTCGCCAGCTTTGTGAAGTCGCTGTCGCTGGATACCAGGCAGAAGCCCTCCAGCTGGCTCGTGTACAGCATGTCCATCGCATCAATGATCATCGCCGAGTCCGTCGCGTTTTTTCCTGTTGTGTAGCTGAACTGCTGGATAGGCGTGATGGAGTTCTGCAGGAGCTCTTCCTTCCAGCTCGCGTTGTTCGTCTTCGTCCAGTCCCCATAAATCCTCTTGTATGTCACGTTTCCGTACTTGGACAGCTCGTCCAGTATAGGCTTGATATATTTTGCCGACACATTATCCGCATCGATCAGCAGCGCGAATCTGTCTTCCATGTCATGTATTCCTCCCCCTCAAGATTTTTCCAGACAAATGATCCGTTCTCCCATATCATGTAGCTGTGGGCCGAACCTTCTTTTGGTATGGACACAGAACCAGGATTCAGATACCAGTAGGTTCTGCCCTCCATGTCCATGATCTCCTCGCACGCAGGGATGTGCGTGTGCCCATTCAGCAGGATATCCCCCTGTTTCAGCGGAGGGAGATGGTGCGGATTGTGGACATGTCCGTGGGTGGCAAACAGAGTGACCGTCCGCTGTCCTCTGTTCCCGCTGCCCTTCTCCGCGCAGTCCTGCTCCCGGACCTGCCCCCGGTCCTTCTCCGCGCTGTCCCTCTCCGATGAAGATGCACAGGCCAGCTCCAGAACACAGTATTCCGCCATGATGGGAAACTCCAGCACCATCTGATCTACCTCTGTATCACAGTTTCCTCTCACGCAGAGAAGTTCCTCCTTCATGGGATTCAGCAGGGAAATGACCTCTTTGGGCGCATAGCCCTCTGGCAGATCATTCCTCGGCCCATGATACAGGATATCCCCCAGAAGGAGCAGCCGGTCAGCCCCCTCTCTTTCGTAAGCCCGGAGCAGTTGTCCGCAGTACAGGGCAGAACCGTGTATATCTGACGCGATCATAAGTTTCATCTGGCAAACGACCTCCTTGATTTTCCTTTCCTTATTATATCTTTCACTGGAAAATGCGTCAACCGAGGGATGACAATATAATATATGACCTTTGTATAGGTTTCCTCCAAAAGTCCCCAAAGTCCTCTTAACGCACTTCAGCTCAGGCGGATCGCCCCTGATGAGGGCAGTCTGGCGCCTGAGCTGATCCATTTTAACCGTTAAATATTTTTCAATGCGGCCCTGAAACCGACTACATTATGCTCTGTCTCCTTTTCACAAAGATCACTGCTGCCGAAGCCGCTGCCATCATAAGCAGGAATATGACACTATCTGCAGAATCCCCTGTCTGGGGTAACTATGACGTCCCTGTCTAGAGTGATTGGTATGTCCCTGCCTGCGGTGGCTGAACCGCCCCTGTCTGCATACCCTGCTCCGGAACAGAGCCCCCCGGACCGGCCGGCTCTGTAGAGCCGTTTATTTATGCACAACATTAGATTTTCCTTTGTGTTGAATAGGCAA
>ERZ1090864.6-NODE-6-length-102195-cov-31.622665_pt1 | contig 102195 bp, 77 predicted proteins | sample MGYA00478479_ERZ1090864 | MGnify/ENA primary metagenome ERZ1090864 (study PRJEB33644, sample SAMEA5815743) | chicken gut metagenome | biome: Chicken; feature: Gastrointestinal Tract; material: Caecum | place: Ireland | collected 2019-01-01 | study: A study of the...
GTGGTTCCCTCTGTGGGCATATTCATGCGGATTACGTAAGGCTTCCCGGCTTTCAGATTGGCCTCCACCTCCTCTTTGGACAGATGCAGGCAGTGTTTGTCATACATAACGATCTCTTTGCCCGCCACGGTAGTGCGCAGAGATTCCAGGCGCTCCTTGCTGCAGAAGCAGTAATAGGCGTCTCCCTGCTCCACCAGCTGCTTCGCGTACTTCATGTAAATCCCCTGCCGGCAGCGCTGGCTCTGGATGTAGGGGCCTGCGCCTCCATCCTTATCCGGGCCTTCATCGTGCTTCAGGCCTGTCTCTTCCAGCGTGCGGTAGATAATGTCCAGGGCCTCCTCCATAAAACGTTCCTGATCCGTATCCTCAATCCGGAGGATAAACTGACCTCCCGCGTGTTTCGCGATAAGATACGCGTACAGCGCCGTCCGCAGATTTCCCACATGCATCCTGCCGGTGGGGCTGGGAGCGAATCTGGTTCTAACAGTCTTGCTCATATCTATCATCTCCTGTCCTTCTTGTTCCGTCATTTTGTCAGGCGGATATTCCCCATCCGCTCTGCTGATTCGGTTAAACGCTGCCCTCCGCGGCCAGCGGATGATTGCCCGGATATGCCTGGGCCATAATCTCCGCCGCGTTTCCCTCACAGAAACAGTCCGCTTTATAATCGGAAAGCTCCTCCCTGCTGTTGACTACCGCCAGCAGATTTCCCTGGAAATACCGCACCAGGGATCCCAGATTGGAAGTCAGCCCGGTGCCCAGCACCAGCAGCACTTTGGCCCGGGCAATGAGATCCGCCGCCCGGGTGATCTGCTGATTATCCAGCATCTCTCCCTGAAGGGCAACTCCCGGATAGATGAGAGTCCCGCAGTTTTCACAGTAGGGCAGGGGCGTATGCTCCAGAATATATTTTCCGTCATAGACCCGTCCGCAGTGAGGGCATGTATTGGCATCTATATTCCCGTACATCTGCACCACATTCCGGCAGCCTGCCATACGGGAATGATTAAAAAATCCCCTGGTGACAATTCCCAGAAGCCTGCCGTCATCCTCCATCCGTTTCAGGGCATAATTACATTCGTCCGGGCCGCCCCTTTTTTTCAGCAGTTCCTCCCGGTAGCATTCATAAAACGCCTTGGGCCTGTTTCTGAAAAAAGAGCTGGAAAAAATTTCTCCCGGAGAACGGCCGTACTTTGTCTCTATCTCATAGGCGTAATCTTCCCGGTAGAAATCGCATCCCCCGGCAATGGCCTGGGCCCTGCCCAGCAGGCAGACGATTCCGCTGTTCTCTGTCAAAATCTTCTTTAAATACTCAACACTCATCCCAGTACCTCCTTCCTGATTTTTCTGGTACCTGTGGAGCTCTGCTGCGTATTTGCCAGGAAGCCGTGTCCGGCAGCACAGACACCAATTCATTCCTGTAAGATTCAGAAAAGGTGTGGATTTATGCCTCCACACCTTTGTCCTTCAGATACTCAATTACATCGCCTACGGTTACGAGGTTTGTCAGGTCGTCCGCCGGAATCTCAATGGAATACTCCTCCTCCAGCGCCATCACCAGTTCAAACAGATCCAGGGAATCGGCACCTAAATCATCCTTAAAATTTGTCTCTTCCGTAATAGAATCTTCCTCGCAGTTAAACTGCTCGGCAAGAATCTGCCGCATTTTCTCTAACATGAATCTCTTTCCTCCAATTTGCTTCCAAAAATAATTTGACAACCAAAGTGTACTGGTAAAACCAACATTTGTCAATATGTTTTTTATAAAAGTCAGCCAAGCGGCGAGGCGGAGGACGTAAGCTCGCTTACGGCCCCGGTTCGACATTTGGCTGACGCACTGCATAAGCAGGCAGGACGGCAGTCCGGACTGCGCATGCAGGGCGCGGATTGCGGGAGCGCCCCGGCGCGGAGCAATCCGCTTTTATTCCAGTCGGATCTGCCGGGCCACGCTGAGCGCCACGCCGATCTCCCCCATGAGAAACAGCACCGATGTGCCCCCGTAGCTGACAAAGGGAAGGGTCACGCCTGTGGTGGGAATCACATTCAGCACCACGCAGACATTGAGAATGACCTGCAGGGCAATGTGGGCAAAGATTCCGCTGACGATCAGGGTTCCGTACAGATCCGGCGCGTTCTGGGCGATGAAAAAAAGCCGGTACAGGAGATAGCCGAACAGAAGCAGCAGCAGTATGGCTCCGAACAGTCCCAGTTCTTCACATATAATGGAAAAGATCATATCGTTCTGGGCCTCCGGGATATTGGTAAGCTTCTGCACGCTGTTTCCCAGACCCTTGCCGAAAAATCCTCCGGAGCCTATGGCGTACAGCCCCTGGAGCACCTGCCAGCCTCCGGTTTCCGGATGGTCCTCCGGATGGAACCAGGTCAGGATCCGGCTCAGGCGAAAATCCTCTGTGCTTTCCACATTCAGATATAAAAAGGCCAGTATTCCCCCCACCACAGCCGTGATAATCACCAGAGCCAAAAGGAACGGCCTGGTCTTCGGATGGGACAGAAATATAATCACCACGCTGATTGCCATAATAATTACAGCGGTGCTGAGATTATCCGTCAGTTCATAGGCTCCCACCGCCTGCACGAGACCCAGAAACAGCAGAACGAGGACAGCCTTGCGGCGGCTTGCCTGCCTGCCCATTTTCAGAATCACCGCCGGCAGGAACAGGATCACCGCAATCTTGGCGATCTCGGAGGGCTGGAACTGGATGCCCAGATTCAGCCACCGTCTGGCGCCTCCGGCGGTTACCCCCAGAGGTGAAAAGCGCACCATGGCCATGAGGATCAGGGCCAGCACATACAGATGCAGCGCCCACTTACTTAATATATGGTAATCGATTTTTGAAATCGCCAGGGCCGCCCCCACAGAAGCCAGACTGATCAGGGCCTGACGCCCGAAATAATACATATCATTTCCAAATTTATTGGATGCCTCGTAAGAACTGGCGCTGTAGAGCATAACCAGACCGAAGCAGATGAGAATAATCACCGCCGCCAGCAGATTGTAATCGTAGTATCCCGTCCGCCGCCGGCGCTTTACTTCCCCTTTCGCAGCTCCTTGCTTCATTTCATCACTCCCCGTTTTTACTGATGGCAAGGACAGAAATCCCCTTTGTGTTCCGGATCTTTTCTGAATTATAGCACAGGCGTCCGGCACCGGCAACCCTTTAGCGCAGGGCGTACTTCAGAAGATCCAGCCAGGACGGATCCTGCTGTGTCTCTCCCAGAACTACTTTCCTCACCAGCTCCGGGTCATCGGTAATCAGATTGTCCACGCCGCAGTCAATCATCCGCCTCATATCCCCCTGGTAATTCAGCGTCCAGGCACAGACCTTTTTCCCCTGGAGATGGGCCCGGGCTACGAATCTGCGGTTCAGATATGTGTGCTTTACGCTGAAGAAATCCGCCGCCGGAAGATCCGCGGGATTGCCGTAGATCATAGCCAGCGTATATCCTGTGGTAATCTCCGGATTCAGTTCCTTGACCTGCTCCAGAAAGCTGTAATTCATAGAAGTGATCACGCAGGAATCCACAAAATCATGTTCCTCAATGAGGCGGACGACCTTTGGCACAATATCCGGGTTATGCCCGTTATATTTCAGCTCAATATTCAGCCGTATCTTTCCCCTGCAGTAATCCAGGACTTCCCCCAGAGACGGAATCTTCTCCCCTCTGAACTTTTTGTGGAATTTGATGCCGGCGTCCAGCTGGCTGACCTCCGCGTAGGTCAGATCCCAGATCTTCGCGTCTACCCCAGTTACCCGGGAAAGATTGGTGTCGTGTAGGAGCACGATCTCCCCGTCTCTGGTCTCCTGCACGTCAATCTCCGCGTAGTCCGCCAGGGCGTTTACCGCGGCCTCCATAGCGCTTATGGTGTTTTCCGGAGCGATCCGGGCGCCGCCCCGATGGGCGGTCACCTCCACAGTGCTGTCCGGAATCGCTTTGTCCGGAATCGTCCCCCTCATCATCAGAAGAACAAACAGTCCCTCCCCGGCCAGGATCAGGGCCGTTCCGGCGATTTTCATCCGCTTTCCTGACAGGAAAGTCAAAAATTTTCCTCTTTCAGGAGAAGCCGGCCTGGAAACCGGCGTCTTCTCTTCCCTGGCGAAAAACGTATACAGAAACAGCAGGACGGCTGCGGTACCCAGGGAACCTGCAGCAGCTGCGGCAGCCTGCCGGATCCAGCCCCCGTAGATCAGAACCGCGCTGACCTCGCTGCCCGGACTTCGGCCGAACTTTACCGCCGTAACCATCACCGCCGCCGCGGCCGCATACACTGCCGCCATAAATCCCAGTACCAGCGCCTGGGACAGAAATGCTCCGGCCACCTTTGCCGGCCCTTTGTTTTTCAGCCTGCGCCCTGCCACTTTCCATAGTTTAAAAGGAGAATCCGGCCGCAGAAGCAGCTCGGGAAGAGCAAAGGCTCCTGCCGCGGAAAACAGCAGAAGTCCGGCGGGAACCAGAATCATCAGGGCTCTGGGCAGGCTGGCGCAGAATCTCTGAAGGATTACCATTCCAAATCCCGCCCCGGAAATTTCCCACAGAATCAGATTCAGAGACAGGATAGGGGCTCCAAGGGCCATGCAGGGAATCCATTTCAGGGGATGCCGGCGGATCACCCTCAGCGCTCCTGCAGCCCCTGCCCGCAGTATTCCCGGCATGGTGATCTTTTCTTTCCGCCAGCTGCGCTCAAAGCAGGCCAGGAGCCCGCAGCACTCAAACAGCAGAAGCAGCAGAAACAGCAGCAGCGCCAGAACTGCCGTCAGAACTGTCAGCGGATGGGACAGAACTCTGCCGTAATTATCCTCTGTCATATAACTGTATCCCTGCATTTTCAAGATCCGGTCCAGAACCCGCTCCTGTGTCTCCCCGGACAGAATTTTCAGCAGGACCCGGAAGGATAATTCAAACAGCAGCAGAGCTGCCATATTCCCCGTTAAAATCTTTTTTGCCGTACAGATGGTGTCTTTCATATCCTCCTTATGCCGGACATATCCGGCTGTTCATATTTTGTCAATAAAGTCTTTACAAAACCTTCAAAGCCAACTCATATTTTTCTCATACTTCTTCTGTATGATAAAGTCAAACAAAAGCCTACTGACTTTTTCATATATAATTTTCTTTTTCATATGCCAGTACTCCTTACAGGGGTGCTGGCCCTCCTTTTTTCGGGAATTTTCCCTTTCTCCCTGTTTTTCACAAAATCCCACTCTATTTCGCCCCAATAATTTTACATTTATTTTTGTTTTTCTTTTCCTATTCTTAACATTCCATGTTATAATAGGTTTTGCGGCATAATCAAAAACATATAGGGAGAATCAACATGGACACATCTTTTATTGCTTTCTGGGAGCAGGTTACGACAAATCCCATGCTCATGGTTTCTGTCATACTAACTCTTGCCGTCATCTTTGTCAACGGCTGGACCGACGCTCCCAACGCCATTGCCACCTGTGTCACCACCCGCTGCATGGAGGCGAAGCCCGCAATCCTCATGGCAGCCGCCTTTAACTTCATAGGCGTTCTGGTGATGACGCTGATCAACTCATCGGTGGCCATGACCATCAAAGACATGGTTAATTTCAACGGCAACAATCAAAGCGCTCTCGTAGCTCTATGCGCGGCCCTGGTAGCCATTGTAGTCTGGGCGGTGGCCGCCTGGTACTTCGGAATACCCACCAGCGAGAGCCACGCCCTCATCGCGGGACTCTCCGGAGCAGCCATCGCTCTTCAGGGCGGCTTGTCCGGCATCAACGGCGGCGAATGGATCAAAGTCATTTACGGACTGATTCTTTCCGCGGCCCTGGGATTTGCCCTGGGCTACGCGGTCTGCAAAGCAGTCACTTTCATCTGCCGCGGGTTTGACCGCCGGAAGACCAACTGTTTTTTCAAGTACGGCCAGATCGCCGGAGCCGCCATGACAGCGTTCATGCACGGCGCTCAGGACGGACAGAAATTCATGGGAGTGCTTCTTCTGGGCGTTTTTCTCATGAACGGCCAGGATACCACGGAAGGAGCCATCCTTCCTGTGTGGATGATGATCCTCTGCTCCGTGGTCATGGGACTGGGAACCAGCGTGGGCGGCAAAAAAATCATCAAATCCGTAGGCATGGACATGGTGAAGCTGGAAAAGTATCAGGGATTCGCGGCGGATATCGCGGCTTCCCTCTGTCTTCTGGTTTCTTCCCTGTTCGGTATTCCCGTCAGCACCACCCACACAAAGACCACCGCGATTATGGGTGTCGGGGCTGTAAAACGGCTCTCTTCCATTAATCTGAAGGTCGTTAAGGAAATGGTGATGACCTGGGTGCTTACCTTCCCCGGCTGCGGTATCATCGGATTTCTGATGGCCAGGCTGTTCATGTTTCTGTTTATTTAATACACAAAGAAGAGGTATCGAAAATGTCTAAAAAAGGTGATATGGTTTATTTCGACAACTTTGTACAGTGCGCCGACTGTGCCGTCCGGGCCGCGAAAATTCTGGAAAAAATCCTGGAAAATTTTGATCCGGATCATCTCAGCGAAAGCATTGACGAGATCCACGAGGTAGAGCACGAGGCGGATGTCAAAAAGCACGACCTGATGGAAGAACTCATGCGCGCTTTCATTACCCCCATTGAGAGGGAAGATATTATGGCCATCAGCCAGTACCTGGATGATATTACAGACAAAATCGAGGACGTCGTCTTACGGCTTTACATGTGCAATGTGAGATCCATCCGTCAGGAATCCGTCCGTTTTTCAAAGCTGGTGATCCGATGCTGCGAAATGGTAAAGCTTTCCATGGAAGAATTTTACAACTTCAAGAAATCCAAAGAGCTGCGCCAGAGCCTCATCGAGATCAATCGCCTGGAGGAGGAGGGGGACCGCATGTATCTGGACTCCATGCGCACCCTTCACGCCAATACCACCGATCCGGTGGAGATTATCGTTTGGAGAGACATCTACAAATATCTGGAAGACTGCGTGGACGCCTGTGAACATACCTCCGATATTGTAGAAACTGTCGTCCTGAAAAACACCTGATCTACTCCCTTATAAGCTGAAGTTCTGTCCCGGGGATTCCGCCGCGAAATCCCCGGGATTGTCATTTTCCGGCAGTCTTCATAAACTAATAGAGAAAGAATCATCAGAAAGGATCTCTTAAAATATGGATAACTGCCGTATGAACAGAAATTTCTGCCGTCCCGCTGCCCCGGGCGGCCTGTCCAATACCCGCTGCCAGACCTGCCGTCCCGGTCCAGGCTCCCGGGGCAGCGACGCTTTTGCCTGTCTGGATGAACACTTTCCCACAGCCATGGGATACGTGCCCTTCCAGAAATGGTCGGAAACCTTTGACCTCTGCAAAGGGCTGCAGATGGGAACCATCTTCCCGGAACTGTGCAAACCCTTCTGCGGGAAAGGAGGCGCCCCATGCCGGTAGCATCCAGGCAGATGACCCGGGAACAGCTTCTGAACCGGATCAATCAGGTCAGCTTTGCCGTCAATGAAATGACCCTCTTTCTGGACAGTCACCCCGACAACGAGGAGGCTCTGGCCTATATGGAAGAAAAATCCGCCCTGCGCCGGGAAGCCCTGGAAGAGTATGCCCGGCGTTTCGGCCCCCTGACCATCGATACAGCCAACGACACCTGTTCCCGCTCCTTTGAATGGGTCTCACAGCCCTGGCCCTGGGAACCCATGCGGAAAGGAGGTTCCCGCTGAATGTGGAATTATGAAAAAAGGCTCCAGTATCCTGTAAATATTACTCGGCCCAATCCCAAACTGGCGCAGATCATCATCAGCCAATACGGCGGCCCCGACGGGGAAATGGGGGCTTCCATGCGGTACCTCTCCCAGCGGTTCTCGGCCCCCAACCGGGTCACCATGGGCATCCTCAACGATGTGGGTACGGAAGAACTGGCTCACCTGGAAATGGTGGCCACCATAGTGCATCAGCTCACCTGCGGCCTGTCCATGGAGGAAATCGAAAAATCCGGCTTTGCCAGCTACTATGTGGACCACACCGCCGGCATCTGGCCCCAGGCCGCCGGAGGCATCCCCTTCAACGCCTGCGAGTTTCAGTCCAAGGGCGATCCTCTGACAGACCTCTTCGAGGACCTGGCGGCGGAGCAGAAAGCCCGCAGCACCTACGACAACATTCTCCGACTGGTAAAAGACCCGGAAGTGGCGGATCCCATCCGCTTCCTCCGGGCCAGGGAAATCGTCCACTTCCAACGGTTCGGGGAAGCCATCCGCAGCGTGCAGGATCAGCTGGACTCCAAAAACTTCTACGCCTTCAATCCATCCTTCGATGTTCCGGCTTCCTGCCCCTCCTGCGGCAGCTGATGATCCTTCTGCCCTCTTCTCCCGGACTGACCCTTTGGGGTCAGCCCGGGAGTTTTATATTCAGGCCTGTAACTCCAAAGCGGGCGGAGAGCTCCTCCACGCCCTGATAGATCTCCTCCCGGGAATAGTCGTGCTCGTCCAGAAAATCATCGGAAAACTCATTGATGTGAACATAAAACCCCAGAGCCGCCCGCAGTTCCTCACGGCTGCCGGTTCCCTCCTCCAGAAAATCTGACAGTTCATTTTCCGCCTCATTAATCTGTCCCTCATCCGCCATTCTCTCCCATTTCCGGTAAAGGCTGTCCAGGGAAGAGTACTCCTCTTCCTCGTCCGGCAGCACATATTCCGGCGTTTTCCTTCCCAGAAGCATCTTGGCGATCATTCTGGCCATATCTTTTACCAATCTCATAATATAATCCTGTTCATAGTCCATACACGTTTCTCCTTTGCTGAAACTCCTCTTAAGGGCGAAAGGTTCCGGTCAGCCCAGCGCCACATCCAGTATCATCATAATCACAAAACCCGCGGCAAAACCCGCTGTTCCCAGATTGGAATGTTTCCCGGCGGAGCTTTCCGGAATCAGCTCTTCCACTACCACAAAAAGCATGGCTCCCGCGGCAAAGGCCAGCAGATAGGGAAGCACCGGAGTAATCACTTCCGTCAGCAGGATCGTCACCGCCGCGGCGGCCGGCTCTACCACCCCGGACAGAAAACCGTACCGGAACGCTCTGCCCCTGGACATCCCGGCATTTTTCAGCGGCAGGGAAATAATGGCCCCTTCCGGGAAATTCTGGATGGCGATACCCAGCGCCAGCACAAAAGCCGCTGCCAGGGTCATATCGCTGCCTCCCGCGGCAGCGCCGGCGAACACCACGCCCACTGCCATACCCTCGGGAATATTGTGCAGAATCACTGCCGTAACCATCATCATCGTCCTGCTGAGTCTGCTCTTTGGTCCCTCCGGCTGCTCCGCGTTGAGATGCAGATGAGGTACAGCTTTATCCATGACCGTCAAAAAAACGACGCCCAGAAGCAGCCCCGCCGCTGCCGGAATCCAGGCAAAGCGGCCCATGGCTGCCGCCATATCCATGGAAGGAATTAAAAGGGACCAGACCGAGGCAGCCACCATCACTCCGGAAGCAAACCCCAGAAGGATTTTTTCCATCTTTCCGCTGAGACTGTCCTTCATCAGAAACACGCAGGCGGCTCCTGCCGCGGTTCCCGCCAGGGGGATCAGGATCCCCAGAAAAATATCCAAGCTCATATTCTGCAACCTCCTTATCCCTCAGTATATGCAAAAAAATCCGATTTGTCAGTCCCTATTTTCGCAGGGCAAAAGAAAAAGCCTTTAAACACTGAATCTCCAGTACTTAAAGGCTTTCTGTTCATTTATCTTTGCATAGATCAGTCCTGTACGTAGGGCATGATCGCCAGATGTCTCGCGCGCTTTACAGCCGCGGTAATGGCTCTCTGATGCTTCGCGCAGTTTCCGGTGACTCTTCTGGGAAGAATCTTTCCTCTCTCGGAAACGTATCTTTTCAGTTTGTTTACATCCTTGTAGTCAATGACGTTGTCCTTGCCGCAGAACACACATACTTTTCTTCTTCTGCGGGGAGTTCTTTTTCTTACCGGAGCTTCTTCTCTCTCATTATTATTCTCGAATGCCATTTCTTTGTCCTCCTTCTACAAATTTCTTATTCAATCTCAGGTTTACTCTGCATCCTTGCGGACGATCAGGTATCTCAGCACATTGTCCATGATGCGGACATGTCTCTCCAGTTCCGCCGGACAGGATGCGTCTGCCTCAAACTGAATAAAGTAGTAGAAGCCTTCCTTCTGATGCTGGATCTCGTAGGCCAGTCTCTTCTTGCCCCACTCTTCTACCTCAGAGATTACGCCGTTGTAACGGGTCACATAGCCTTTGGCCTTCTCCACTACAGCCGCTCTCTCCTCGTCTTCCAGTTTGGCACTCACAACTAATGCTAACTCATACTTGTTCATGCTGTTTTCCTCCTTCTGGTCTTTTGGCTTCCCGCTTCTTCCCGGGAAACAAGGATTGTAGTTTATCCCACAGGGAGACAGTTTAACACAGTCTGCCGGAAAAGTAAAGAAGAATCTTTTACAGATTCTGCATATTGCGCATATCCAGCGGCGTTTCCGGATCCTGCCGTCCCTTCATGGTCTCTTTATACTCCGGATACAGTTTTTTCAGTTCCCGTTTCCGCTTCAGCAGCTTGCTGACAGCTCCCAGCTTGTTGTAGAAGAAAAAGCCGTCGATGCGCACCGCGTTCCATTTTCCCAGCTTATCCCGGATGGTATTATCGTAAAAACTGCCGCCGCAGTGAATCTCCGGCTTTGTTTTTACAAACTCAATCAGGTCATTTTCATTCTTAATCGTATCCGGAAGATCCGCCCAGCCTCTGCCGATGCATTCCAGCTTGTGGGCATCGCTGCCCCCGAATCCGGGGCGCCCGTACTTGCGGGCCAGCTTGGCCGCCCGGATATTTACCTCGTCCCTCTCGCAGGCGTTGTAGATCTCAATAAAATCAAACTGCTCGATCAGCTTTTTGTTTCCCTGTCTGGAATATTTCCGCTTGCGCTCTCTGGTAGTAACTACGCTGAGATATTTCTCCCCGTAGGGGTGGGCCGGCCCGATGATTCCCCCGTACCGGTGGACGATCTTTACCAGCAGCGCGATGGGCAGCCCCCGCATCTCCAGGATCCGCAGCTTCACCCCCACCGGCATCACCACCAGCATATGACCGCAGTCCAGGGTATCGTACTCAATGCCCTTCAGCACCACGAAATCTGTGTACTCCTTCCCCTTCAGGGAATTTTTCCACTCCCGGTAGCCGTCATAGGAATTATGGTCTGTTACCATCATTCCCCCGAATCCCATGCTGCGCAGCCTCTGTATATACTCCTCAATCACTACTCTTCCATCCGTGGACCCTTCCTTGGTATGACAATGCATATCAAATTTCATACGATTTCGCTCCCTTCATCAAAAACCGTCTCTCCGGCTCCAGCTTCATTATAGCACAGGGTTTCCGCGAACGACAGGCTTACCGGGATTCTTCATACTTTTTTAACAGTCAGCGGGCCGGTTGTCTGGTATAATAATGCCAGGCGCTTTCACAGTGCTTTTACGGAAACTTTACAGGGAGGAAATCAGTTTTGAAGCCAAACGATATCACAAGAGCAATCATCGACGCCACCGTGGACAGGGGCCTGCGTGAAATCGAGGAAGATCCCAAGCGCAGCATCCGGAAGCTGGCGGATATGGGAAAACAGTTTTCAAAAGGCCGTTTTGTCCAGGATCTCTATACACTGTTCCAGGAACTTCTCCGAAATGACGACAGCCCCTACTACACCGCCATTGAACACCTTCTGCGGAACACGGAGCGCAAGGGTCTGAAGGATTTCGGGATCAACATCGGGTACGGCAGTCTCACCTACGGGGCGCGGCAGATCCGCAGCAACGAAAAAACCAGGGATTACCAGATTCCCTGGCTGCCGATCCTGCGCCTGAATCCGGCGTCCCCTCCCAGCATGGAGGCGGAAACTCTGGAACGCATTGTCCGTCAGGGCACTTCTCTTGGAATTTACTCCTACGCCATCCGCAGCGAGAATGATTTCCCGGATCTGCAGGCTCTCACAGGTATCTTCCGAAAATATTCCAAATGCGGCTTCATCCTCTTTCTGCCGGACCGCCGGCTTTCTTTGGAGCACCTTGCCCGGCTGAAACCCTGTACAAATATCATGACCCTTTTCCCTGCCGGAGGATCCAGCACAGATCAGAATATCCGGGGGATGCAGCGGCACAAAGCCCTGTACGGCATTTACGCCTATTACGAGGATTCGGACGGGGACAGCTGGACCAGCCAGAACCGCTTCCAGGAGTTTTCTTCCTATGAGTCTTCCTTTGTGCTGATGATCCCCAGGGACAACTGCAGCAAATCCTACCAGGACCGGATTGATGCCTATATCCGCTCTGCCCGGATCCAGCAGCTGCATCCCTTTATCCTGCTGAACATATACTCTGACGCTTACCAGATCGACCGAAGCATCTCTTCTGAGCCCTGCTTTTTTGAGTTGATGGAGGATGGTTCCATCCACACCCAGGAAGGGGTGCTGAAAGGTTCCTACCGTTCCCAGCCCCTGGAGCGCATGTTTGCGGCCGCTCTTCCCAAAAAAGAGTTTTAAAAAGCCGGTTTCCTGCCGCCGGAATCTCCATCCGGCAGCCGGAAACCGGCTTTCTTCCCTTATAGTTCTTCTTCCTGGATCTGTCTTGCCATACCCAGAATCATTTTTTTCAATCCGCCGATGAACTCTTCCGGAGAGATCCGGCAGCCGTCTTCCAGCCATCGGACCACCGCGGACAGATAGGCGTCACAGAAAAAGGTAATAAAGATTTCCTGCTCCTCGTCCGCCTCACACACATCCCTCAGAAAAAAAGAGACAATGGGCGCCATAGATTCATGAAAATATTCCTGAAAGGAATTCTGCCCTTCTATCTTCAGAGCCGCCCGGTAAAACTCCTGATCCCGGTAGAAGAGATCCCCCACAGAAACCAGAAGATCCCAGCCGCTGCGGTACTCTCTGGTATTCACCAAACCGATAAAATCTATATAAAAGATCCAATTTACCAGGTCATATTTATCTTTGAAATGATAATAAAAACTTTTCCGGTTCATGCCGCAGCCGTCACAGATATCAATGACGCTGATCTTGGAAAAGGGCTTTTCTTTCATCAGCCTTTTCATGGAAGAGGCCAAGGCAGTCTTCGTTATATTCGCATCCGGCATAGGATCACTTCCATCTTCTTTGTAACACACAGGCAGAACCTGCATATCCGCAGATAATCATAGCATATTTCACGGATTTTGTGAAGAGACTTTCCCTCAGCGGCTCTCCAGAGTAAAAGAAAAGGCGACCCCGTTCTCATAATTTTTCGCCCAGCATTTCTGCTGGTGGCTGTCCATAATAGCCTTTACAATAGACAGACCGATGCCGCTTCCCCCGTACTCCCTGGTTCTGGCCTTGTCCACTTTATAGAACTTCTCCCAGATCTTGTCCAGATCTTCCGCCGGAATGGGCTGTCCGGTGTTGAACACCGTGGTGGTGACCGTGCCGTTCCATTCCCGGCAGGTAATCTCAATCACCTTTTCTCCTTCCAGATGATTCAGGGCGTTGGTCAGATAATTGGTCACTACCTCCTCGATCTTAAACTCATCGCCCCAGACGGGAACCGGATCTTTCTGTTGAAAAAGGATCTTCGCCTCTTTCTGTTCGATCAGAATATGGGAGGACTGCAGGACTCCCCGGATCAGCTCCGCCAGATCAAAGCGCTCCATGGAAAGTCTGTCGTTTCCGAATTCCAGCTGATTCAGAGTCAACAGCTGCCGGACCATACGGTTCATTTTCGCGGATTCATCTATAATCACATCGCAGTAAAACTCCCGGCTCTCCGGGTCGTCGCTGATATTGTCTTTTAACCCTTCCGCGTAGCCCTGGATCAGGGCTATGGGAGTTTTCAGCTCATGGGAGACATTGGAAAGAAATTCCGTCCGCATTTCATCGATCTGCACTCTCTTTTCAATGTCTTTCTGCAGTTTCAGATTGGCGCTTTTCAGTTCCGACACCGCTTTTTCCAGCCGGCCGGACATGCGGTTGAAATTCCGTCCCAGCTCTCCGATCTCATCCTCGCCTCCGCTGGTATACTGGGCGTTAAAATCCAGATCTGCCATCCTCTCTGACAAAGCGGTAAGCTCCTGCAGAGGCTTTACCATTTTCCGGGTAATCAGCCAGATCAGCACAGCGCTCACCAGCACCACCGCCAGTCCGATATAAATATAAAACTGGTTGGAAATAGCCGCGGAGTCCGCGATGCTCTCCAGGGGGCAGCGCACAATGTAAAAATCTCCATTGTCCAGCCTCCCCCAGAGTTCCAGGAAATCCTTTCCCTGGAACCGGTCATGGCTCTGGGAAATCAGATAAGCTCCGTCCTTGCCTTTTCTCAGCACTTCGGTATTTTCCGTCTCCTGACCCATAATATTTCCAATAAGGCGGCTGGCCAGGGACTCATCCAGAGAATTGGTGTTCAGCAGATAGGGGGAAGAACTGAGATTTACTACCGCGTACGTAAGATTATTGGAGTCGCAGAACTGATGAAACTCCTGTCCCACTTCCTGAATGGGATCTCTCAGGGAATTCACGCTGTCCCAGCTGTCTGTCAGCACATCCATCTTTTTGGACAGGTAGAATTTTTCCATAAATGCCCAGTGAAACACGCCGATGACCACCAGGGTCAGGGCCATAACTCCGATGAAGGTGCCGGCGACTCTTTTCTTAATGGAACGCTTCATGCCCCGTCCACCTCAAATTTGTAGCCCATGCCCCAGATGGTCTTGATATATCTGCCCTTTTCCCCCATTTTGCTCCGCAGTTTTTTCACATGGGTGTCAATGGTTCTGGCGTCCCCGAAATAGTCATAGTTCCACACATTGTTCAGGATCTTTTCCCGGGACAGGGCGATTCCCTGATTCTCCAGAAAATAGGTCAGCAGCTCAAACTCCTTATAACTCAGTTCCAGAGGATTTCCGTCCACGGAAGCCATATGGGCCGCTTTGTTAATCTCAATGCCTCCGGCGGAAAGCGTCTCTCCGGACTGGATCTGGCTGGTCCGGCGCAGGATGGCCTCCACCCGGGCCACCAGGATCTTGGGGCTGAAGGGCTTGGAAATATACTCGTCCACTCCCAGTTCAAACCCCAGCAGTTCGTCCCGCTCTTCTCCTTTGGCCGTCAGCATAATAATAGGGACTTTAGAATGCTGGCGGATCTCCCTGCAGACCGCCCAGCCGTCCATCTTGGGCATCATCACATCCAGGATAATCAGGGCAATCTCCTTGTCCTCATAAAACAGATCCAGGGCCGCTTCCCCGTCCCCGGCCTCCAGCACCTCAAACCCGCTCTTTACCAGGAAATCCCGCACCAGCTTCCGCATGCGGCTCTCATCGTCCACCACCAGTATCTTTACTTTATCCATAAAAGCACCTCCTTGCGCTTCTGTGCGGCAGTCTTTTTCATTTCTATCATAGCAGGGGATTATGTCGTCTCTGTGAAATCCCGAAAAATAACAGATTCTTCTATACATAGTACCGTCAACCGAAGCGGATTGCAAGGCGGAAGATGTATCTCATGATTCCCTTTTTAAGGCCAGGGTAGTAAAATAATATAAAACACCTGTTTTCCTGGTTTTTTAGTTTAAACCACATCTGCCTGTGTCTATTCCAGATTTTCTTTTATATAGACATATGCGTCCCTAATTCCCGTATACCCATGTTCAGACGCCTCCTCCACACTGACCCATCCGGAAAAGCTTCTGTCTTTAAGAAATCGAAGAACTTCGGCAAATTGTACAGCTACAGCCGGTATCGGAACCATCCTGTCCAGGCCCGGGCAGATCCGGCAGTCCTATCTTGAAGCGGAAGAAGCTCTGCAGCATAAATTTCTGTACGGCAATTCCTCTGACATCCTTTTTGCTTCCCGGAATCATCCCTCTGAAGCCGCGGATTACGATTATATCAGCAGTATGCAGACCATCGTTTCTTCTATTGTTTCGGGGAATCCCACGCGGGCCATTGAGGAGGCGGGAAAATGTTTTTCTCCCGGCTCCCGCCCTGTTTATGCCTCCATGCACAGCTTCACCATCAACAACATTATTCTCGGCTGTATAGAATTATTATCGGCTGTCAACTTGTCTCTGTATGAAGTCTTTCCTGATTTTTCCGCGGTTTATAAGGAACTGATTTCTTCCGGTTCTGATCCGGAACTTCATGCGCGGCTTGCCGGCCTGATCCGCCAGGTTTCCAATCTTTACAGTCTTTCCAAAAACAGTCTTACAGGATCTGAAAACCCGATTGTTTCAGATGCCAAAGCCTATATTGAGAAACACTATTCTGACTGCCGGCTTCATCTGAGCCATATAGCTGAAGCCCTGTCCGTCAGTTCCTGTTATCTCAGCAATATTTTTAAACAGGAAACCGGGAAAACCTATATTGATTTTCTGACCTCTGTCCGGATAAAAAAGGCCAAAGAATTTCTGGCGGATCCTCAGGTCAAGGTGTATGAGGTCTGCTATCTGGCGGGCTACGATAATCCTACCTATTTCAGCACCTTGTTTAAACGGCGTACCGGCTGCACTCCCACAGAATACCGGAACCGTCTGTCCCCGCGGGAGCAAAAAAACTCTCTGGAATAAGTAGCTGCGCAAAAAGCCGCCGGCCTTATGTGTACATGGCACATCATGGCCGACGGCTCTTTTTACTGATTCTGTTTATTTATTTCTTCTGAAAACTCCGGACGCTTTCTTTCTCAGTGCCAGGACAATTCCCGCCATACCTGCCAGGATTCCGGCCCCGTAAAGAGGCGTCTGAGTTCCCAGGGGATCCCCGGTATCGGGGGATGTTCCCTGATGGCTGCCGCCCGGTTTCTGACCCGAACCGCTGCCGGACCCGTTGGGATCCGCACTTCCGGACTGGCCGCCGGTTCCGCCGGTCTGGCTTCCGCCGCCGGTTCCGCCCTGATGATCCTCATCACCGCTGTCATCGGCCTCCAGAACCTGCACGGTTCTCTCCGCCGCTGCAGTATTGCCCTTCTCATCGCTGACAGTATACACCAGGTCATACAGCCCGGGAACAGAGGTATCTACGGTTCCCACTACGGTGATCTTGTCCGTCAGGTCATTGCCCTGATAATCTTTGGCGGTGACCCCTGCCAGGGGATCAAAGTCCGCTCCTTCCTCCACCTGGTTGGCGGAGCCGTCGGGCAGAGTGATTACCGGCTCGTATCCGGCTTTCTCAATGTTCAGATAGTTTACATCCGTGCGGGTCAGTCCGCCGTTGGCGTCGGTGACCTCCGCGTACCATCCCACCGTGCCCTCAGGAGCATTCTCCCAGGTGTAGGAGGCGGTGGTGCCGCTGGCTACATTCTCCACAGTTCCGATGGTCTCATTTCCGTAAACATTGACTGTGAGGCCGGCGGTCTCCAGGGTCTTGGTCTCGGGAACAATTCCCAGATCCGCGAAGCTGACCGCAAATTCTTCTTCCCCGTTGATGCCCGCCACGTCTCCGATATCCGTCTCGTCCTTGGCGTCATAGTCGTCCAGACTGGGCGAGTAGGTTCTGAAAAGGATCTGCTGATTCGCCATATCAAAATGCATCAGGCGGATGTATCCCATGCCCCCCTGGGCCAGGCCCTGGTAATCAAAGAGCATCTGGTATACCTTTCTCTCCGCGATTCCGTCTCCGTCATCATCGAAGGAATCCACCCGGGTCTGCGCGTTGTGGTAATGGCCGGAGAATACCATGCAGACGTTGGGATTTTGGGCCACCACTTCGTCATAGACCCGCTGAGGCTCCTCGCCCATGCCTCCGCTGGCCAGCAGGTACTCGTGGAAGTTCAAAATAGCTTTTCGCTCCGGATACTGTGCCAGCACCTGGTTCATCCACTCAATCTCCTCATTTCCGATGCCCCATCCCATGTACACCATGATAAAGTCTATGCCGCCCACGGTGATCAGGTCGTAATGGCCCCGGTTGTCCTTGTAGCTTCCCCCGTACCAGGGATTGCCGCTGTATCTCCATTCTCCGAAGTACTTGCTGAAATTGCTGTAATCTCCGCTTAAATGTCCCACATCATGGTTTCCCGCCAGTACGCCGTAGGGAAGTCCCGCTTCATCCAGCATCTGATAGGCCGCGTCGGCATTTTCCCACTCGGGAATCAGCGGTTCATCGTCTATGATATCTCCATCGTGGAAGAGGTACTGAATGTTCATCCGCTCCCGGTTGGCCAGGATCCAGTTGTGGATATCCAGCTGATACTGGTAAAGTCCGTCTACATCCTGGCTGGGATTGCCCTCGTAGTCCTCGTTGTAGTACTGGGTGTCGCTCTCCACCACGAAGGTAAAGTCATAATTTTCCCTGGGAGTATCCTTTTCATTATATGTGGCGCTGTCCGAAGCTTCTCCCGGAGCGTACTGGGGCGGCGTATAGCCCTCCCCGTTCTGGATCATGATCCGGACCGTATCCCCGTTCAGATGCTCTGCCAGCTCCACCACGCCGGAAAGGCTCATGGCGGTTCCCTCCAGGGTCTGCTCCGCCTCCACCGGATCCCAGGCGCCAGCGGAAAGATTGTATACGTACATAAAGGTCTTCTCGCTGTTGGAAGTACCCTCCCAGTCTACCCGGATGGCGCTGTCTTCTCCCGGATCTCCGCTGATCTTCACATCAAAGACCTGATAGGGGAATCCGTCCCCGGATTCCTTTGAAAAGACCTGGGCTTCGGTGCCGGACGCATCGCTGACGCCCTGGCTGCCGGTAATGTTTTCGTCTCCCAGCTGATATTTCTCACCCTTTTTAAAGGTAACGGTCATGGTGTCTTCCGTAGGATCCACCACATTCACAGACAGAGTGGGATTGCCGTGGACGGTATCCTCCGGCTGATCCACGTCCGCGGAAGCATTTTCCTCCGGAATGATAAAGGTCACGGTTTTTTCCGCGGTATTTCCCGCCTGATCCACAGCGGTCAGGGTCAGGGTGTGCTCCCCGGCCTCCATCACCTCCGCCTCCAGGGCGTATGGCAGTTCAATGGTTTCTCCGTCCAGAGCCGCGGTAAGTTCCACCTCCCGGCTGAGGGCATCCGATGCCCGGGCAAAGATCTCCACATCCCGGTAGGTCTCTCCCTCCGCCAGATTGGTGGTGATCTCCGGAGCGGTATTGTCCACCATCACCTGGACGGAGGCCGCCCCGGAAGCAATGGTGTGAGGTCCATCTTCCAGTTCCCTGGTGTCCAGATCCACTCTCAGGGCATTGAAACTGGACTCCTCCAGCTGGAAGGTAACGTACAGGATCTCCACCTTGGTGGTGCCGTCGCCCATGCTGATCTCTGTCTCCGGGGATACTTCTCCCATATCGCTGGGCTGATCCGGATGCCAGTTTTCCTCTGTGTGCGGAATGGCGCCGATGCCGTTGACCGCTCCGTAGGCAACCGGGCGCAGGGACACGCCGTCCGGCAGCACCAGCCGGATATTCTTCAGCACAAAATCATCGTTGTTTTCTATATCATGTTCCAGATTGTTGGCCTTATTGCCGGCGTGGAAAGCGATGGTGATCTGCCGGGTTTCCGGGTCGAAATAGTGCTCGTCCACATCGTAGGCGTAGGTCCTCCACGCATCGTAGGTGCCTTCGTTAAAGACTCCCAGCACATCCTCCCCGATGGCCACGGCGTTCTTAAAGAACACGTCTGTCTGACTGGCGTCAAAGGCGATGCGGACGTCACCGTTGATAGAGGAAACCGCCTGGCCGCTGACCTCTTCTCCGTCGATCTTCAGGCTGCCGCCGGTTCCGATGATGGACTGTGTGCCGGAAAGGAACTGGCCCTCTTCCACATTCAGCTGGTCCCCCTCTTCCGGAGCATTCTCATTTTTCACCTGTTTCGGTTCTGTGGACACTGTCTCATATCCGTTGCTGACTTCAAAATAATATTCATAGTACTGTTTTCCGGTGAGATCCACCCCGGGGATCTCCCTGGTAAACACATCCCCCAAGCTTCTCAGCAGATTATACATTTCATAGGTGTCAGAATGGCTGTCCCTTACATAGAGACGCACGGTTTTTACTGCTGTATCCCGGGATACCGCTTCCACCTGAAAGATCAGGCTGCTGCTGTCGCTGAAGGTTTCCGGCGTCTGATCCGTCAGCACCGGAGCCGCCGCTGTCTCCGGCAGTTCCGCCGCGTAATAAGGCTTCTGGCTGGCCTTTACCGTTCCAGGTGTGGGCGCTTCCTCATCGGAAGTCATGGCGCTGGAGAAGGCGCCATCCGTGTACTGATTCTGGAAGGTAATGGATCTGTCCGCGGAGGTGTTGTCCGCCCCGTTCATGTTGTAGGTGACATAATCCGACACATCCTTCACATTGGAGGCGATCTTCACTCCTCTGGCGCCGGAGTTGGCCATGCCCCCGCAGGAGATCTCCACCAGATGGGCTTCGTCCAGATCCGTGCCGAATTTGGCGTTGAAATCTTCTCTGGTCAGAGCGTCGTTGCCGCCGTTCTTGATCCAGAATACCAGGGTATCCCCGGCTTTCAAAATCCTGCTCTCAGAAGTCTCCCACCATACCACGTCGCTGTTGTCCCCGTTGTCGGGGTAATTGTAATACAGCTTATAATCTTTCAGATCTATATCCCGGTTGGAATTGTTATAGAGCTCGATAAACTCATAGGCGTCCGCGCCGTTTACATTGGAGCTGTCCGGCATCAGCTCTGTGATAGTAAGCGCCGGGGCCTGGCTTCTGTCCACCGTACCCTCATCGGACTTAAGAACCGCGCTCTTTCTGGGGGAAACGGCTGTGTTGACGCCGTCGGAAACTGTGATCTCATACTGGAATTTCTCCCCACCGGCAGCTTTCAGCTCCTCGTAGGTAAGGCTGGCCTGGAGCACGCCTTCCACATAGGTCATGGGAAGGGCGGCAGATGCTTCTTCTGCTCCTTCCTGGTACAGCCTCAGTTCCGCGCTGAGGATCCCCTCGGTCAGGCTGGTGCCGCTCATGGTCACGGTCCAGGAATCCCCCGCATGAACCACGGAGGGAGCATCCGCCTCCACAGAAGGCGCCTCCGCCACCGCCGGGAAGGTATACTGCCCCTGAATGGACTGATCCCCATCCAGGGCGCCCGGGGTTTCCTCATGATCATAGGTCACTGAAACCTCTTCTCCGCTGTAGCTGAAGCAGATGGACTCTCCCTCATCCAGCTTGCCGTTGGAGGAATCCCCCGCGGTGTATTCCACGGTGCTGAGTTCTGTTCCGGAAGCTGCGCGGATGGAGATCCGGCGGGTGCCGGAGTTGGAGAATCCGTCGGACTGCACGGAGGTAAAGTTCACTCCCTGCTCATAGCTGGTGCCGTAGTTCGCGTTAAAATTCTCCACAGTGAATCCGGCGGCAATGTTGGCCTCATTGCGGATCCAGACCACCAGTGTTTCATGGGCTTCCAGCACCAGGCCTCTGTCTTCCAGGATCCACTGCTTTACGGAGGAGCCGTTGTCGTACCAGAAACCGTACTGATCCAGGTTTACCGCCTGGTCTCCGGCGTTGTACACTTCAAAATATTCAAACGCGTCGGAGCCGCCCTCATTGGCTGTATTGGGCACAATCTCCGTGAGCAGCAGGGGAGCGGGAAATTCCGCCCGGGAAGGCTCCTGGCTGACAGTTACGGAAGTTTCTCCGCTGACCGCCGTATTCACGCCGTTGTTCATCTCCACATGATAGGTAAAGCTTCCGGCTCCGGCAAAGGCATCCGCGGGAATAGAGGCAGTAAAGGTTCCCTCCTTATATTCCATGGGATACTGGCTGCTGCCTGCCTCTGTGGTCACGGTAACCACAGCGTTCAGGATCAACCCCGGCAGATCCGTGGATGCCGTGATCTTATAAGAAGCGCCTGGGCTGGCCTGCTCCTCCCCGGAAGCGGAAACGGAGGCCCCTGATACCTCTGTCACTGTATACAGGCCCTCCGGCAGCTGCTCCTGCTGCGCGGTTCCCGGCGTAGGCTCCCCGTTATAGGCCAGGGTGGGCTGCTGGGTCTGTCCCTCTGTATATCCGAAGGTAATGCCTTTTTTGGTCTGAGCCTTTTCCGCACCGTCGTTGTAAGTAATCTGGGTTACTGTCTGGCCGGTAGCCCGGACGATCACCCGGATAGAGCGCTCCCCGCTGTTAGAAAATCCGTTGACGGATTCCGTGGTTTTTACCACCTGGACGTTGTCGTCGATGCCGTAATAAGAACGGAAATCCCCTTCCTCCAAAGCATCGCTCTCCCCGTTCCTGATCCAGACTGCCAGGCTTTTCCCAGCCTCCAGTAGGGTGCCCGCCGGGATCTCCCAATCAGTCACCGTACTGCCGTTCAGATTCTGGATCAGATAGCTGTCCAGAGATACGGTCCGGTCTGAGGCATTGTAAAGTTCCACATATTCAAAAGCATCTGTCCCGCTGGCGGTGGTCTGATCCGCCTGATGGGTATCCGCCACGATCTCCGTAATCAGCAGAGGCGTAGAAACCTGCACCTCCGCCTGGATTTCCGGCTCAGCCTCCGGGGCGGCCTGAACCACCTGGGGCTCCGCAGCATCGGACGCTGCCGGAATGCTCCGGACTTCTTCCCGGGTCTCTTCCTCTTCGTTCTCTTCCTGCTCCTGTGGGATTTCCGTGATCTCCGGCTGCTCTGTCACTGCCGGCTGCTGGGATTCCCCCGCGGAATCCCGGCCCTCCGGCGCTTCCTCCGTTACCAGTTCTCCGGAGTCTTCCGGATCTGCAGCATCTGAAACCGGCACTGTTTCTTCCCGGAGGATCTCATGGTTATCCTCCGCCAGTACCGGTACCGCCAGGCCCCCGTTGGCGGAGGCGGCGGCCACCAGGACGCTTAAGCCTCCCGCTGCCAGTCTCTTCACTGCTGCTTTCGCGGGAATCTTCTTCCCGTCTGTCTGCTTTTTATGCATTTTCTGCTCCTTCTATAGAAAAGGTTGGTTCATTTAGATTCCGTGGAAGTATAACATCCAAAGTCCGTGGTTATCGTGTAGGCAGAGTTAAGTGTATGTAAAAAAACTGTGATTTTGGTAATCATCCGTATCTACAAATTCATCTTCACTTTTGACAGGATACTCTGGATGAATTGCGGAAGGTTACACTGAAAGAGATCCACTGACTGTGCGGCGGCCTCTCCCTGAACCCCAGCGGCGCATTTAAAGAACGCCACCCGAAAATCGTGATATAAGCCGGAGCCTGTCAATCCGCAAAAAGCCGAAATCCCCTCGATTTTACGCAGATTTCCCCCTCTGTCCACAGCTTCTGGTTCTGATAGAACCTGCTCTTTTTAGGATCATGCAGCAGCATCAGCAAAAACAGGAATCCAGAATCCGGCTTCTGGATAAACAGAAGAAGTTCACCCTTCTGCGTATAATAGGAAAAAACGCTCCGGGAAAAATGCCCTGAACCAGGAGACTTGGCTGAAGAGATACCTGGACGATGGCCATTTGAGTATCGATAACCTGGCAGCAGAACGGGCACCGAAAAACTTTGCGATAGGCAGCGAAACTGGCTGATTGCTACAGCAAACTCAAAAAACAAAAATGACCTTTCTCTGGCCGGTGCTGGGGATTTTCTTATTTTGTCAAGATACAGATGTTTACCTACTTACAAAGAGATCGCCAAGTCTCTACACGTAGATACCCAAGTCATTTCCAGATACTTAAAGGAAAATAGAATCAAGCTCAGGAGCAGGTGGAACTGCCCAGAGAAATAATAATGTAATCTCCAAATGCTTTGTATTTCCTGTAATAGAAGCAATCTATGACAACCAAAATTAAATATAAAAAATGCTGAGTTTTAGATTATAGAATATGCCATAAGCGGTCAATAGGACGCAGTAGAGGACCAGAATCGTCGCGAGAAAAACGAGCCACTAATGCGTATGGAATAAAATAGACATAAAAATAAGCTCGCTTTGCTGCGAGCCTATTTTTATGTTATCTTTTTTAGTTTTCTATATAACTTATAGCGTCCCCACGTAGCCTCAATCCACCAAACTATTTTCTCGAGCATATCGAGTCTCCTGATTAATTGTAGAAACAAGATAACTTATATAGGAAAGCATTAAAAGCATAAGTTCGATGCTTTTATACTTTTAGATCGGCTCTCCTAAAAATCAATCCGCAACAGAATTGAGCCGAGAAGTTTCACGCGAGTAAAAGACCGTCGAGCTAAACTCGGCGGTCTAAAATTATCTTGCATTTATTCCATTCACGAAAGCTAAATAGCAGGCGAAGTCTCCGATGGCTTTGCGGTTATATGGATTATCCTCTTCATAGCCAAGTTCGTCACGCCATGCGGCGGCTTTGCCTTGTTGTTTTAAATAACGCACCAGCATATTGAAATGCGTTATCACGGAGTTGTGGCAGGAAGTCCTGCCAGAGTCCTGCTCGCTTTTCTCCTCACGGCTAAGCAGTAGCCAATTTGCCCGGATTGCAGCATAGCGAGTTGCAACCTTCATTAACTCGTCATATAGCTCTAGTGCTTCCGTGTCTGCGCCAATCTCGGCAAGCATTTCCGCATGAAATATTTGCATTTTTCCAAATGTAATCGCTTTTGGTTGCTTTAAATATTCTTCATAAGTGCAAACCATAATAACCCCGCCTTTCCTTTTTAGAAGTATAGCTTACGGCATATGTTGCAGGAAGTCCAGTGGATTCTTAATTAATATTTTGGTAAAATCAATCGTTTTTCTACGACCTCAGCCACCAACTGCAAGGTGTTCTGATAGCCCGTTTTCTGCAAGATATTCTTGATGTGGTACTTGACTGTATTTAGTGTAATATCCAGATCTGCCGCAATCTCCTCATATTTTCTGCCTTGTGCTAGCTCCCGGATAATATCAAATTCCCGACCGGTAAACTCATGGCTGTTGCTGTACCCAATACGGATCATCGGCGTATCCTCGGGATAAACATATTCGCCACTCATCACCCGGTCGCAGACCTCTATCAGGGATGTGCTGCCATGTTCCTTATACCAGAAGCCGTTACAGCCGCATGCTTTCGCCTTCTGGATAAAGGAATGTTCCGGCATGGAGGTCATAATGACAATCTTAATTTTTGGATTAGATTGTTTGATTTTTGCTGCGGCTCTCAGCCCGGATTCTTCATCGGCAGTGCAGACATCCATCAGGATCAAATTAACCCGTCCACGAAGACAGGCAATTTCTGCATTCGCCGCATTTTCTATGGAGGCGTACAGCACATATTTTTCCGATTTGGCAATATGGTTCTCGATGGCGTCCCGGGTAATCCTGGAATCTTCTACAACTAAAACCTGTATCATTTCCGTCCTCCTTTCTGGACTTCGTCAAAATCAAAGGGAATATCTACAAGCAGAGAAACACTGCCATCACAGAGCACTTTTAGAGATGCCCCTTCCTGCTCCAGCCGCTGTCTTAATGCGCTAAGACCATTGCCTTCCGTGATTCTTGAGACAGTAACGCTGCCGTTATTGGATATCTCAATATGATAACTTTTCTCGTCCTGCCCGATTTTTACCGTCAGTTCCGTAGCGTCCGCATGGCGTACTGCATTGGTGAGCGCCTCACGGATAGCGGTATACAAAAGCTGCAATGCTTTGCGGCTTTCCGGCTGTTTTCCAAGAAAGGTAACCTTACATCCGATCAGCTCTGCCACTTGCATCAGTTCGGACTGCAGAGAAGAATCGGGAACCGTCCACACCATAGGAATATTGGAAAAATCACGAATGGTGCTGTTCCAGCTTTCCCGCAGCGTGTCGGCATTCTCAGCCAGACTATCTTCTGTGATGGCCTTGATAGTAGCCAGCAGGCAGTGCCCCAGTTCATCATGGATGTGCATTTTTGCAGAAAGGATCTCTTTATTCAAATTGACTTCCACGATACTGTCCAGCAAGGCTTTCTGACGCTTTTGCATCTCGCGGAGCCGAATGGTGTTTTCGTACAGTTCTTCGCTGAGTCGGTAGAGTTCTGTAATTTCCGCTGCCTCGATCTGAACGGTATTGAGATCAAGAAATCTCAGTTCAAAACGCCAGATCGAGCTGTCGGAGAAGCGGAAGAACAACTGTTGGTGGATGCTTTCTTTGTCCGGATCTTTCGGTAACCAGGGTTGGGTTAGCTTTTCCGCCTTGCCATTACTGGCAAAGTTTGCAAGTTCCTCCCATGTCACCTTTGCGTTCAGAATCGTGTGTCCGGTCAGCTCCAGCATCAACTTGTTCATCTTTTCATTTGCGAGAATAACCCGCCCGTCCAGTGCAGAAAAACAGATGCCGCCGGGATAAGAGTCAATTGCCTTTTTGATCATTTTAGCTGACGTATTCTTTTTCATGACTGCACCACCTCTCCTTCTTTCAAAAGTAGAAGCCGATAACCTGCCGGAATTTTTTCTACCTGAAGACGATATCCGTCTTCTAAAGAATGAGGGACAAACTCGTGATCTGTATCGGTAATCTCAAAACAGGCCACGCCGTCGATTTGGATTGCCACAGAGGTCAGATTAAAATTTGTCGCTTCCAGAATATCCTCCAGAGTTCTCATAATGAGAAGAATCAGCGCTGGTTCTAAATTCGATGTGGGGCAAAAATCCAGGCTTGTTCGGATGCCGATATTCTTCATACATTTGGCCATGTCCTGTAAGCTGATGGCTAAATCACTTATCGGAATCATCTGTTGTTCCTGATAAGTGAGCTGCAAGTTGCAGAATCGTTTGATGTAGGTGCCAATGAGACAGACACGGTTCCAGTCTTCCGATGAAAGGGCTTCTTTAGATAGAGCCTCTTCTATCAAAGCGAGTTGCCCGGCAACCTTCGAGGATAGGCTGTCATAAATATCGTTGCGTGCCTGAACGCTTGCTTCACTGGACTGGATACGGATTTCCTGCGCCAGCAGATCCTGCTTTTCTCCCAATTCCGCATTCAGGAATTTAAGCTCCCGTAACACCCCGTTAATCTGCGAGAGATTCGTTTGCCAGATCATATATCCGCCCGGAATCCGGTGCAGGTGCATGGTAATATCTTCCGTAGACGAAAATTGCTGCTCCCGCTTTAGGGTTTCCAGCATAACAGGCGTAATTTCCGCCGCGTTTTCCGATACTGCAATCAGCTCACCGGTCGGTGAAAGAATCTGCATCGCCACTGTAGAACGCCGGAATACTTCACTGTACTGCGTGTTGACGGGAATCAGCCCGGTCAAAATATAGAGCTGCCAGCAAAGCACGATGATGAAAATCAGTCCCGCCGAATATTCCACAAGCTCAAACCGCACTACGTAGGCCGTCGCAGCATACGGGATACTGAACAGAAAGAGTAAAATCGGCTCATAAAAGGGAATCATCTTTCGATAAAGCGGATCGGACTTTGTTGTACCATTTCGCTGATAGATCACATATACCTGATGCCCAATCATCCACACTCCCCAAAGATAGATGAGATAGGTACCGATGTATGGGTGAAAATACAAATTCGGCTGGGGTTCCTCCGGTACAATATAATATAGAAAATGATGTAAATCGTTAGTCAGTGCCATCACACTCAAAAAACAAGCCGGTATCAGAAGCAGATACCATTTTTTATCAATTCGGTAATCCTCAGCCTTGCCGAGATAGAATGCACCGTAAAGCCCGAATAGTGGTATGAAGACAGCCGCTATATTGATAAAGTATCCGGTAAAGCGCATCCATGAAATATTGGTATAGAGGAAGGCGTCTTGGACAAAGCGAACCGTTAAATACAGGATGTTGATGGCATTTTGCAGCGTCAGGTGGATGCGCATGGTCTTTTGTGTGATTTTCATACTGATGGTATACTGCCAGCCGAAAAGCAGCAGCGTATAGACCACCCAGACAAGGTATGGACGCAGAAAATCTTCCGGCCAATACTGCATACTGAACTGCCGGTATGCGGAGACTGCAAACAACAGCACCGCTGCCGCAAAAAGGCGAACAACGGATTTTTTTCGCTCATCCATCAGATACCCCTCCTTGTCCAAAGATGATTCCTTAGAATAAGACAAGAATATTATAGCACAGCAGATTAATTTTGCCCTACACAAAAGGGTAGTGTATAGAATGTTTTCAAATTATTTTCTGAAAACCACCTGATTGTGTGGGGCACTTTTTTACTGCTTCAGGTAAAATGAGATAGAAAATAAGTTGGAGCTGCTTTTGGCTCCTGCAAGCGAGAGGAGTAGAGATTATGTTCTGTTCAAAGTGCGGGAACCTTTTGCCGGATGACGCGAAATTTTGTAATACGTGTGGTGCGCCTGTAAAGATATCACAAGAAGCTTGTCCGGTGCCGCAGCAACCGGCAAGTGTATCGGATGAAGTGGGCGGCATCCAAATGCCAAAACCGGTGAATGTACCGAAGCCGGAGCCGCTGATGGAGGCGCAAAATTTCAATGTGCAAATGAGCGGCGCTGTAGCGTCCGTGAAGAAATCAAAAAAGGGGCTTGCAATCGGCCTGTCCATTGGCGGTGTAGTGCTTACAGTCATTCTTGCGGTGATGCTGATTTTTGTGCTCCGCCCCAAAGACAGCGTTCCTGAATACGGTCAAGGCTCTGTTTCCCTTGGTGCCAGTGAAGTTATTTACGATGACGAATACATTTACTATCTTGGTGAACAGGCAGCGGAGCAGGCTTATATCATGCGCATCGGCGATCAGTCGAATTCAAGGCCGGAAATTCTCTATGAAGCAGATCAAATAAAGGGCGATGGATGGTCCAAGTATCCGCTGGGAGCGCTGTTCCTGTGGAACGATAAGATCTGCTTTCTGGAATGCACAAATGCCACAGAGCAGGGCGACGAGAAATATGAAATTCACTGGATCAGCAAAGACGGCAAGGAAGACGGCACCCTTGTAAGCTATGAGCAGCTCAATACATATGGCGATTTTCCGTCTCAAATGGAAGGCATTTACTTCTTTGAAGACTATCTCATCTTCGGCAACAGATTTTTCTTCTACCGGCTGGATCTGAATACCGGTGAGCTGTGCAGACAGGAGGATTTTCTTGACCTTGAGGGGCCTGCCTGCTTTGTAGCGTATAACGACGGATACTATTATTATTTTGTTCCTGACGTGGTGAATAATCTGATGGGAGAAACCCTGTATCGAAAAACGGAGAATTCTGAGGAAGAGGTAATCGGTAGAGTGCCATCCCAGGACGATGATGACTGGGAGAAGTATTTCTCCTTTATTCCCAAGGGCGATTATCTGTATTATGCAGATTCAGACAACATTTACCAATTAAGCATTCATGACGGCGAAATTGAAAAGCTTGCATCTTATGAGGGAACATATAACCGATTTGCCCTTAGCGACGCAGGACTCTACTATTTCAGGGATATGTCCCTTTGCCTTCTTGATCTTGAAACGCTGAAGGAAACTGCCTTCGACCTGCCGGAAAGCGTAAGCGGGATTCCTGATTTGATCTATGCAGGCTGGAATGGCGAATGCTGGTTCATCCTGGGGGCTGACAGTTTTGATTATTGCCGTTTCCGCCAGTTCCACCCGAATGGGAACAACGGATCCTTTGTTTTTTGGAACGGCACGGTTCAAGGGGACGGCTATGTCCAGGACACTTCAATAGAGAATCAGGAGACTGTCAATACCACCGAGCTGTATGCGAATGTGGTTAAACAGACCTTTGCAGATCAAGGCTCTCTCTGGTTTGATGAAGCTGAGTATGAATGCAGTGCACGTGGTGTATTCAAAATTGATCTGATGGACTTTAATCAGGATGGCACTGAGGAATTGGTGATGCTCTATAACAATCGCGAGAGTATTTTTCCGTTTGTTGATGTATGGACAGTAAAAAACGGTGAAGCGGTTCAGCTTTTCTGCGAAAGGCAGCAGGAGGAAAACCACGAAGCTGCCATTAGCAGCCGCATTTATCAAAATGGCGGAAACCTGTATGTTCCGGTATATGATTCTCTGGATCAAAATCCCGTGTATGTTCATTTATATGGCTTCGACGAGAATGGGGAATTTGGAGAGGTTTATCAATATGAAAACAACGCCTTTTATATGAATCAGCTTCCGGATGATATGGAATTTACGGAATATAGCTCAGTTCAGTTCTACGTATGCGACCGTGTCACTGATTACGGAGCACAAAAAAACCTGATGAAGGAATCACTCCAGACAGATATGGAAGATATCCTAAAACGGTTGGAGCTTACTGTTCCAGAGAATTCATCAACGCAGACCAGCCAATCGGAATTTGACATCACCTCTATGCTGGGCGAGTGGACGCTTGAAGTTGCGCAGCCCAATACGGAAAATGTCAGCCGTCACCTGATTAGACTGAACGCTGACGGTACGATGACTTTAAGAGCCGGGGACGGAAGCTGGCTTGATTATACCTATACGATGGATGAAACACATTTTTATTACACCTATTCGGCAACCGGTATCACAGGCGGCGGAACGTATGCGATCTCCGGGGACAAGATCATCCTTTCCAAAGAGAGCTAGAAAAGGATCTAGGCTTTTGGCGGCGCATATGCTCTGCCGATAGCGATTGCGGCCATTGGCGGTCTAATTATATTTCTTGGAGGTAGAAACATGAACGAAACGAAGAAGATTAAATTCCCGATTGCCTCTATTTTCACGGCAATTCTGGCTTTTGGCCTCCTGACCAATTTACAGTGGCTGCGGGCCGGAAGCGCTTGGATGGACGGCAAAATCGGCTACCGCATGGTGGTGGAGTTCGGCAGCACCCACTCTGCTCTCCATATCCTCTATCAGATTTTGCTGATTGGCAGCATGATCTTGCTGGCGATTCTGCTGTTCATGCGGAAGCGGAACGGCATTTTGGCGGGAGTCCTGGCAATCCGGGCGCTTTTGCCCGCGTTTACACTTGTGAGCTTTCTTTTGAATTGCGGCTCTCGGGGCTTTTTTAATGTGTATGAGTATGAACTTCACTTCGGCCCGATGATGTGGGCAATCGGCATCTGCGGCTGCTATGTGCTGGAAATTCTATGCTATCTGCTCCTTACCCTCATGACGATCACGCCGTGCGCCAAGGACGGTGAGCGCAAGCGTGGGCTGCACAGGCTGTGGTTCCTGCCTGGCATACTCAGTATCTTTATCGCCTTTGCGCATCTTGTGGGAAACATCTATTTTATGCGCAGCGAATTATACTGTTTGTCTATCCTGTTTCTGATTCCTATGGCGTTCCTTCTGGGCTGGTGGCTGACACATCCTTATAAAAAGGAGAAACCGGTCTATCAAATGCCCATAGCACAGCCTTATGGACAGCCGGTCTATCAGAGCGTTGGCACTTTTGATGCTGCTCAGAAAGTAATCTGCATCAACTGCGGCCGGGAACTGCTGTCGGATGAGCTGTTTTGTGCAGGCTGCGGTACCAGACGTCCAGAACAGCTTCGGGCTGAACCGGATCATGCAGAACAAAAGGTGTTCTGCTCCGGCTGCGGCAGGGAGCTTCCGCCGGATGAGGATTTTTGCGGTGCCTGCGGGACAAAGCGCCCTGTAGATAAAGCAAGTGGGCATACAGAGCACGGCGGTCATATCGACCTGTAAAATAATGTTATTGATACTGGAAGAAGACGTTTAAAAGAGAGAATGGGAGGAATCTATTATGAAAGCAAGTCTTTTCATGTTTTGATTATTATTGTTGTATTGCTACTTTTTGTAACAGGGATCGTCTTGCTTGTACGTTGGGTTATTCGTTCGACTGAGAAAAATCAAAAGAACCAGTATGGGCAAGCTCCTGCAATGTATTCAGAACAAAAGGCTTTCTGTACTGGATGCGGTAAAGAACTATCGGCGTGTGAAGAATTTTGCAGTGTCTGCGGCAAGCAGCGCACGACACCTGCACAAGGTGCACAGCCTACATTCCAGCAGCCCGTATATCCGCAGATGGGATATGTGCAGGATGCACCCTCCGGCGGCATGACGGCGCTTGGCTTTTTCTTTCCGATTGTCGGCTTGATTCTCTATTTGGTATGGAAAGACCAAACGCCGCTCAAAGCACACTCCGCAGGGAAAGGCGCGTTGATCGGCGTCATCGTATGGACAGCATTGAGTATCATCCTTGCGATTCTGGCATATGTAATCCCGTTGCTGGTGTTCTATTCTTATTATTAAGCAGGAGGTGTTTCACGATGAAAATGAAAAAGTCTATATCATTGCTTGTCATACTGTGCATTGCGGCCACAATGCTGACTGCCTGCGGAAAATCTTCCGGGAAAAGAACGCTATCAGTCAGCTTTCCCAAAACCGCACGCGCAACTAATCAAGGGACAGAAACCATTACAACCTATTCACATGACAGAGTCATCGTCCATGATGACGGCTATATTGAGGTTCGCGGAACAATGCAAAGCGGGGATGAAGAACATAGTGTGCAGTGGCTCTATACGCCGGAGGGAAAGCCAGTGGGAAGCCGTGTGATACAGCAGCAATTCGGACAGGAGGATTCTGTATTCTTATTTGACAATTATTTTGACTTCGTACCGGGAGAAGACGGCGTCGTAAAGGTGGAAGGAATACGGTGTATTACGAAGACTATTATGAGGTCTATGACGTAGAAAACGATATAATCCGTGAAATTACCGTTTATAGCGATGGTCAGCCCGGGAACCATTTCAAAATGAATGAATTTGGTCAGCTAATGAAAATGGAACTCTGCGATTCAAATGGTGTTTATTATGAATTGGAATATACGTACCAGGAGATTCCTGTGGAATCATGATACGCAGATACTAAAAACAAAGAGGATTTACTTATGAATGACAAAAAATACAGTCCCGGTACTTCCGAAACGGAAGAGTTGATAGACGGCAGCTTTCGCTCTGCGATGAATTATATAGTCTCACTTGTGAAAAGCTGGAAGCTGGATCCGCTTCAGCGCACCTTGGCAATCATTTCTGCCGTCAGCTCGCTTTTTTTACTGATCAATCTCAACGGTCAGGTGTACATCTGGATGTGTGCGCTTGCCGGCCTTCTGCAGCTTTGGATGTGCGTGAAGAAAGTGAAGATAGAATCTTTCTCCATGGCTTTTACATATTCCTTGTTTAGCGTTGGCAGCCTGATTACTGCAATTCAGCAGATTATCAATTACGGAGGCTATTATTTTTCCGGCTGGCGCGGGGCGGAACGGGTAACCGTTCAGCTTGTATTGTATGCATTGGTTACTATGGCATGGATTTTGGCATTGAAAAAAGACGAAAATAAAAATACTCTTCGGATTGTCTTCTTCGTCATCTCTTGTATGCTTGGCGCATACGAGGTCATATATGTCCTGCTCGCTCTGCGGACAAGCTTTAAGCTTGCCCTGTACGGTTTGGCATGGATTGGATTTATTGCCGTTTTTGCCATACAGGTTTTCATGCTTTATCGAAAAAACGCCCTGCAACGTCAAACCTTCGTGCAGAGCGTCAATAGCGGTATAAATTCCATCAATCCACAGATGCCGTATTATTCGCCCGAGCAGCCGCAAACAACCGCACTGCAGCAGGAGCAGCCTTCCGCTATACCGGAGGAGGCACAGACTCCGTCTTTTGCGAGGGAAACAATTTACTGCACACAGTGCGGCGCTGCTATGGACAGCCATTCCATGTTCTGCACGAAATGCGGCGCAAGACTAAAAAACGATCCGGTATGATAACCGGGCACATCGCTTTTTATAGTGACAAATAAAAAGACTTTTACAAAAAATCAGGAGGGAAAATTATGAGAACAAATGTAAAATTACGTCTATTATCCGTACTACTGGCAGTCGTCCTATGTGCCACAATGTTGACCGCCTGCGGAGGCTCAAAGCTCGATGGCACATATCACTCTCAAGGTCTTATTTCCCAATCGTTTACTTTTGACGGAGACCAGGTGACCATGTCTGCTTTCGGCGTCAATGCCAGCGGCACGTATCGGATCGAGGGTGATCAAATCATCATCACGTATTCCCTGTTTGGTCAGGAATACACTTGGGAGCAATCCTTTTCGCAGTCGGGAAATGTGATCAACATCGGAGGAACCGAATTCGAAAAATAACAAAATGCGGGAGGAGACAATATGTATACAAATAGAAAGCTTTTAGCCAATCAGCAGGCAGCGGAAAGAGAAAAATTTTACTGTGAGAAAGCGTATGAATATACGTTAAGAGCAGACAGCGCGGAAAAGATCCTGCGGCGTTATGACGCAATGCTGGATGAATTCAGAAAAATACGTACAGCGCACGAGTATTCCCCGGAAAAATCCAAATTGGCAGTCGATATTTTCAATTCGCTGATTTATGCCATCAAGACGACAGCGGAGGAATCGGGCTGTGTGCGTATGGTCCTTTACTTTGCCGAATGGAAAATCTATATGCTGAAAGAGCCAATTTTCTATGGAAAGGAAATGAATCTTCTTCTGACCGCCTTTGAAAAGCTGCTCTGCGAAATTGATCCGAATACCTGGCTGAGAGAACTTCCCACCAGAAAAAAGTGCAATCAGCCCATGGCGCGGCCTGAGATTTGGAACACATTAAACTACGATTCGATGCTTAGCGAGGAAGATGCAAACAAGCAAAATCTGAAGGACTGCTATCTTGCCGATGCACTGCGATCTATGGGGATCGATGTGCGAGGCGGTTCAGAAGCGCCTGCTGTGGATGAGAATCCGCTTTTGAAAAAGAAGAGAGCCGAAATCGTTGAGTCACAAGCGAAGAATAAAGAGGCAGAGGCGAAGAAAATGCAGGAACGCCTTGCGGAGAATGAACGAAGAGCTGCAGCCGGACAAATATCGCTGGAGGAGGAAGAAGCGAAAAAAGCCCGCGAAAAGGCAGAATTTAGAAGAAAGTTCCCGACAGTAGATGAGTATCCGTTTTTATTTTTGGCAAACAGCGCGGAACCGTCTCACCCATATATTTTCGCAAACATCAACGAGGATAAGACCCTTTGCTTAGAACCGGAAGATGGCGAAGTGTTACGCATCAGAATGACTGGTCTCTACGTTTCAATGCGTAAAAAAGGGGAAAAGCAATTTGCAAAAGCAATATCAGATACAGCCTGCAGCGATTATGTCCTTTATGTTACAGACGATAGAATCGCTGTGATCAATCCTAAGTATAACAAGGATAGAAGCGCCGGATGGATCGGTATAGGAGATCTTTCCACAATGATGATAGCGAGCGTCCTTACATATGCAGAACGCGGAATAAGAGCCGCACTCAGACAGGAAAAGGCGCATGCGGGGCAGATTCGTTACGAATGGATTTCATCCATAGGCTATGATCATAAGGTTAAGTTTTTGGATAACGAAACATTGAGAATAACATACGAGGATCACCAAAATACCGTATGGCTGGTGGATCTCTATATTAATACAAAGGATGCGGACGCGGAGTCCCTTGCAAATATGATTCTCAAAAAAGCGGCCGGGATCCGCGCCTCTATGACGGATGAAAAGGAGCAGGCTTCTGCTGATTTTATTGCAGATGTATTGAGCGGAAAGAAAATAATAAAGAAAAGTGACGATCCTTCAAAATTAAGCATGATATCATTCCCTGATTTCTTCTTTGCTTCATATGGTGCCCAGTACAGGAACATGAAGTATTTAGAGGCGTATGAAAAACAAAAACAGATGAGTGAACAGAGTCAAGTTGACAAGGAAGGGCAAAATGCAAATCAGCCGGCAGAAAATAATGCGCAGCCTTCGGGCGGCAATGACAGGGAGCCGGAGAAAAAGCCAAATTTCTGCCCAGCCTGTGGAACAAAAGTAATTCCGGACGCTAAATTCTGTTCTAAATGCGGTAACAAACTTATATAAAGCTGCATAAACACTGACAAAATCTGGATTTTTCCAATGATCATGACAAGGGAAAAAGGCTGCAGCAATGCGGCCTTTTCTGTTGCAATCTTGGTTTAATTCGATTCGCCGACATAGTAATAAAGACAAAAAATCTCTGCAACGAAAAAATCCTCAACACCTGTAACGGTGCTGAGGATTTTTTTTAACCATGGGAAGGAATTATTCTTTTGAACCTAAAAGGTGTTTGCGTGGAATTCAGATTTTTAGGTTTCGCAGGCATCCACTAAAACATCTACCGATTGCTCCTTTTCGCCATAACCACCGCACGCCTGAATTACATTTCTATATATTATATTTCTACTGCTTGTCATTTTGGATGTAGCTACATCGAAATAGATCCACTCATTAGCACCCGGCGCATAGTCTCCAATATTAACACCCATATCTGTGATAATATTGTCGCTGAGCGTTACTCCTTGGGGGTGTTTTGCGTTATATATCTGGGCACTTCCGTTTATATAGGATAAGCCGGTTGGTAAAATGTTGCGGAGGGTCAGATTTCTAAACATCTCCGAGCTCATATTCCTGATGCCAATGCGGAAACGAACACATTCGCCCGGCACTGCGTATACTTTATCCGCCCATTTCGGTTCGCTCTCATCTTTCTTCCGTACTTCCATTGTTAAATTCGTCCAAACTTTCATCACTAGGTCTTGGTGCTCCCCTCTATTAACCTCAACTTGGGCTTTGATCGCCGCACGTACAATGTTATGCATATACTAAATTAGTTCCCGGAGATCAAGGAACAGTTGAACTCGTTGACGATATTGGAACAATTCATGTTAGATGGGACTGCGGTTCCGGCCTTGATGTTGCTTACGGCGAAGATGTAATTCGTAAAATCTAGGAACATATATACTTACCTAAGCCAGCCCGATTATGGGCTGGCTGCTCCAAAAATAATTATAAAATATCGCTTTATTTTACTTGATGTGATGCCCCTTCAGAGGTATCATGGGACAAACTATAAGAAGGAGGTAACGCTTATGAGTAATACCGCAATGGCAAATACAGCGCAAGCTCTTATGGATTCAATGACGCCAAAATTTGCCGTATCATATCTTCGCGTTTCTACTCGCGGACAGGCTGAGCGAGGCGGCGGACATGATGAAGGTTTCTCGATTCCCGCCCAACGTGAAGCCAATAAGAAAAAAGCCCTATCTATGGGCGCAATGGTGTGAAAGGAATTTGTTGACCGTGGTGCATCTGCTAAATCCGCTGACCGCCCACAGCTTCAAGCTATGCTTGAATATGTAAAAGAGAATGCTGATCGCGTAGATTACGTAATCGTACATAAGATCGATCGTCTCGCCCGTAATCGTGACGATGACAGCGACATTATGCGCGTATTGCGTGAATGTGGCGTTCAACTCGTATCTGCATCAGAAAGTATTGACGATACACCCGCTGGCATGCTGCTGCATGGCATCATGAGTTCAATTGCAGAGTTTTACTCGCAAAATCTTGCCACCGAAGTCAAGAAGGGTATGGGAGAAAAAATCAAAGGAGGCGGCACGGTCGGTCGAGCACCGATTGGCTACCAAAATGTCCGTCTCGTCGATGATAAAGGACGTGAAGAACGTACCGTCATTACAGATCCAGAACGTGCACCACTAATTACACTGGCTTTTGAAGAATATGCTACTGGCAATTGGACTGTTGCAGATTTGGCTGACCACCTGGCGGCTTGCGGGCTCAATACTCGATCAACACCTAAGATTTCTTCTCAGCCAGTTACGCTTAAAACACTCCATAAGGTTCTCGTAAACCCCTATTACAAAGGTGTTGTAAAATATAAGGGCGTTGAGTATCCTGGAAGTCATGAAGCGCTTGTAGATACTGAAACTTGGGACAAAGTTCAAGCGATACTTGCATCGAGGATTAACGGCACTCGCAATCTTAAACATCCCCATTTTCTAAAAGGTAGCATTTTCTGCGCATACTGTGGCGAACGAATGATGGTGAGCAATGAAAAGAAAAAGGATGGCACTATATATCCATATTTTGTATGCAGTGGGCATCATAGTAAACGGAGAAAAGATTGCACAACAAAGGCTGTTCTGATAGATGTTGTAGAGAAAGAGATTGAAAAAATCTATGAAGCATACCAGCTTCCACCGGAAGTCCGAATTCTGCTGGAATCTTGCATACAAGAAATAATCTCCACAGAAAGAGCAAAATATGATGCCGAGCTGGATGGACTTAAAGGTGAAAAAGCCAAGCTGGAAAACAAGCGAAAAAAACTTCTTGAAGCTCATTACTGCGATGCAATTCCGCTAGACCTTCTCAAATCCGAGCAACAGAAAATCGCAGAAGAATTGAGCAGCATTGAGCATGAAATCAAAATGCACGATACTACCTTTGAGCAAATAACCGAAAATCTTAAGAGAGCACTAGACATTGTAGAAAATTGTGGTGAGGCATATAAAAACGCCAGTGACACAATTAAAAAGCTGATGAATCAAGCAATATTTGAGAAGTTCTATATTAGCAATGATGCAGATATGGAATTTAAGGTAGATGCAGAATTTAGGCCACCTTTCGATCAGATTCTTGAACCGGTTAAAGATGATATTATACGAATTAACAGATTAGCGCAGGACTGCTCAAGCAAGCTGAGCTATTATATAGGCATAGCAAAAGACCACATCCAGGAAATCTTTGGATGTGGTCTTTATACCATAAACAATTCCACGAATATGTCAACTTACTCGAACGGCTCAAATTTTTTTAGCCATAATAGTTCGAGTAAGGTACTTTTGGTGGACCTGGCGGGAATCGAACCCGCGTCCGAAAGCCTATCCATTCGGGCATCTCCCATCACAGTCATTCTTTTTGCATTCCCTCCGTCAGGCGCCGGATGACAGGCTCCTGCCTTCAGTAGCTTCATAGATTCTTTTTTCTCCGCAAAGCTTAGGAGAAAAAGTGCCCCGCTTTATTTGATGCCGGGTGCCGCGGCGCGGGAACCGCGGGTCCGACATAGCTGCTTAAGCAGCAGCTAACGCGTAATCTTCGTTGTTTGCGTTTAATTTTAGGTTCCAGGTTGGCGCACGGTCCCGGAGTCCGCGGATGGCTTCCCAAACTTCAAAACCCCCGTCGAAACCAGTACAAGCCCGAAGTTTGTTCTGTAAGGACTATAACACATCTCCCGCGGGCCGTCAAGCCCGCGGAAATATCAATACAGATTTTTTACCTTAAAATCTCTCTCTGCCTCCCGGCGCTGATCCTTTTTAGCAATGTCCTGGCGCTTGTCGTAGAGCTTCTTTCCTTTGGCCAGGCCGATCTCCACCTTCACCAGAGAATTCTTAAAATACACCTGCAGAGGGACCAGGGTATAGCCTTTTTCCGCGATCTTCCCCTGAAGCTTGCGGATTTCCGCCCGGTGCATCAGCAGCTTTTTGGGACGCAGAGGATCCTTGTTGAAAATATTCCCTTTCTCATAGGGGCTGATATGCATTCCGTAAACGTAGACCTCCCCGTTTTCTATGCGGATAAAAGATTCCTTAATGGAACATTTGCCCATGCGCAGGGATTTTACCTCCGTGCCGTGAAGAGACACCCCGGCCTCGTATTTTTCTTCTATAAAATAATCGTGATACGCCTTTTTATTGTTGGCGATCAGACGGCTGTCTTTTTCTTTACTCATCTTCCCTCTCTCCTGTCAGTACAAAATCCACCGTCTTTGTCTCCACATCCGCGTCCGCCACCCGGACCCGGACTCTCTGGCCCAGAGTAAATTCCCGTTTGGTAATCTCTCCGATGAGACGGTAGTTGTCCTCATCAAAATGGTAATAATCGCCCCTGAGGGTGCTGACATGCACCAGGCCCTCCACGGTGCTGGGCAGTTCCACATAGAATCCCCAGCCGGTGACTCCTGAAATTACCCCCTCATATTCCTGTCCGATACGGGCCGCCATATACTCGGCCATCTTCAGCTTGTCCGTCTCCCGCTCCGCCTCCTGGGCCCTGCGCTCCGTCAGAGAGGACTGCAGCGCCGCATTTTCCAGAATGCCCGCGTAGTAAGCGATCTTTTCCTCCCGCAGCCTGCCCCGCAGATCATCCTTGATAATCCGGTGGATCTGCAGATCCGGATACCGGCGGATCGGTGAAGTAAAATGGCAGTAATACTTCGCCGCCAGACCGAAATGGCCGCTGCAGCCGGTGGTATATCTGGCCTGCTTCATGGAGCGCAGCAGCAGACGGCTGATCAGGGCCTCCTGAGGGCTTCCCTGAATCTGCTGCAGAATCTTCTGAATCTCCCCCGGAGTGATTTCCTCGGAAGATTTTTCCACTTTGATTCCCTGTTTCCGGATAAAACTCAAGACTGCCTCCATCCGGTCCATATCCGGATTGTCGTGGGTCCGGTACAGAAACGGAATCTCCTTCTGACAGTAGGTCCTGGCCACGGTTTCATTGGCCATAAGCATAAAATCCTCAATGAGCCGGGTAGCCGCGTTCTGTTCATAGGGGCGGATATCCACCGGCCTTCCCTTTCCGTCCAGAATAATTTTGCTCTCGGGAAACTCAAAATCAATGGCCCCCCTGGCGCTGCGGTTTTTTCTGAGAATTTCCGCCAGCTCCTCCATGAGGAAAAACATGGGAACCAGCTCCCGGTACTCTTCCATAAGCTCCGGGGGCTGCTCCGTCAGAATCCGGTTCACATCCGTATACGTCATCCTCCTGGACACCCGGATCACCGTCTCCGCCATCCGGCTCTCCGCCACCCGGCCCCGGCTGTCAATCTTCATGATGCAGGACAGAGCCAGCCGGTCCTCCCCCGCGTTCAGGGAACAGATACCGTTGGACAGTCTCTCCGGCAGCATAGGAATCACCCGGTCCACCAGATACACAGAGGTTCCCCGCTTCAGTGCCTCCCGGTCCAAAGCGCTTCCCCCCTGGACATAATTGCTGACATCCGCGATGTGAACCCCCAGCTTATAATATTCCCCCTCCCGGGTCACAGACACCGCGTCGTCCAGATCCTTGGCGTCCTCCCCATCGATAGTGACCATCTGCCAGCTTCTCAAATCCAGTCTGCCGTTAAAATCCCCGGGAATCAGCTGCTCCGGACAGCGCTCCGCCTGGTGCAGCACACGCTCCGGAAATTCCATGGGCAGTCCCAGTCCCCGGGCCACAGACAGCACGTCCACTCCCACATCGCCCATACGTCCCAGGATCTCCGTCACCTTTCCCTCCGGGCTTTTCCTGCCGTCCCCGTAGGAAGTCAGACGAACCACCACTTTCTGTCCGGTGGCCGCTCCCTTGTCCTGTCCCTTTGGCACAAAAATGTCCATCGATACTTTTGGGTTGTCCGGAATCACGAAGCCAAAATGATTGCTGCGCTCATAGGTGCCCACCAGTTCTTCCGTATTTCTGGACAGCACCCGGAGAATGCGGCCCTCCCGGCGGCGGTCATTGGATACCGCCTCCACAGCGGCCTCCACTTCATCCATATGCATGGCTCCCGCCGTATATTCCTCCGGAATGAAAAGATCTTCCTCCCTGTCCGGAAGCTCTACAAATCCATATCCTTTTCTGGTTCCTAAAAAAATCCCCCTGCAGAGAACCTGCTGTTTTTCCTTCCGGCGCTTCCGGTATCTGCCCCTGGCGTTTACCTCCGCTTTTCCCTCCTCCACCAGGGCGTCCAGAACCTGCTGCAGATCCTTTCTGCGTCCCTTGGGGATCTGCAGCAGCACGGCGATTTCCTTAGCTTTCATGGGCACGTAATCTTTGGCGCAGAGCAGATCATAAATCATTTTTTTCCTGTTTTTTAATGTTTCTTTCTTCAATCTCATGTCTCCAATATCAAAGAGGCTGGCGTCCAAAATAGGATTCCCCTGTTTTCAGCCCGGCATTCGTTCAAACAGAAAAGGCTGCTGCAGGATCACACTGCAACAGCCCCGTTTTTCCTAGAATTTCATATTCAGAACCACGGCAATGACGATGAATAAAACCGCCATGACCCGGGTGGCCCTTTTCAGATTGCCCTCCGCGGAACGCCCTTTGTTCTTCTCCCAGTAAGAGTCTGACGCGGATGTCATCCCGCCGGCGATCGCGCCCAGTCCCTGCTCTTTTCCCTTCTGCATCAGGACCACGGCGGTCAGCGCGATACAATCTATTACAAAAAAAACGGTCAAAATCGTTCTGATAACTGCTGCCATTTTTTCACCTCCTAAAACTAACCGGGTTTTATTTTATCACAGGATTCTGATAATTTCAACACTAAAATCCGTGTAAATCAAAAAAGCTTTTACCCCGCCGACTCCGATACAAGACTTCCGAAGATTTCCCTGCAGCGGTTCCTGCTCTCTTCCAGGGGAAAGGTCTCCCCTGTATTGAGAATCTGATTTTCCCGGGCCATCTCCTCTGTATACTGATCCAGGAAATAGGAAGTAAATTCTCCTTCCGGGGATTCGTGGGTCACAACCGGCCGAACCCCGTATTCCCGGATAGAAACTCCGCTCTCATCTTTCCAGAGAGTGATCTGGGCCATGGCTCCCAGAGCATTGTCCGCCGACTCCTGGTTGGAGACAAAATTCCCCAGAGAATAATATACCAGCATCTCCTGCCCGTCAGCCCTCTGTACCAGCTCCGCCGGCTGCACCACATGGGGGTGCGTGCCAAGCACCAGATCCACCCCGCAGTCCGAAAAAATATCCGTCCAGTGCCGCTGTTCCTGGCTGATCTCGTAGGAATTTTCTGTGCCCCAGTGGGGACAGACGATGACAAAATCCGACAATTCCTTGGCTTTCCGGATGTCTTCCCTTACCATGTCTTCCTCCAGCACATCCACCAGATGCCGGGTTCCCGTCTCTTCCAGAAGTTCCGGATAGACATTGGTTCCATATGTATAATTCAGAACAGATACCCGAAATCCCTCTTTTTCATAGACATAAATGTTTCTCTCTTCTGTGCCGCTTTGATGGATTCCCAGAACCGCCGTCCCCGGATAATTGTTTTTCCAATACTGAAGCGTATTGTCCACTCCCTGAACTCCCGCGTCCAGAGCATGATTGGTGGCCTGGAGAATGACATTAAAACCGGCCCCGGCCAGAGCGTCCGCCTCCTGGTGCGGACTGTTGAACTGGGGATATCCGAATATGCCAAGCTCCTCCCCGCCCAGGATAGTCTCCTGATTCACCAGCGCCAGATCCGCCTTTGACAGTTCTTCCCGGATATTGGTGAAAAGTCCGCTGAAGTCATAGGTTCCGTTCTCATAGCAGCTCTCGCAGACATCCTCGTGAAGAATCACATCCCCCACCATGCGGATTTGGATCTCCACACCCTCCGGTTCCGGTTTTTCAAAGGTCTGGGGGTACAGGGCGGCAGCCGGTACCGCCTCCTGCTCCCGTTCCGGCTTCCCGGAACCCACCCCCTCCTTTTCTCCTGAAGAAGATCGGAGCGCCGCCAGCACCAGAACCAGCACCAGCGCCGCTGCCGCCAGTGCCATCCGCTGCAGGCGGACAACCCTCCTCCGCTCCGCTTTTCCTCTTCTGTGCTTCCCTTTTTTTCTTCTCATGTACCCGCCCATTCCTATCTGAGCCGGCGTCGGGGGCCTGCTCTTCTCTCGTATCATCTTAGCACAGAACAGGCCTTCTTTCAACGCAGGCTTTCCGGACTTTTCCTGGAAAAAAATGGATTTTCGTAGACTGCCGCGGCGCCCAGGTATTCCTCCGCCCGCAGGAGCTGGTTGTATTTGGCGTTTCTGTCGCTGCGGCAGGGGGCGCCGGCTTTGATCTGTCCCGCTCCCACAGCCACTGCCAGATCTGAAATAAAGCTGTCCTCCGTCTCCCCGGAACGGTGTGAAATCACTGCCCGGTAGCCTGCCCGGTGGGCTGTCTCCACAGCTTCCATGGCCTCGCTGAGGGTGCCGATCTGATTCACCTTCACCAGAATCGCGTTGGCCACCGACAGATCAATGCCGCACCGCAGCCGGCGCACATTGGTCACAAAAAGATCATCCCCCACCAGCTGGATCTTTTCTCCCAGCTCCTCGGTCATGCTCTTCCAACCCTCCCAGTCATCCTCCTGCAGTCCGTCCTCGATGGAAACAATGGGAAAATCCCGGATCAGATCCCGGTAATACTCCACCATCTCCCGGGTGTCTCTCTGGATCTTGCTCCCGGCCATCCGGCTCTCCCCCGGGAAACTGTAGACATTTTTCTGCGGATGGTACAATTCGCTGGCCGCCGCGTCCATGGCGATGCCGATCTCCTGCCCCGGCCGGTATCCGCTTTGCTCCACAGCCTGCAGGATCAATTCCAGCGCTTCCCTGGTATCCCGGATGTCCGGCGCGAAGCCCCCTTCGTCTCCCACCGCTGTGGAAAGTCCCTTTTCTTTCAGAATCCCCTTCAGGGAATGATAAATTTCCGCGCACATGCGCAGTCCCTCCCGGAAACAGGGGGCTCCTGTAGGCATAATCATAAACTCCTGGAAATCCACCGTATTATCCGCGTGCTTTCCTCCGTTGAGGATATTCATCATAGGTACCGGCAGGCGCCTGGCGTGACAGCCTCCCAGATACTGCCAGAGGGGCAGACGCAGCGCCTTGGCGGCCGCCCTGGCCACTGCCAGGGATACCCCCAGAAGAGCGTTGGCTCCCAGATTTTCCTTATTGGCAGTGCCGTCCGCTTCCGCCAGCAGCCGGTCGATATAAATCTGATTCAGGGCATTTTCTCCCACAACAGCATCCGCCAGGGTCTGATTCACATTCTCCACCGCTCTTCGGACCCCCTGGCCCTGATAGGCTTTCTCTCTGTCCCGGAGCTCCACCGCCTCAAATTTTCCTGTGGAAGCCCCGGAGGGCACCATCGCTCTGCCTGTATATCCATTCAGCCCCATAATTCCCTCTCCCACCGTCACCTCTACCTCTACCGTGGGATTTCCTCTGGAGTCCAGTACCTCTCTCGCGCTTATCCGCCGTATAGGTAAATAACGATACATGACTGTTCCTCCTTCAACTTCTTGGGACAGCCGCCGCGCCCGCCGGCGCGGAACAAGTGTCCTGAAGACAGTATGGACAGATTTCACCGAACTATGTAAAAGCCGCTTTTCCACCTTCGCCTTTTCAGAATCCTGGTTCTGCGCTATAATAACAGTGCCGGAAGCAAAATACTTTCATTATGGAGGAAAGCGTATGAAATTTGTAATACAGCGGGTCCGTTCCGCCAGCGTAACCGTGGAGGGCCGGATCGCCGGAAGCATCAAAAAAGGTCTCCTGGTTCTCATAGGTGTGGGGCAGGAAGACACAGAGGCAGCCGCGGACAAATATCTTAAGAAACTTCTGGGGCTGCGGATCTTTGAGGATGAAAACGGAAAGACCAACCTTTCCCTGGCGGATGTGGGGGGAGAACTTCTGCTGGTCTCCCAGTTTACCCTTTATGCCAGCTGCCGCAAGGGCAACCGTCCCAGCTTTACAGAAGCCGGAAGTCCCGAATTGGCGGAACAGCTTTATGAATACATTGTCCGTCAGGCCCGAAAGCAGGTGCCCCGGGTGGAAACCGGCATCTTTGGGGCCCATATGGAGGTTTCCCTGGTCAACGACGGTCCTTTTACAATCTTGTTGGAAAATCTATAAATTTTCAGTTTTTACAAACAATTTATTTTAAATAAACAATTTATTTCTAATTTTTTATATAAAATTCTAATTTTATTATTGACAGATCCCTATTTGCCTGCTATAATAAAACCATCAAAAGAAGAGGAGGACAGACCACCGAAGACTTAAAGTAATACCTCATACTATTACAGAAAGGAAGGTACGGACCACCAAAAACATGAAAAAACTTCAGATTCACACGTAAAGAGCCATTCGATGACGAGAAAGTCGAATGGCTCTATGACTGCGCTTTTCTATATGCTCTTTTTCAAAAAACACCCTCTGAAACTTGTTCTGCCGCGGAACCTGGGTTTCAGAGGGTATTGATTTGTTGCGGAATCTTTACTTTCTGATCAGCAGAGAGCGGCCTGTCATCTCCGCAGGCTTCTCCATGCCCATGAGATCAATGAGAGTGGGAACAATATCTGCCAGGCGTCCTCCCTCATCCAGCCCGTACTCCGGTCCCGCATTCACCAGCAGGAAGGGCACCGGGTTGGTGGTGTGGGCGGTATAGGGCTCGCCGGTGGTCTCGTCCACCATGCGCTCGGCGTTTCCGTGATCCGCGCAGATAAACATCTGGCCGTCCACTTCCCGGATTGCTTCTACAGCTCTGCCCACGCAGGCGTCTACAGCCTCGATGGCGGCAATGGCGGCTTTTTCCACACCGGTGTGTCCCACCATGTCGGGGTTGGCAAAGTTAATGATGATCACATCGTATTTCTGAGACCGGATGGCCTCCACCAGTTTATCACATACCTCGTAGGCGCTCATCTCCGGCTGCAGGTCATAGGTGGCCACTTTGGGAGATTTTACCAGAATCCTGTCTTCTCCCTCATTGGGCTCCTCCACGCCGCCGTTGAAAAAGAAAGTCACATGGGCGTACTTCTCTGTCTCGGCGATCCGGGCCTGCGTCATATGGTTGGCTGCCAGCCACTCTCCGAAGGTATTTTTGATCTCTTCTTTCTTAAAGGCCACCAGCTTGTTGGGAATGGTCTCATCGTAATCCGTAAAGCACACGTAGGTGAGATCCTGGATCCGCTCTCTCTCAAATCCCGCGAATTCCGGATCACAGAAGGCTCTGGTGATCTCTCTTGCCCGGTCCGGCCGGAAGTTAAAGAAGATAATGGAATCTCCCTCCTGAATGGCAGCCACCGGCTTTCCGTCTTTCTGCATCACGGTAGGAAGCATGAACTCATCGGTCTTGCCGTCGTCGTAGGAAGCCTGTACCGCCGCGGCGGGATCCTCTCCTCCGTTGACGCCCTCGCCCAGAGTCAGGGCCCGGTAAGCCTTCTCCACTCTGTCCCAGCGGTTGTCCCGGTCCATGGCGTAGTAACGGCCGGAGATCATGCCCACTTCCCCTACGCCCAGCTCTTTCATCTTAGCGGTAAGCTGCTCCACATAGCCCTTTCCGGATTCCGGCGGGGTATCCCTGCCGTCCAGGAAGCAGTGTACATAGACTTTCTCCAGGCCCTGCCTCTTGGCCAGTTCCAGCAGGCCAAACACATGGGTAATGTGGCTGTGGACGCCTCCGTCGGAGAGCAGCCCGTACATATGCAGAGCCGTGCCTTTTTCCTTGGCGTTCTGCACTGCCTTCAGAAGTTCTTCGTTTTCAAAGAAATCTCCGTCCTCAATGGACTTGGTAATACGGGTCAGTTCCTGATAGACAATGCGGCCGGCGCCCATATTCAGATGGCCCACCTCAGAGTTTCCCATCTGGCCGTCGGGAAGTCCCACTGCCAGGCCGCTGGCCTGTCCGCTGACATAGGGGCACTGGCTCATGAGCTGATCCATCACCGGAGTCTTCGCTTCGCACACGGCATTGTGCTCGCAGCTCTTATTCAGCCCGTATCCGTCCAGAATCATCAGTACTGTTGGTTTTTTCTTCATGCTCTGCTCCTCTCGGCGCGTCCTGCAGGGGCGCGCAAATATATCTGATAAAATTTTCCTTGCTGGCCGTCTGAAAAATACGGCCCGGGTCCGTGATAGTTCTGTCCGACAGCTATTCTACCACGAATCACCGGGCCGGTAAAGGCGAATTTATAATACTTTTGACAAAAACTCCCGCAGCCGGGGATTTTTCGGATTGCCGAAAAATTCCTGTGGCGCGTTTTCCTCCTGGATTTTTCCGCCGTCGATAAACATCACACGGCTTCCTACCTCCCGGGCAAAGCCCATCTCGTGGGTTACCACCACCATGGTCATGCCGCTCTCCGCCAGCTCCTTCATAATCTCCAGAACCTCCCCTACCATCTCGGGATCCAGGGCGGAGGTGGGCTCGTCAAAGAGCATCACGTCCGGATTCATGGCCAGGGCTCTGGCAATGGCGATCCGCTGCTTCTGTCCTCCGGAGAGGCTTCCGGGATAAGCGTCCGCCTTGTCCGGCAGGCCCACTCTCTGCAGAAGCTCATCCGCTCTGAGGGAGGCTTCCTCCGGAGTCATGAGCTTTAAGGTCACCGGGGCCAGGGTGATGTTTTCCTTCACGGTCTTGTGGGGGAACAGGTTGAACTGCTGGAACACCATGCCGATCTTCTGGCGGTGACGGTTAATGTCCACCTTGGGATCCGTGATATCCACCCCTTCAAAGAGGATTCTGCCCCCGGTGGGAACCTCCAGCAGATTCAGGGAACGGAGAAAGGTGGATTTTCCGGATCCGGAGGGTCCGATGATGACCACTACCTCCCCCTGGCGGATTTCCGTGGAAATCCCGTCCAGAACCAGATTGTCTCCGAATTTTTTTGTCAGCTCCTGTACCTCAATCAAAACTCTTCCGTCAGTGGTCACTCTTTCTCAGCCTCCTTTCCAGCTTGCCCATAAAGTACGTCAGGATCATAACCAGAACCAGATAGAACACAGCGGCGGTCAGCAGAGGCACATAGGCGTCGTAGGTCCGGCTCTGCACCAGAGTAGCCGCTCTGGTAATATCGATGGTGCCGATGTAGCCGATGATGGAGGTCTCTTTCAGCAAAACGATCATTTCATTGATCAGGGCCGGCAGCACATTCTTAAAAGCCTGAGGCATAATAATCAGCTTCATGGTCTGTCCGGAACTTAATCCCAGGCTTCTGCCCGCTTCCATCTGCCCTTTTTCAATGGACATAATGCCGGAGCGGACGATCTCCGCCACGTAGGCTCCGGAGTTAATGCCGAAGGCGATGCCGCCGATGACAATATTGTTCAGATTCACGCTGGCAAATATAATAGAATAACAGATCAGCACCTGCACCATAGTGGGGGTTCCCCGGATGATAGTCAGGTAGATTTTGGCGATCACATTGAGGAATTTCAGCTTTCCTGTCTGCTCGTGGGTGGAGCGGACGATGGCCACCAGAAATCCCAGCACAATGCCGATGACCAGGGCCAGCAGCGTCACCAGAAGAGTGGTCTTAAGGCCTGTGAGCCACCACTCATAGGCTCCGTTATTCACAAAATACCGCATAAACCAGTGCTGGATAGCTTCCAAGGTACTGCCCTCCCTTATTTCTTAACGATGACAACCTGGCTGGCATCCGCGTAGGTATCTGTAAACTCCACGCTCTCCTCTCTGTCGGGAGTTACCGTCATGCCGGCCATGCCGAAGTCAGCCTTTCCGGAATCTACTGCCACCAGGATGGTATCAAAGGCCATATCCTCGATTGCCAGCTCATATCCCAGCTTGTCGCAGATGGCCTGGGCGATCTCCGGATCGATTCCTACAATATCATTTCCTTCCCGGTACTCCCAGGGCTCAAAAGCCGCGTTGGTAGCCATGGTCAGAGTACCCTTGGAGCGGTCTACATCTGCCGGTGATTCGTAGGGATGCTGTCCCACTTCATCGCCGATGTAGTTGCTCATAATGGAGTCGATGGTGCCGTCCTCCTTCAGCTCGTTCAGGGCGCCGTTGATCTCCTCCTGAAGTTCCGTGTTGCCCTTCTTCAGGCAGATGGCGTATTCCTCTGTCTCAAAGATCCCGTCAATGATCTCCAGATCATCGTTGAGCTCCACAAATTTGGCCGCCGGCTGGGAATCGATGACCACGCAGTCCACCTTGCCGTTTTTCAGAGCCTGTACCGCATCGGCGCCGGTGTTGAAACGGTTCATCTGCGTGTCGTCCTTCACAATATCCGTTGCCTGCAGATCACCGGTGGTTCCGGTCTGCACGCCGATCTTCAGATCCGCCAGATCCTCCGCGGAGGTGATGCTGATTTTGTTTTCGGTGTCAGAGCTGTCAGCTCCCTCCTTGCTTCCGCAGGCGGACATAGACAGAACAACGGCCGCTGTCAGGGCCAGAGCGGTAAACTTCTTTAAATTTCTCATGATATCTCCTTCCTCTGAATCCGCCGGAATCTCCGCCGGATCCTGCATTGTAAAATTTTTATAAACATGCATACAGCTATTATACCAGCATTCCTTTGAAAAACAAGTGGAAAATTGCCGAATATAAGGGCTGTCTGCCTCCCCGGGGGCCGGGTTCCGAAACGGTTCCCGGCACAGGCTTTATATTTATACATTTTTTTTGCGGGACAGACGCGTCCGCCCTTCCCTTAAGTTGTGCCCGGAAAGCTTTTATGGTATGATAATGCCAGATTAAAAAGCCGGATGATTTCACCGGGGGAGGCGCCTATGCAAAGCTGGATGGGAAAACCGTACTATTCTCTGGATGCTTTTCTCCATGAACAATTTCAGGAAAAAGTTTATAAAGCCGCTCTGGACGCCGGTTTTACCTGCCCCAACCGGGACGGAACCGCGGGAGAGAGGGGCTGTATTTTCTGCAGCGCCGGGGGCAGCGGGGATTTTGCCGGGGACCGGAGGCTTCCCGTTTCCCTGCAGCTGGAACAGCAGATCCGCCGGATCCGCAGCAGGCGTCCGGTAAAAAAATTTATTGCCTATTTTCAGGCCTTTACGAATACTTACGGCCCTGCGGAAAAACTGGAAGCCCTGTACCGGGAAGCTCTTTCCTGCCCGGAGGTGGCAGCATTGTCCATCGCCACCCGGCCGGACTGTCTGCCTCCTCCGGTGGTCGGGCTGCTGGCCCGCCTCAACCGGGAAAAACCCATATGGGTGGAACTGGGGCTGCAGACCATACACGAAAAGACCGCGGAGTATCTCCGCCGGGGCTATCCCCTCTCCTGCTTTGAGGAAGCGGTTAAAAACCTGCGCGCCGCCGGACTGGATATTATCGTCCATGTGATTCTGGGGCTTCCCGGAGAGACCGGGGAACAGATGCTGGATACCATCCGTTTTCTGAACCGCCTTCCCATTCGGGGAATCAAACTTCAGCTTCTCCACGTTCTGTCCGGCACAGATCTGGCTGAAGATTATGAAAAAGGATATTTTCGGGTTCTCGCCAGAGAAGAATATATAGAGCTTCTCATCCGCTGTCTGGAGGAACTGAGGCCGGATATAGTGATCCACCGTCTCACCGGAGACGGTCCGAAGAAGCTGCTGATCGCTCCTCAGTGGAGCAGCGCCAAACGGAGCGTTCTCAATACCCTGCACCATGAAATGGCCCTGCGCCGCACCTGGCAGGGCAGGCTGTATCAAACCAATTAAAAGGAGCTGTGATCCATGATCGAATCTACCTATTCCCTCTATAAATTAATCATTCTTTATATGCTGAAAAAAGTAAAATTCCCCCTGACCAACGCCCAGATCTCCGACTTTATGCTGGGCCGGGAGTATACTTCCTATTTTCATCTGCAGGAGGTTCTGTCTGAAATGGTGGAATCCGGCCTCCTGCGGACAGAAACGGTCCGCAACGCCACCTTTTACCATATGACGGAGGGCGGACGGCAGACTCTGGATTTCTTCGGGAACGAAATTTCTCCGGAAATCCGGGAAGACGCCGACCGTTATCTGCTGACCCATGCCTATGAGATGCGCAATGACTCCTCGGTGCTGGCGGATTATTACCGGACCCCGGAACAGGACTATGGCGTGCGCTGCGTGGTCAAAGAGGGAAAGACCACCCTCATCGATTTAACCCTTAACGTTCCCACAGAAAGCGCCGCCCAGACCCTCTGTGAAAACTGGAAGCGAAAAAGCCAGGAGGTCTACGCGGCGGTTATGAAATTGCTGATGTAAACAGATCCGGATTTTACAGGCGAAGACTGTTGCCGGCTTACTCTGTAATGTTCCGCGATGTCTTCTTCCTTACAGATCCAGCTTCAGATCGTTCTCTTTGATCCATCCGTGTTTTCTCAAAGGAGCGGCAAACAGCACCGTCAGCACTGCCGGCAGCAGGAAACAGATCAGCACCAGTCCCAGCCAGTCAAAAGCAGTAATGGCCGCTTTTACTCCGCTCTCCACATCGCTGACCCAGCCGGTGTAAACGCCGATCTGGCCCACAAACCCGCAGGTACCCATACCGGAAGATATGGCCGCTCCGTTCATCTGCATTTTAAAAACACAGGTGGCAAGCGGACCGGTGACGGCGGAAGCCAGGGTGGGCGGGATCCAGATTCTGGGATTGCGTACAATGTTTCCCATCTGCAGCATAGAGGTGCCGATGCCCTGGGCAAAAAGGCCGCCCCAGCGGTTTTCCCGAAAACTCATTACCGCGAATCCCACCATCTGGGCGCAGCATCCGGCCACAGCCGCTCCTCCGGCAAGGCCTGTAAGCCCAAGGGCCGCGCAGATGGCGGCGCTGCTGATGGGAAGCGTCAGGGCAACGCCCACCACCACAGAAACGATAATGCCCATAAAGAAGGGCTGCAGGTCTGTAGCCCACATAATGGCGTCTCCTACGGTATTGGCCGCGGCGCCGATGGCCGGCGCGCACCACATAGACAAAAGAACGCCCACAATAATGGTAACGCTGGGTGTGACGATAATATCGATCTTTGTTTCTTTCGAAACAATCTTTCCGCACTCAGAAGCCACAATAGCCACCACCAGCACCGCAAGGGGTCCTCCGGCTCCGCCCAGGGCATTGGCAGCTCCGCCCACAGCGATCAGAGAAAAGAGCACCAGCGGCGGACATTTCAGGGCATAGCCGATGGCCGCCGCCATAGCCGGACCGGAAGCTGCCTTGGCGTAATCTCCGATCTGAACCAGCACCTGGAGTCCCAGCTGTTCTCCCAGGGTGCCGATGATGGTGCCGATAAGCAGCGAGGCAAACAGCCCCTGGGCCATGGCCCCCAGAGCGTCAATGCCGTACCGTTTGGCGGAAAACTCCACATTCTTGCGTTTCAGGAAAGCCCGGAACGCTCCCCCTTTTCCTGTACTTTTCATTTTCTTTTTCTCTCCCTTATTTTTTATGTATCTTTTCAAAATACTGCCGGATCACTGCCTCATACCCCATCTCGGTGGGCCGGTAGAAGGAGGCTCCCTGAATCTCATCCGGCAGATACTGCTGCTCTACGTAATGGTTGGGATAATCGTGGGCGTACTGATAACCGGTGCCCCGTCCCAGATTGGCGGCCCCCTTATAGTGGGCGTCTCTCAGATGGGCCGGAACTGTGGTTTTTACGGTCCGCACTGACTCCATAGCTTCAAAGACCGCGGTATAAGCGGCGTTGCTTTTGGGGGCGCTGGCCACATAGGTCACCGCCTGGGCCAGAATGATCTGCGCCTCCGGCATGCCCACCCGCTCCACCGCCTGGGCGGCGGAGACCGCCACCGTCAGAGCCCGGGGATCCGCGTTGCCCACGTCCTCCGAGGCGCAGATCATAATCCGCCGGGCGATAAACTTGATGTCCTCCCCGGCGCAGAGCATCTTTGCCAGATAGTACACCGCCGCGTCCGGGTCAGAGCCCCGCATACTCTTAATAAAGGCGGAAATCGTGTCATAGTGCTCATCCCCGCCCTTGTCGTACCGCACCACCCGCTTCTGGATACAGTCGGAGGCAGTTTCCAGATCAATATGGATTTTCCCATCCTCCCCAGGTTTGGTGGTCAGCACTCCCAGTTCCAGGGCATTCAGGGCAGACCGGGCGTCTCCCCCGGAGATGTCCGCCAGAAAATCCGCCGCCTCCGGCTCCAGCACCGGGTGGTAGCTGCCCAGGCCTTTCACCGGATCCGTCACTGCCCGCCGCAGCAGGGTTTTAATATCTTCCGGAGACAGAGGCTTCAGTTCAAAAATCACGGAACGGGACAGGAGCGCCCCGTTCACCTCAAAATAAGGATTTTCCGTGGTGGCCCCAATGAGGATCACCGTGCCGTCCTCCACAAAAGGGAGCAGGTAGTCCTGCTGTCCCTTGTTGAACCGGTGGATCTCATCCACAAAGAGAATGGTGCGCTTTCCGTACATGCCCATTCTCTCCTGGGCGGCCTTCACTACCTCCTCCATATCCTTTTTCCCCGCCAGGGTGGCGTTCAGCCTGGTAAACTCCGCGCTGGTACTATGGGCGATAACCTGGGCCAGGGTGGTTTTGCCGGTGCCCGGCGGCCCGTAAAAGATCAGGGAACTGAGCTTGTCCGCCTTCACCGCCCGGTACAGCAGCTTTCCGGGACCGATGATATGCTGCTGTCCCACCATCTCCTCCAGGGTTTCCGGGCGCATCCGGGATGCCAGAGGAGATTCCTTCTCCAGATTCTTTTCTTTTACATACTCAAACAGATCCATGGTGATTTCCTCTCGTGTGGTCTAACCTTCAGGATTTTCTGAAAAAAACTTTTCTATGAGTATACCACAACTCTTCAGGTTTACAAGAGAAAATCTCCTTCGCGGCTATTCTTCCGGCGCCACCGCCACCGCCTGTTTTCCCAGCTTCGCATAAGCCTCTTCCACGCTTTCCCGGTCATATCCGGTGATCTCCGACTCCGAATCCGGATCGCTGAAATAGTAATTTTCCTCGTCAAAGCCAATGAGCACCAGACAATGCTCCGCGGTATAAAAGGTGACCGTATCTCCCTTGACCTCATCCGTCCAGGTGATGGTGTTGGTCCAGGCCTGCATGCGGATGGTGGCCCATATTACCACAGGGATATCCCTGCTTACATACTCCCGGCAGAGGGTTTCCAGCCCTGTTCCCGTAAGATTTCTTGCTTCCAGCTCCGTCCCCTCCAGAATCCTTTCAGCAGCCCGGACGATCACCGGGGCATTGCAGCCGCAGCCGTGAACCGTCCGGGGATCCCCGATAAAGGCATCGTCCAGGCTGGGGCCGGTGAGTCCTCCCTCCTTTGTCTCTCCCAGGGAGCCCTTCACCAGATATTGGTCAATAAAATCATCCACCGTAATATCCACGCCGCTGTACCGCAGGGCGCAGACGGCGCTGACGCTCTCGCAGCCGGTGGGATAGCTGTCGTACTGATATATGTGAGGGACATCCCAGATCATCCAGGAAAGGATCCCCGGCACCGGCAGGGCGGCATTCTCAAACCCTTCCTGCCCCGCGGCCGCGGCGCCTGCCTCCCGCGCCGTCTCTTCCTTTGGCAGAACAATTCTGGTGACTTCCGCTCTTTCCGTCACGCCGCAGCTGGCCAGATAATTCCAGCACGCTCCGGCAGTCAGCAGAGCGCAGACACAATTTTTCAGACGCCTCCGGGAATTTTTCCGTGATCGTTTCATTTCCGCTTCCTCCTGCGCGTATCCGATTCACGGACAGTTTCTGCGGAAATTCCGGTTTCTATCCCCTCCGGGCAGACTCAGGAAAAAACCATCTCATCCACGGTGACAAACTCAAATCCCTGCTTCTGCATTTCGTCAATGATCTGAAGCGCCGCCTCCACCGAGGTCTCGTAGCAGTCGTGCATGAGGATCACCTCCCCGTCCTCCGCCTGTTCCAGCACTCTGGCCGCAACCGCGGAAGCGTCCTTCAGCTCCCAGTCCCGGGAATCCAGCGTCCACAGCACCGGCACCATAGTCATTCGGAAATCCAGGTTTTCCGGCCAGCGGCCAAAGGGCGGACGAATAAACGCCGTGTACACCCCCGCCGCCTCATAGATAGCGTTTCCGGCGCGGATCACTTCCTGCTCCGCCTCTTTTTCACTCAGCGCCGTCAGATCCCTGTGGGAAAAGGTGTGATTGCCGATCAGATGGCCTTCCCCCAGCATTCTTCGCAGAATTTCTTCCTTTCCCTGAATGTTCTGCCCCAGGACAAAAAAAGTGGCCTTGACGCCCCGTTCCTTCAGCCCGTCCAGAAGCTTCGGCGTACAGACAGAATGCGGGCCGTCGTCGAAGGTAATCGCTGCCTTCAACGGTTCCCGGCCCGCATGGGTTTGCTTGGCTGACGCTGGGTATCCGGCGTATTTTTCCCCCTTTTGCCCGAATCTCAGGATTCCCGGCAGAAAGCACAAAAACAGCGCCAGAAAGATCAGCAGTCCCGTCTTCCATTTTTTCATATCCGCTCCGCAGCAGTCCGTATTACTACAGTATATGCTCAGGAGCTTACTTTTATGATATATGCCCCGCCGGTTTCTCCCGTACCGCCCGGGAACACTTCCTCCCCCAGACTCCGGAGCAGGTCTTCGTTGAGATTCTCCCCGTATTTCTCCCGCTCGCAGCTTCCCACAAAAATATACTCTACCTCATATTTTTCCAGAAGCTCTTCCACGGCCTCCCGGTCCCCGGAAGTATAGATGGTCTGGATTTCCGCGGATTTTTCGTTGAGATCCGCGGTATCGCCCCGCCACAGCCATTCATGGACGTACCAGCCCAGCACCGTGGGCAGTCCGGTCATGGCGGATACCCGGCAGTAGTCGCTGTAGCTGTCCCCGTTGGCTTCCAGCACCACGGGATTTCCCTCCACATTCTCGTTGAGCCAGCGGATAGCCGCCGCGTCCTCCGGATAGACATTTTCCAGATACGCTGTGGCATCCAGGCAGCGATAGCCGGAGACGTCCAGCACATTGCCGAACCAGCACTTTACGGAATAGCCGAAATATCCGCAGGTCAGCAGCACCAGGGCCAGACCCGCGGCTCCCAGAGTCCGGGCCAGCTTCCGCCCCTTCCAGAGCAGCAGGCGGACAATGGCGTATGCCATGGCCATGCCGAAGAGGATAAACGCCTGGTAGGTCAGCTTAAACATGGTGTTGGACCGGGCGTATCCGTTCTCATAGATATCCCGCACATAGATCAGCTCCGGAATCAGCACCAGCCCTATGCCGCAGATCCCCAGGATCAGGGCAAAGGTATCGGACAGAGAAACTCTCCGGAAGAATTCCCGGAACCTTCCCGGCTCCCTGTAAGCCCGCAGGTATTTGATCAGCACCGCCAGCAGCAGGATCAGCACCAGGGCAAAGGGCAGTCCCCAGAGGATCAGGAACTGGTAGAGTACCGTATGGTACTTGGAAAAGGCGATCCCGGAAACCATGGTCTCAAAACTGCTGGTAAAGGGCAGGGCCGCCAGGGTTCCCAGGACGAATACTTCCGCCGTCTGAAGCACTGTGGCTGCCGCCACCGCCTTTGCCTGTCCCCGGTACCGGTACATAGCGGTAAAAAAGATACAGATCAAAGCCGCTGTGGTATAGATTACAAAATCCCAGTAATTGGTCCAGTGGAAAATGCCTGTGAGCACGCCGCAGGCGATGACCGCCGGCTCCAGCAGCAGTTTTTTCACGGAAAATGCCTGTCCCTCCTCCTCCCTCTCCCGGATGCCCTTCATCCAGGCGTAGAGGATTCCCACGGTCAGCAGCACAAACATCACATTCACCACATGGGCATGGAGATCCCCCAGCACAAAGGAGTAGGAGGGAAACTCGTGGATGCACTGATCGTCCGTCAGAGGATTGTGGCCGATGTAGCGGGTAGAATTGGGGAACCAGTAATCTTCGTATCCGGACAGTTTAAACACATCTCCAAACAGTCCGTACAGCACATAGTGCATATTCCCCGCCAGAGACACCGCGGCTCCGGCCAGCAGACCGCCCAGGGCGGCGATCCATCCGGGCACCGCTTTGACTTTCCGGGGGATTTCCCGGATCATGTGAAAGACCAGGTTAAAGGGCAGCACAAAGGCAAAGGCCGCCACCAGGGTCCGCATAAGGTTGTAGGTCTCCTGGATCCTGGTAAAGGACAGTTTCGTGAGAAATACCGCGTAATACTGGCCGCCGTAATAATAATTCATGTTTCCGGCGCTGTACCAGAGATCCCGGGCCGGCAGGGTATCGCTGCGGGTCATGGCCGCCATAAAGCCGTAATCCATGAATTTTTCCGTGCCCTTGGCCTCCGGACGGAATCCGGCGAAATAGGTCCACAGCAAAAAGAAGGCCAGAAAAATCAACTCCTCCCCCAGGACCAGATCCAGGTCCAGGGTTTTCTTTTCCGCCTTCTTTATATACAGGATCCAGCAGAGAGCCATGGAGACCGCCGTCACCGCAATGACCGCTCCGCTGGTAAATTTCGCCGCGCCGCAGACCACCAGCACCCAGGTAAGAAATCCTGCCAGGCCGATTCCCAGCACTTTGGAAAAAATATATCCCCGATCCCGGAGGGAGGAGAACAAAACCGCTCCCAGAGGATAATAGCCCAGGCCGAGAATCAGCACCATAAGCCACCACTTCAAAAAAGGAACATTGTCCGCCCCCAGCAGGGGGATGGTGGCCAGGATCAGTCCGATGATTCCAACACTGTAAATGGTCGCTTTTCTGCTCATAGAACTTTAATCCTCTCCAAAACGGATATTTCTGTATGCCAGGATCGCGTCCACGCATTTATCAAATCCCAGCTTGCTGCTGTCCAGGCACAGATCATAGTGCAGAGCGCTGCTCCACTCCTGTCCTGTGTAGTAATGATAGTACTCGCCTCTGTATTTATCTGTTTTGGCGATAAACTTTTCCATTTCCCGCTCTGTCATGCTGCTGCGCAGCATGGCCTGCTCCATGCAGAAATCATGGGGAGCGTGGACAAATACGCTCATGACATTGGGATAATTCCGCAGAATATAGTCCGCGCACCGCCCTACGATGACGCAGGACTCGGTCTCCGCCAGCTTCTTGATGATCTTGGCCTGATAATTAAACAGGTTCCTGGTAGACACAAAGTCGTCGGAATCCGGCGGAAGAAGTTCTCCCTCGTAAACGCTTTTGGAAATCCGGAACAGAGCGCTCTTTTTGATCTTCTCGTCCGCCTGGGCGAAAAGTTTTTCGTTGATTCCGCTCTCATCGGAAGCCATCCGCAGGATCTCCCGGTTGTAGCAGGGAATCCCCAGCCGGTCTGCCACCATACCGCCCACGGTTTTTCCGCCGCTGCCGTACTGTCTCGCAATGGTAATGACGATATTTTCCATGCCGCACCTCCTTTTATTCTCCCAGATACGCTTTCTTTACAGAGTCATCCTTCAGCAGGTCCTCCGCTTTTCCGGAAAGAACGATCTGGCCGGTTTCCAGCACATAGGCCCGGTCCGCGATGGAGAGGGCCTTTTTGGCGTTCTGCTCCACCAGTAGCACGGTGGTGCCTTCTGCGCTTACCTTCCGGATGATATCAAAAATCTCATTGACAAAAATAGGGGAAAGTCCCATGGAAGGCTCGTCCATGACAATCAGCTTTGGCTTGGACATCAGCGCCCGGCCCATGGCCAGCATCTGCTGTTCGCCGCCGGAGAGGGTGCCGGCCATCTGGTTTTTCCGCTCCTGAAGCCTTGGGAATCTCTCATAGACCAGATTCAGGCTCTCCTCGATTTCGTTTTTGTCGGCCCGGGTGTAGGCTCCCATCCGCAGGTTCTGATACACGGTCAGATTGGAGAATACCCGGCGGCCCTCCGGCACATGGGCGATGCCCAGCTTCACAATATTGTGGGCCGGGGTTCTGGTGATATCCTTCCCCTCAAAGCTGATGGATCCCTTCTTGGCCTGCAGCAGACCGGTAATGGTCTGCAGTGTGGTGGTCTTGCCCGCGCCATTGGCGCCGATGAGGGCGATGACCTCTCCCTGGTTTACTTCAAAGGAGATTCCTTTCAGAGCCTGGATCACGCCGTAATATACCTCAATATCTTTAATTTCCAACATAGCCATAGATCCGTCCTCCTATTCGTCGCCCAGATAAGCCTTGATCACTTCCGGATTATTCAGAACCTCACCGGTCTTTCCCTCTGTAAGGATCTGGCCGAAATTCAGCACCGTCAGCCGCTCACAGATTCCGCTGACCAGCTTCATGTCATGCTCAATGAGAAGGATTGTCATGTCAAAATGCTTCCGCACAAACTGGATGGTGTCCATGAGTTCCTGGGTCTCGTTGGGATTCATGCCCGCCGCCGGCTCGTCCAGCAGCAGCAGCTTGGGCTCTGTAGCCATGGCTCTGGCAATCTCCAGTTTTCTCTGGGGGCCGTAGGGCAGGTTGCTGGCCAGCTTATCCGCATGAACATCCAGCCCGAACACCTTCAGGATCTCCATGGCCCTCTCGTTCATCTCCTTCTCTGTCTTCCAGTATTTGGGCAGGCGGAAAATTCCGGTGAGGGTGGAATAGGAATGGTGATTGTGGAGGCCGGCCTTGACATTGTCCAGCACAGACAGCTGCTTGAACAGACGGATGTTCTGAAAGGTACGGGCAATGCCGTCCTTGTTGATCTCCACCGTCCTGTGTCCGGTGATATCCTTTCCGTCCAGCTTGATAAAGCCCTCATCCGGCTTATACACTCCCGTCAGCAGGTTGAAAACCGTGGTCTTTCCGGCGCCGTTGGGGCCGATGAGGCCGTAGAGCTCTCCCTTCTCGATATTCAGATTAAAATTGTCCACAGCCCGCAGGCCTCCAAAGGAGATCGACAGATTCTTTACTTCCAGCAGTGCCATGTCAGGATACCCCCTTTGTCTTGTTTCTCTTAAATTTCTCCACAATCCGCTCTCTCCAGGCAATGGCTCCCGGCGCCCAGTTAAAGAGCATCATGATAATCAGCACAACCGCGTAGATCAGCATCCGGTAATCCTGCAGGAAACGCAGCATCTCCGGCAGCACGTAGAGGATGATGGTGGCGATAATGGAGCCCTTGATGCTTCCGATGCCTCCCAGCACCACATACACCAGGATCAGAATGGATGTATTGTAGTCAAACTTGCTTACCGTCAGGCTGGAAAGATTATGGGAGTACAGAGCTCCCGCCACACCGGCCAGCGCGGCGGACACCGTAAAGGCCAGCAGTTTGTATTTGGTCACGTTAATGCCGATGGACTCGGCGGCGATGCGGTTGTCACGGATGGCCATAATGGCCCGGCCGGTCCGGGAATTAATAATATTCTGTACAATAAACAGGGTCACCAGGATCAGGATAATGCCCACCAGGAAACTGGAATCTCTGGGGGTGCCGGAAATACCCTGGGCGCCTTTGACAAGGGTTTCTCCCTCCGGGGACATATGAAGGCCTCCCACCTCTCTGGCCAGATGAAATCCGTTTTCATCCCGGCCCAGATAGACAATATTCAGGATGTTCTTGATAATTTCTCCGAAGGCCAGGGTTACAATGGCCAGGTAATCCCCCCGGAGCCGGAGCACCGGAATACCGATGAGGAATCCGAAAAGCGCCGCCACCAGGGCTCCGATGACAATGGCGATCAAAAACCGCGGCCCTGTAGCCATGGAGTCTTCCGTTACTTTAGAAAACAGCGCGCTGGAAAAAGCCCCCACGCACATGAAGCCCGCGTGTCCCAGGCTCAGTTCCCCGGAAATGCCCACTACCAGATTCAGAGAGATGGCCGCGATCACATAGATACAGACCGGTATCAGAAGGCCCTCGATCTGATTGGTCAGGACTCCCGCCGCGGAACAAATCTGCACAATAATAAAAAGCGCGATTACCAGCCCGTAATTGGACAGGCTGCTTACTGTTGATTTACTCATTCGTCTCTTCATACCGTCCACCTTACACTTTCTCCTGAACATTCTTTCCAAACAGACCGGCCGGCTTCACCAGAAGCACAACAATCAGAACCGCGAACACAATGGCATCCGCGATCTCGGAAGAAATATAGGCGCGGCTCAGGTTCTCAATGACACCCAGCAGCAGTCCTCCGACCATCGCTCCGGGAATGGATCCGATGCCGCCGAACACAGCGGCCACAAAGGCTTTGATGCCGGGCATGGCGCCGGTATACGGCGTCAGGGTACTGTAGGCGGAGCAGAGCAGGGCTCCTGCGATGGCCGCCAGGGCGGAACCGATGGCAAAGGTCAGGGCGATGGTGCCGTTGACGTTGATGCCCATGAGCTCCGCCGCTCCCCGGTCTTCGGAAACCGCCTGCATGGCCTGTCCCGGTTTCGTCCGGTTCACAAAGAGCATCAGAGCGATCATAATCACAATGTTGGCCAGAATGGTTACAATGGTAGTGGCCTGGATGGTCAGGGCGCCGCCCGCCAGCACCAGGGGCGGCAGCTGCACTACGCTGCTGAAGGACTTAGTGTCCGCGCCGAAAGCCAGCAGCGCCACATTCTGCAGCAGATAGCTGACGCCGATAGCGGTGATCAGCACCGCCAGATTGGAGCTGGCGTTCCGCAGGGGCTTGTAGGCCACCCGCTCAATGACGATTCCCAGAACCGTACACACAACCATGGCGATAATAATGGAAACGATGGGATTTACATGAAATCCCGTCATAGCGGTAAACACTACATAGGCCCCGATCATAATGACATCGCCGTGGGCAAAATTCAGCATCTTGGCGATACCGTAAACCATCGTATATCCCAGGGCGATAATCGCGTACACACTTCCGAGACTGATTCCGTTAATCAGATAAGACAAGAAACTCATAACGCACCCCTTCAGTTTTTTCTTTTGATTGTTTTATCATAGCATAAATATTCAGGAGATAAAAGGCCAATTTGGGACGTATGCCGGCGAACCAGTCTCTTCACCGGTATACGTCCCAAATTGCGCGCCTGCTTTTATGGAAGAAACGGGGAAACCGCCCCGGAAATTCCGGGGCGTTCCCACCGAATACAGCATAAACACTGTATATCTTCTTTTCAAAAACCGTGTCTCTGATTACTCTACTTCCGCGTACTGGCCGTTCTCAATGATCAGAACCATGGGCTCTTTGTTGGGCTCGCCGTCCTCTGTCCAGCGGATGGTTCCGGTAACGCCCTTCAGCTCGATCTCTGTCATGGCTGTCTTCATGGCGTCACAGATATCGGAAGCGCTCATGTCGGCAGTGATGCCCGCCTGCTCCGCAGCCAGTTTGATGGCGTAGATGCCGTCATAGGCGTCCGCGGCAAACTGGATCGGGGTCTCTCCGTAGGTTTCCTCATAACCGGAAACGAAGGACTTCACATTCTCCTCCTCGGAGTTCACAAAGAAAGGAGTCAGCAGCATCACGCCCTCTGCCAGGGAAGTGTCAAAATTCTCTACGCCCAGCACGCCGTCCATGCCGTCCACACCGAAGAAGGTGGGCGCGAAACCGATCTTGTCAGCCTGCTGCAGGATCAGGGACGCCTCCTGATAGTAGATGGGCAGGAACATCAGATCCGCGCCGGCATCCTTGCACTTCTGCAGCTGCACGCTGAAATCGGATTTGCTGTCAGCGGTAAACGCCTCTTCCGCCACAATGTTCAGCCCCAGAGACTCGGCCTCTGCCGCAAAACTCTCGTAGATTCCGGTGGAATACGTATCGGAGCTGTTGTAGATAACGCCAATTTTCTCTCCCAAAGAATTCTCGGCAATATAGTCCGCGGAAACAGTTCCCTGGCTGGGATCCGAGAAGCAAACCCGGAAGGCGTTTCCCGCATCTCCCAGGCATTCAACGGCCGTGCCGGAAGGTGTGAGCTGGAACATATTGTCATCCGCTGTCTCGGCAACTACGGCGATACAGGGAGCGCTGGTAACGGTTCCCAGCAGCATCTGCATGCCCCAGTCCTTCAGGGCGTTGTACGCGTTGACAGCCGTTTCTTCATCACTGACATCATCCTCCATACTGAATTCCACAGTCATTCCATTGATGCCGCCTGCCGCGTTGATCTCATCCACCGCGATCTGGGCGCCCCGCTGTACAGCTATGCCGTATGCCGCGTTGTCGCCGGTCAGGGGTCCGATGCCGCCGATCTTCAGGGTGCCTCCCTCCCCGCTTCCGCCGGTGCTGTCAGACTGGGCAGCGGTATTGCTGCCGCTGTCGGCATTGCTGTCAGACTTATTTCCGCAGGCTCCCAGGGACAGCGCCATGGCTGCTGCCAGGGAGAGTGCCAGAATTTTTTTCAATTTCATGATAATCTCCTCCTTAGATACTGCATTCTTTTTTATACCCGGATATATTACCCTTAAACCCGGGGTTTGTCAATGGAATTCGCCAATTTTCCATTACTTTTCGGGATTTCGGCACTAATTTTTTTCTTAAATCCGGGTTTCACATCAAATTTTGCGCAGTTCCCGGATTTTCCGCTGAATCTGACAGCATCTGCCCTCCGGATACCGTTTTTCTGTCCAATGGAAAAAGGAGGGAGCCTCCGCTTGCCTGAAACTCCCTCCCGCAGGTTTTAAAACTCCGGGGGATACTCTCCCCTCTCCTCCATAGCCCGGATGGCAGCCTTCACCATGGGCTTATCCTCCTGGTAGGTGACTCCGTACCACGGATCCGGGGTGTGGAGCACCTCCACAGAGGCTTTTCCCTCCTTCAGAAGCTGACCCACCACCGCGGGCAGCTGGTACTCGCACTTCAGGGAATTTTCCTCCAGATTTTTTCTGAGAAACTCCGGGAACCGGCGGTCCAGCTCTTTCAGAATGCTGGGAGAAAAGCCCCACAGGTTCATGGATACCACTGTGTCCGGATCCAGGTTTTCCCAGGTCTCTCCTCCGTCTTTGGTGCTGGCGATCCCGCCCTGCCGCTTCTCAATGCGGGTATGTTCCGCGATATCCAGCAGTTTTCCCTCCGGATCCACCCGGCAGACTCCCCGGGATACATAGCCGTTGTCCGTCACGGTGTTTTTCAGGGAATAGCCCACCATGGCATAACGGTACTTCTCGTCATCCTCATGAGAAACAAGATACTGCCAGATCAGCCGGAAAGCCCGCTTGCCATAGTAGTCGTCGGCGTTGATGACCGCGAGGGGGGCTCCCTGAACCGCCTGGAGACAGCTTAAGACCGCGTGGCCCGTGCCCCAGGGTTTTACCCGTCCCTCCGGGACCGCGAAACCTTCCGGAAGGTTCTCCAGCTGCTGATACGCGTAGTGGATCTTTATTTTCCGGCTGACCCGGTCGCCGATGGCCCGGCGGAAATCCGCCTCGTTTTCCTTTTTTATAATCAGCACCGCTTCCTCAAAACCGGCCTCCAGGGCGTCCTGGATGGAGAAATCCATAATGATGTGTCCCTGATCGTCCACCGGATCGATCTGCTTCAATCCCCCGTAGCGGCTTCCCATCCCTGCCGCCATAATGACCAGAACCGGCTTTTTCATCTTAGTTATCCTCCTCGGTCATGGTGTAAACCTGGCGTTTTCTGGCCATCTCATCGCTGGCCAGGTACTCATCGTAGGTAGTGATCTTGTCGATGAGAGTTCCCGCCGGAGTGATCTCCATGATCCGGTTGGCAGTGGTCTCCACAAACTGATGGTCGTGGCAGGTAAAGAGGGCCACTCCCGGGAATTTGATGAGGCCGTTGTTGAGAGCCGTAATAGACTCCATGTCCAGATGGTTGGTGGGCTCGTCCAGCAGCAGAATGTTGGCCCCGGAAATCATCATCTTGGACAGCAGACAGCGGACTTTCTCTCCTCCGGAGAGTACCCGCACCTTCTTCACCCCGTCCTCCCCGGCAAAGAGCATTCTGCCCAGGAAGCCCCGGACATAGGTAACGTCCTTGATCTCTGAGTACTGGGTCAGCCACTCGGCGATGGTCAGGTCGCAGTCAAACTCCGCGGTATTGTCCTTGGGGAAGTAGGCCTGGCTGGTGGTGACGCCCCACTTGTAGGTGCCTGCGTCCGCCTTCTCCTCCCCCATAAGGATCTTGAAAAGCATGGTGATGGCCTGCTCGTTGCCGCCCACAAAGGCCACCTTGTCCTGGCGTCCCAGGGTAAAGGTAAGGTTGTCCAGAAGCTTCACTCCGTCCACTGTCTTGGTAAGTCCTTCCACCTGCAGAACCTCGTTGCCGATCTCCCGGTTGGGGCGGAAATCAATGTAGGGATACTTCCGGCTGGAGGGCTTGATCTCATCCAGCTGAATCTTTTCCAGCGCCCTCTTCCGGGAGGTAGCCTGCTTAGATTTGGAGGCGTTGGCGGAGAAACGGGAGATAAACTCCTGCAGTTCCTTGATCTTCTCCTCCTTCTTCTTGTTGGCCTCCTTCATCTGCTTGATCAGCAGCTGGCTGGACTCAAACCAGAAATCATAGTTTCCGGCGTAGAGCTGGATCTTTCCGTAGTCGATGTCCGCGATCTGAGTGCAGACCTTATTTAAAAAGTAACGGTCGTGAGATACCACGATCACCGTATTGTCGAAGTTGATGAGAAACTCCTCCAGCCAGGCGATGGCGTCCAGGTCCAGGTGGTTGGTGGGCTCGTCCAGCAGCAGGATGTCCGGATTGCCGAACAGGGCTCTGGCCAGCAGCACCTTCACCTTCTGAGAGCCGGTCAGATCCGCCATCTGGGAATAGTGAAGTTCCGTCTCAATGCCCAGGCCGTTCAGCAGCTGCTCCGCGTCGGACTCAGCCTCCCAGCCGTTCATCTCCGCGAATTCCGCCTCCAGCTCACTGGCCCGGATGCCGTCCTCATCGGTAAAATCCTCCTTGGCGTAGAGGGCTTCCTTTTCATTTTTAATTTCGTACAGTCTGGGATTGCCCATAATGACTGTGTCGATCACCGGATAGGCGTCGTATTTAAAGTGATCCTGCTCCAGGAAGGACAGCCGCTCCCCGGGAGTAATGGACACATCCCCCTTGGTGGGCTCCAGCTGACCGGAGAGAATTTTCAGAAAGGTGGACTTTCCCGCGCCGTTGGCGCCGATGAGCCCGTAGCAGTTTCCCTCGGTAAATTTAATATTCACATCCTCAAAAAGAGCCTTCTTGCCTACCCTCAGAGTCACATTGTTCGCTGAAATCATAGTAAACCTCGTTCTTTCCTTTCCTGATTATAGATTGAAAGCCTACAGTTTACCATTGTACCGTATTCCGGGGAATTTGCAAGTAGTTTTCACGGATTTCTTCCGGCCGGATGCAGGGAAGCTTCAGCTGTCTTCCCCGGCGTCCACCGTGAAGAACCAATCCAGCCGCCGTCCTTTTTCCGCCAGGTTGTTGTACTGGAGGCATTCATACTCCCACTCAGCCTCCCGGGTTTTCTCGTCCGCGTCCTCCCAGGCGTGAAATTTCCCCTCCGGATCCATATATCCCAGATGGTTCAGAGCCGGAATGGTTTCCTGCAGATCCTGAAGATAATAGTTGTAGGGCGCCATCTCCAGCCCTGTCTGCTCCAGCATCATGGTTCCCAGGTAATTGGTGCTGGTGAGAACGCCTTCTTCCTCCGGGATATCGTAGTTGGCCCAGATAAAGAAGGGGGTAGCGTAATACATTTCCTGCTCGTCCAGAGTCAGGTCATCGTACTCAGAGCCTGAAATGTACTCCGTAAAGCTGTCCGGCAGAGTGGGATAATGGTCCCCGAACATCACAATAAGGGTGGGCTCCGGATAGTCCTCGAAATAATGGATCAGATATTCCAGTGCCTTGTCGCTCTCGTGGATGATGGAGAGGTACTGGTTGGAGGCCCGGTTATTGTAGCCCTCCACCTGGATTTCTCCCTGGTAGTTTTCCTCGGTGTAGCCCCCGTGGTTCTGCATGGTTACGTTGAACAGAAACAGGGGATCATCGCTGTTCTCCTTGGACTCCACCACATCAATAATTTTCTCGAAGTTGGCCTGGTCGCTGATGTAATCCCGAACCTTCTCATCGTCTTCATCGAAATCGTCAATGGTATAGAAGGTGTCAAAATTCAGAAACCGGTACGCGCTGGTCCGCTTCCAGTTGGATCCCTTGTTGGGATGCATGGCTACAGAGTCATAGCCCTGAGCCTCCAGGGTCGTCACCAGGGAATACTGATCGTGAGTAAAATAGCTCACATAGGGTACCATGGAGGGAAAACGCTTCACGGAATTTCCGGTAAGGAATTCGTACTCCGTCTTGGCGGTCCCTCCTCCCCGGATGCATACCAGGGTATGGCCTTTAATGGTATTTTCCTTCATGGAATCGTAGAAAGGCATGACCTCCTCATTGGTCCGCAGGTCGCCCACCATCCGGTAGTCCGCCCAGGACTCGCTCATAATGGCAATGATGTTCACCGGCTTGACTTTGCCTTCGTTGGGATTCTCGGAGGTATCCACGCCCTCCGCGATTTCCTCCGTCTTTTCCAGAGAATAATCCGCCGGCGGCGTCAGCCGCATGTATTTCGCCACACAGAAGAAGCCCACGGTATTGCCGTATTCCCGGTAGGTGGAGATGGGCATCCACAGATTGGTGACAATGCCCAGGTTTCCGTTCCAGTTTACATTCAGGTAAAAGAAATAGCCAAAGACCATGAAAGCCCCCACCCCCAGGCGGATGGCGATCTTTCCGGGCTTTTTCCTGGCCAGATACCGGTCCGGCAGATGCAGGATCAGGGCGATCAGGCTGAGGCTTAAGGGCACAATCACCGCCATGGGCCTGGGGAATGACCAGTCGTAGGTGCCGGCCACGTCCATGGCCGTGCCGAAGCTGAAAAAGTCAATCAGCTGCAGAGGCTCTCCCCGGAAGCTGTATACATAATAGAAAGCCACGGAGAGTGAGGTAAACAGAATGGTGTTGGCCATCAGCGCCCGCCGGAAGGAGTTGAACCAGAACAGAAAAATCAGGGCGATGATAAAAATGCCCAGCACATTCAGGGCCATATAGCCGAATTTCATCTCCGCCAACTGGTTATTATTGACAAACTCCATAACCCAGAAAAGATATATGGCGTCCGCGAAGAGAATCAGGAAATGCCAGATCCGGATCCTCTTTTTTTCCCGCCGGCTGACATTTTTCACCCACATTCTCTCACAGATCCACACCAGAACTCCCCAAAGGATCAGCAGTCCCGCGAAGCCCAGCCGGTAAGGAAGCTGTTCCCAGCCCTCTGCCCCTAAAAGCAGAGGTCCGTGCCCCAGAATCACCGCCAGAGTGATTCCCCAGTAAACTGTCCAGAAAATCAGGTGCTTTTTTCCGCCCTTTTCCCGGATCTTATCTTTCCACATCTGTATCATGCTGTTACCCAGACCTTTCCGCCGGTTCCGCATCCGGCCTCGTTGCTTTCTGCCTATTTTAATCACTTTACATGGATTTTGCAAATGAAATTTCTGTGTCTGGGCAGACGCGTCCTTACGATTCACAGGGTATGAAGACAGAAAGGGCAGAGCCGTTAAGCTCTGCCCCTTCCATGTGTATAGAGTAGTAATGGGTTACCAAAAATTGATTTAACCACATTATAGTGTATATAGGCGCCTTCGTAAATCCGTCAAAATAGTTGACTTTTTACATCCCGGACACTACAATGTGTAGTGTCACCGATTGTATGCAAGAAAATACAATACTTTTGCAGGAGAGGAAATAAAAGGCAAAAAATGAAATTAAACAGCGATATTATAAACTATCACTTTGCAAGAAAGTATCCGATCCAATACATTCCCGGTTCCGGCAGCGAAAGCGAACTGGGCCGTCCCCTGTACTATCACCCGGGCACCAAACAGACTGCTCATCTGCTTCTTCTCAGGAAGCCTGACGTTCCCGATCTGCCCGGAACCTTTCTCTGTTTTTCCGACGGGCCGGTCCGCCCTTCCCCCCAGGCCTCTGTCTTTGTTTTTCCGGAGCAGGCAGACCGGGAGGATGTATACAATGCCCTTCAGGAACTGTATGACTATTACGACGAATGGGAAAACACCTGTATGCAGATTGTGGAAAAATTCCAGGATTTCCGCAGCCTGATCCGCTGCACCTATCAGTATTTCCGCATTCCCCTGTGCCTTCTGGACAATCAGTTTAACATAATAGCCTCAGAGCATACGCCGGATTCCCCCTATGCTCTTTTTTCCGACGCGGGACAGATCAATCTGGACACGGTCAACGACATTATCTCCAACCCTCACTTCCGGGATCTGGAGACTCGCGGCGGCGTATTTGAATTCGACTATGACCGGAATTATCTCCTGTACAATTTCCGTTTCGGCGGCAGATACTGCGGCCGCCTGGTCATGGCCGCGGATCCCCCCCGGCATCCGGACGGCCGAAAGCTGATCCTGGAAAGGCTGGCGGAGGTGGTTCAGATTCTGCTCCAGCGGTTCGGGTCTTTTCAGTTTACCTCCTCGGTTCAGACCTTCCTGCACTCCTTCCTCTCTGACAGTCTGGCCGGAAAAATCCCCCATACCAGGGAGATTCACCGGCTCATGCAGAATACCGGCTGGCAGGAAGAGCACTCCTATCTGATGGTGCTGTTTCTCCCTGAGCACCGGCTGAAGCGGGATCTCTATCCCCCCTATCTGGTCTCCCAGGTGGAGGAGCGGTGGCGCGGGGCCTGCGCGGTGGAATACGAGGGCAACGCGGCCATGCTGCTGAACCTGACCCTCTACGGCGCTGACAAGCTGACAGAATTCTATCAGTCCCTGGCCTATCTGGTCCGGGACGGCCTGATGGTGGCGGGATGCAGCCGCCCCTTTACCGGCCTGCGGGAGCTGGGACTCTACTTCCGCCAGGCTCTCTATGCTTTGGAATTCGGCAGAAAAAAAGACAGCACCCGCTGGTATTTCCGGTTCAATGACTACGGGCTGGAGTATCTGCTCTCCTACGGCACCGGCATCTTTAAACCGGAACAGGTCTGCCACCCGGCCCTGCTCACCCTCCGGGAGCATGACCAGCAGCGGCAGACCAGTTACTACGCGACGCTGTATATGTATTTTCAGCAGCAGTTTAATATGTCCCGGGCCGCGGAAAAGCTCTACATTCACCGCAGCACCTTTATCAACCGCATGGAGCGGATTCAGGAGCTGACCCATTTAAACCTGGAGGATTACGATACCAGGCTGTATCTGGAACTGTCCTTCCGCCTCCTGCGGGACCCGGAGGAACTCACCTCTCAATTTTATGTATGAAAAGGCCGCTGCGAAGCTTCGGCTCAAACCAGGTGGATTTCGGGGGCATCAAAAGCCCCTGATCCGCCACGTCAAACAGTTCCTCCATGGAAGTGGGATACAGGGAAAAAGCGGCCTGGCAGTCCTCATGGCAGCGACGCTCCAGCTCCTTCAGCCCCCGGATGCCTCCCACAAAGTCTATGCGCCGGTCTGTCTTGGGATCCCGGATGCCGAACACCGGTTCCAGGACTTCTCTCTGCAGAAAGGCCACATCCAGGCAGCCCACAGGATCCTGCAGCTTTTTCTCCTCCCGGACGGTAAGCCGGTACCACTGTTCTCCCAGATACAGTCCCATCTCTCCCTTCCGCTGGGGGCGCACCGGCTCCCGCACAGGGCCTTCCAGGGCAAAGGATTCCCGCAGTTTCTCCAGAAGCTCCTCCCGGCTGTATCCGTTGAGATCCTTCAGCACCCGGTTATAATCCAGAATCCGCAGTTCCTCGTCCGGAAACAGCACTGAGAGAAAATAGTTAAACTCCTCCTCTCCCGTGTAGTCCGGATGCTCTCTTCTGCGCATCATGGAAACTTCCACCGCGGAAGCCGCCCGGTGGTGGCCGTCGGCGATGTAGGTGTGCGGAATTTTCTCAAAGGCTTCCGCCAGCCTGCGGATCACATCCCCGGAGCAGATTTTCCAGACCCTGTGGCGGACTCCGTCCTCAGACACAAAATCCGCCAGGGCCGGAGATTCTTTTTCCTTCGCCAGCAGCCGGCTTACCGTCTCCTCCGCCCGGTAGGCCAGAAAAATAGGGCCGGTCTGGGCGCTGAGAGCGTCCACATGGCGGATCCGGTCCTCCTCCTTGTCCCGCCGGGTATTTTCGTGTTTCTTGATGACTCCCGATACATAGTCATCCACAGCGGAGCAGGCCACCAGGCCGGTCTGGGACCTTCCGTCCATGGTGAGCTCATAGAGATAGAAGCAGGGTGTTTCATCCTGCACAAACACCCCCATCTCCTCCATCTCCCGGAGCATTTCATCCCCTTTTTTATACACGCAGTCCGCGTACATATCCTGCTCTGGCGGAAACTGGGTCTCCGGGCGGTCAATCCGCAGAAAAGTCAGCGGATCCCCCTCCACTTTCCGCCGGGCTTCCTCCCGGCTGTAGACGTCATAGGGAAGGGCGGCTACCGCCTTTTCCTTTCCCGCCGCGGGCCGCAGCCCCCGGAATGGTCTGATGATCGCCATCTCATTTCTCCTCCGATTTCATTTTTATCTCTGACGCCAAGGGCTGCCGCGAAATTTTCTCTTTTCGCGGCAGCCCCGTCTGCGAATGATTATTTTACTACCCGCACCTTCAGCACTCCGTCAATGGCTTCCAGAGCGCGGATCACATCCTCCGTGGCCGGCTCTTCCAGATCGATGAGAGAGTAGGCATAATTTTCCTTGCTTTTGTTGGTAAGATCGGAAATATTAATGCCCGCCTCGCCGATCACCTTGGTAAACTGGCTGATCATATTTACGATATTCCGGTGATTGATGGCAATTCTGCCCGGGGCTGTGCAGCGTCCCATATCGCAGTTGGGATAGTTTACGGAATTCTTGATATTTCCGTTTTCCAGGTAATCCCGCAGTTCCTTGACCGCCATCACCGCGCAGTTGTCCTCCGCTTCCTCGGTGGAAGCTCCCAGATGCGGCGTAATCAGGGTTCCCGGTACGCCGGCTACCGTGGGATTGGCAAAATCTGTCACGTATTTTTTCACTTTGCCGGATTTCAGAGCCTCCACCAGGGCATCCTCATCCACCAGCACGTCTCTGGCAAAGTTCAGGAGCACAACCCCCTCCTTCATCATGCCGATGGCTTCTCTGCTGATCATACCCCTGGTGCTGTCCAGAAGCGGAACGTGGATGGTGATGTAATCGCACTCCCGGTAAATATCATTTACATCCTGAATGTGATGGATGGAGCGGGAAAGATTCCAGGCGGCGTCCACAGACAGATAGGGATCATATCCGTACACATCCATGCCCAGATGGGTGGCGGCGTTGGCTACCAGCTGGCCGATGGCGCCCAGACCGATGATTCCCAGTTTTTTGCCGCTGATCTCGCAGCCGGCAAACTGTTTTTTCTGCTTTTCCGCCAGCTTTCCCACATCGGGATTATCCTCCTGGCTTTTCACCCACTCAACGCCTCCCACAATGTCTCTGGAGGCCAGCAGCATACCGGCAAGCACCAGCTCCTTCACGCCGTTGGCATTGGCCCCCGGAGTGTTGAACACTACGATCCCGTGCTCCGCGCAAAGCTCCAGGGGAATATTATTTACGCCGGCTCCGGCTCTGGCCACAGCGGCCAGCTTCTCCGGGAGCTCCATATCGTGCATTTTGGCGCTTCTCACCAGAATGGCGTCCGCGTCCTCCGCATTCTCGGTGCGGGCGTAGCCCTCGCCGAATTCTTTAAGACCAACCTCTGAAATAGGATTTAAACAGGTATACTGAAACATCACGCATTCTCCTCTTCAAACTTCTTCATAAACTCCACCAGCGCCTCCACGCCCTCTGTGGGCATGGCGTTGTAAATGCTGGCCCGCATGCCGCCTACGGTCCGGTGTCCCTTCAGATTTTCAAATCCGGCCTCGGAGGCTGCCTTTACAAACTTCGCGTCCATCTCTTTGTCACCGGTGACAAAAGGAACATTCATGAGAGAGCGGTCCTCTTTCACCACCGTGCCGTGGAACAGGCTGCTGGAATCCAGGAAATCATAGAGGAGTTTCGCTTTTTTCTCATTTCTTTCCTTCATAGCCGCCAGGCCGCCCATCTTCTTCAGCCACTTGAAGACTTTGCCGCAGATATAAATGCACCAGCAGTTGGGGGTGTTGTAAAGAGAGCCCGCGTCTGCCTGCGTCTTAAATTTCATCATGGTAGGAGTGCCCGGAAGCACATCGTCCGTGATGAGATCCTGACGGATGATGGAGATCACCATGCCCGCAGGTCCGATATTTTTCTGCACGCCGCCGTAGACAATGCCGTATTTGGTCACGTCCATGGGCTCGGACAGGAAACAGGAGGATACATCCGACACCAGCAGCTTGCCCTTGGTGTTGGGAAGTGTTTTGTATTTGGTTCCGTAAATGGTATTGTTCTCACAGATGTACACATAGTCCGCGTCCGGGCTGATGGGCAGATCAGAGCAGTCCGGGATATAACTGTATGTCTTATCCTCTGAGGAAGCGATCTTGTTGGCGGTGCCGAACTTCTGCGCCTCCTGCCATGCTTTCTTGGCCCACTGGCCGGTGACGATATAGTCCGCCACCCGGTTTTTCATCAGGTTCATGGGGATCTGCGCGAACTGCAGGGATGCTCCCCCCTGAAGAAACAGAACCTTGTAATCTTCCGGAATATTGAGAAGCTCTCTCAGGTCCGCCTCAGCCTCCTGGATGATGTTGTCAAACATTTTGGAGCGGTGGCTCATTTCCATGACGGACATTCCGCATCCCCTGTAATCCAGCATCTCCTCCTGAGCTTCTTTTAAAACCTCTTCCGGCAGCACTGCCGGACCGGCCGAGAAATTATATACTCTGCTCATTTTTCCTTTTTCCTCCTGTTTCCATTACAAAAGTCTCATTTTTCTGCGCCTTCTCCTCAGAGTCGGCACGATTTCATCATACAACCAGAATCCGTTTTCCGTCAAGCGTTCTTTTCCTCCAGATCTGTCTCGTCAAAGACTTCACTGTTGGCCCCGCCGGCGGCTACCATGGGGAATACCTTGTCGTCGCAGTCGATCTGGCAGTCAATGAGTACCGGACCATTGAGGCTGATGGCTTTTTCCAGCGCGGCCGCGAATTCTTCTTTTTTGGTCACCCGCATTCCCACGGCGCCCATAGCCTCGGCAACTTTTACAAAATCCGTTTTGTCATTGAGAATGGTCTGGGAATACCGTTTTCCGTAAAACAGGGTCTGCCACTGGCGGACCATGCCCAGCACATGGTTGTTGATGACTACCTCGATCACCGGAATATTGTACCGGGTCAGGGTGGCGATCTCATTCATATTCATGCGGAAGCAGCCGTCTCCCGCCACGTTGATGACCGTTTTCTCCGGACGCCCGCATTTGGCTCCCATGGCGGCTCCCAGGCCGTAACCCATGGTGCCCAGACCGCCGGAAGTCAGAAGAGTTCTGGGGCTGGTATACTTGTAATACTGGGCCGCCCACATCTGATGCTGGCCCACATCGGTGCAGATAATGGCGTCTCCCTTGGTTACCCGGTAAATCTCCTCGATGATGGAGGGGCCGCTTAAAATATCCTCGTGGTACGCCATGGGATACTGCTTCTTCATTTCCTGGATCTCGGCGATCCACTGAGGATGCTCCTGGACGGGAATCATGGGCAGAAGACGTTTCAGAACCTCCCGGACGTCTCCGGTTACGGAAGCGTCCACCACCACGTTTTTATTGATCTCCGCCGGGTCCACATCGATCTGGAGGATTTTTGCCTGGTTGGCGAAATGTTTGGTATCTCCCACGTCCCGGTCGGAGAATCTGGCCCCCAGCACAATAACCAGGTCGCACTTGTACATGCCCAGATTGGAGGTTTTGGTTCCGTGCATGCCCAGCATGCCGGTGTACAGCTGGTGGGTGCCCGGGAAGGTTCCCTTGCCCATCAGGCTGTCGCAGACCGGAGCCTGAATCTTTTCCGCCAATTCCCGCACCTCCGCGGAAGCTCCGGAAGCGGCGGCCCCGCCTCCCACAAACAGGAAGGGCTTTTTGGCCGCGGAGATCATTGCCGCCGCCCGGTCCAGATCCTCCTGGCGGATCAAATTTGTCACCGGCGGAATTTTCTCCGGCTCCTGAGGTGTGTATTCACATACATCCGCGGTTACATCCTTGGTTATATCCACCAGCACAGGGCCCGGCCGGCCGGTTCTGGCAATTTTAAATGCCTTGCGGATGGTTTTTGCCAGAATATTCACATCTTTGACAATGACGCTGTATTTGGTCACCGGCATGGTGATGCCGGCGATATCCACCTCCTGGAAACTGTCCTTGCCCAGAAGGGAGGTTCCCACGTTGGCCGTAATAGCCACTACCGGAATGGAATCCATATAGGCGGTGGCAATGCCGGTGACCAGATTGGTGGCGCCGGGGCCGCTGGTGGCAAAGCACACGCCCACTTTTCCCGTAGCTCTGGCATAACCGTCCGCCGCATGGGACGCGCCCTGCTCGTGGGAGGTGAGGATGTGCCGGATCTCCGGGTGTCTGTATAATTCATCGTAGACATTGAGGATGGTGCCTCCGGGATAGCCGAATACGGTGTCTACCCCCTGCTCCTTCAAACACTCTATGATGATCTGTGAACCATTTAACTGCATGGCAATTTCTCCTTTCGCTTTTCTGTTCAGTCCGGGATCTCCAGGATGGCGCCCCGGTTGGCGCTGGTGACCATTTTCGCGTATCTTGCCAGGTAGCCGGTGGTCACATTGGGTTTTCTGGGCTTCCAGTTCTTTCTTCTCTCCTCCAGAACCTCAGGGGAGACAGCCAGTTCCAGTCTGTTTTCCGGGATGTTGATGCGGATCAGGTCTCCCTCTTCCACCAGGGCGATGGGGCCGCCCACTGCCGCTTCCGGACTGACATGGCCGATGGATGCTCCTCTGGAAGCTCCGGAAAAACGTCCGTCCGTGATCAGGGCTACGGTGGATCCCAGGCCCATTCCCGCGATGGCGGAGGTGGGGTTCAGCATCTCCCGCATGCCGGGACCGCCCTTTGGACCCTCATAGCGGATTACCACCACATCCCCGGCCACAATCTTTCCGCCCTTGATGGCGGCGATGGCGTCCTCCTCGCAGTCGAACACTCTGGCCGGTCCCTCGTGGACCATCATCTCCTCACAGACGGCGGAGCGCTTCACCACCGCGGTGTCGGGAGCCAGATTGCCCTTCAGCACGGCGATGCCGCCGGTCTGGCTGTAGGGATTCTCAACGGGGCGGATGACTTCCGGATTTTTGTTGCGGACGCCCTGGATATTTTCTCCCACGGTCTTTCCTGTAACTGTCATGCACTCCAGGTGCAGCAGATCTTTTTTGGAGAGCTCGTTCATAACGGCGTAGACGCCGCCGGCCTCATTCAGATCCTCTATATAAGTATGCCCTGCCGGCGCCAGATGGCAGAGATTGGGAGTGCGGGCGCTGATCTCGTTGGCCAGTTCCGGCAGAAAATCAAATCCCACCTCGTGGGCGATGGCCGGAAGGTGCAGCATACTGTTGGTGGAGCAGCCCAGGGCCATATCCACCGTCAGAGCGTTGAGAAACGCCTCTTTGGTCATAATATCTCTGGGACGGATATTTTTCTTCAGCAGTTCCATGACCTGCATGCCCGCATGCTTGGCCAGCTTCAGTCGCTCAGAGTAAACCGCCGGAATGGTGCCGTTGCCCCGCAGGCCCATGCCCAGAACTTCTGTCAGGCAGTTCATGCTGTTGGCGGTGTACATGCCGGAACAGGAACCGCAGGTGGGGCAGGCTTTGCATTCAAATTCCTCCACATCCTCCCGGGTAATGGTTCCCGCGGTGTAGGCGCCTACCGCCTCAAACATAGAGGACAGGCTCCGCTTTTCCCCGTGTACATGGCCCGCCAGCATGGGGCCGCCGCTGACAAACACTGTGGGGACATTGATCCGGGCCGCCGCCATAAGAAGGCCCGGCACGTTTTTGTCGCAGTTGGGAATCATGACCAGGGCATCAAACTGATGGGCCATAGCCATGGCCTCCGTGGAATCCGCGATCAGGTCCCTGGTCACCAGGGAATATTTCATGCCGATGTGTCCCATGGCGATGCCGTCGCAGACAGCGATAGCCGGGAAGACAATGGGGGTTCCGCCGGCCATGGCGACGCCCATTTTTACGGCTTCCGTAATTTTGTCCAGGTTCATATGGCCCGGCACAATCTCATTGTAGGAACTGACAATTCCCACCAGGGGCCGGTCCAGCTCCTCTTTGGTCATGCCCAGGGCGTTAAAAAGACTTCTGTGGGGAGCCTGCTGCATCCCCTTTTTTACCGCGTCACTTCTCATCTCTCTCATCTCCTCAAATTTTTGAAGCTACCAGGGAACCCATCTCCGTGGTAGAAACTTTTCTGCATCCCTCCGACATAATATCTCCGGTGCGGTATCCTTCCTTCAGCACGGCTTTTACCGCTGCCTCCACCGCGTCCGCCTCTTTGTCCAGATTCAAAGAATAGCGCAGCAGCATGGCGGCGGAAAGAATCGTAGCCAGCGGATTGGCAATATTCTGTCCCGCTATATCCGGAGCGGATCCGTGGCTGGGCTCGTAGAGGCCGAAGCTGGTCTCGTTGAGGCTGGCAGAGGAAAGCATTCCGATGGAGCCGGTCACCATGCTGGCTTCATCGGAAAGGATATCGCCGAACATATTCTCTGTGAGAATCACGTCAAACTGGCCGGGATCCTTCACCAGCTGCATGGCGCAGTTATCCACCAGCATGTGCTCCAGGGCCACATCCGGATACTCTTCCGCCACTTCCTCCACTACTGCTCTCCACAGCCGGGAGGAATCCAGCACATTAGCCTTGTCCACGCTGGTAACCTTTTTCCGGCGCTTGCGGGCAATGTCAAAGGCTCTTCTGGCTATGCGGCGGATTTCATTTTCATTGTAAACCAAGGTATCCACCGCGGTCCGCAGCCCATTCTCCTCATACGTCTTTCTCTCACCGAAGTAAAGGCCTCCGGTCAGCTCCCGCATAATTACCATATCAAAGCCCCGGCCGATGACTTCATCCCTCAGAGGACAGGCCTCTTTCAGTTCTTCATACAGATAGGCCGGCCGCACATTGGCAAAAAGGTTCAGGGCCTTGCGGATCCCCAGCAGACCTGCCTCCGGCCGCTTGGAGGGCTCCAGCTTGTACCAGGGAGACGTATTGGCATCCCCGCCGATGGATCCCATAAGCACCGCGTCGCAGGCTTTGGCCTCCCGGATGGTCTCCTCTGTCAGAGGCACGCCGTTGGCGTCAATGGAGGCTCCCCCCAGTAGCATATCCCGGTAACAGAACGCGTGTCCGTATTTCGCGCAGACCGCGTCCAGTACTTTTTTGGCTTCATTTACTATTTCCGGGCCGATGCCGTCGCCCCGGATCAATCCAATTTTATATTCCATATCAGTCCCTCTTTCTTTTTCACTCTCCCGGAAAACCGGGGTCTTCCCGGATTCCCGCGGATTTTCCGCCGTTTTGGCTCTTATATCCTAATATGATACTTCAACATTGCGGAATTTTCAACAAAAAACGCAAGAAAATCCGGTCAAATTGCCCATAAACCAGAAATTCCAAGCCGATCAATTAAAAAAATATCCACAGAAATATACCTTGGCATACTCTGTGGATATCTCTTTGTACTGTTTTTTATTTTTTCTTCGCCTCGACTTTTTCCGTCTTGGTTTCCTTTTTGCTGTCCTTCTCAGCCGCCGCTGCCGCCTGCTCCGGCTTTTCCACCGCCGCGATGGCGGATTTTCTCATGGGGATCCGGCAGTTTTTATTATTGCCGAACTCCACGATCACGTCTTCCTCGCTGATATCAATGACGATTCCGTAGAATCCGCTGTTTGTCACAACCGCGTCGCCCACAGCCAGATCAGAAAGCATGGCCTGCATCCTCTTCTGCTCCTTCTTCTGGGGACGGATCATCATAAAATACATCAGGGCTACCAGCGCTACGATCCAGATCAGCATGACTCCCATGCCGCCGCCGGATGCCTGGGCTGTTTCACTAGCAAAAATCATCTTTTCTTTCCTCCTGCTCAAACATGTCTGTTTACTATAATACACAATCACCCAGTAATTGGCAAGCCCTTTCTTCTGTCACTCCTCAAGAGATTTCACCAGCTCCTCCAGCTCTTTCAGCTTATCCCGGGGAATTTTCTTCCCATCGTACAGGGCTGAGACAAAACTGCCCAGGGAGTTGTCAAACACCTGCTGCAGAACCGCCCGGCTTTCCTGGCTGCGGTACTCCTCCTTTTCCACCAGGGGGGTATACAGGTTGTTTTTTCCCTCTTTTCTCACAGACACAAATCCTTTGCGCTCCAGACGGGACAGCAGGGAATTAATCGTGGTGGGCGCCAGATCCCTCTTCCGGTGGATGACTTGCTGAATTTCCAGCCGGGACATGTCCGGATGTCCTTCCCAGAGCACCTGCATGATCTGCAGTTCTGACGCGGGAAGTCTGCTGAATGTATGCTTCATTTGAATTCCTCCCTTTTTCACGGCGCAGGCTTTCAACGCCTGCTGTCTTCAGCCCATTTCCAGTTCCTGGGTGGGCGACGGCCCTACCGGCTGATCTGTACTGTAGTATACAATGACCGGATCTCCGATCTCCAGAACCTGAAAGATGGCCTGGGCGGCGTTATAGGGGGTGTTAATGCATCCGTGGGAACCGCCGTTGAGCCACACATCCCCTCCATAGGTTCCCTCTGCTCTCCAGGACGCGTCATGGATCCCCACGTCCCCGTTAAAGGGAAGCCAGAAATCCACATCGCTGTTGTAGGTGCTGAAGTGGGCATTGGCCTTCTTGGCGTCAATGGCCCAGACGCTGCCGGAGGGGGTATCGTATCCGGTGGAATGGCAGCCGGTGACCACCGGGGTGTCGGCGATCAGCTGACCGTCCTTATAGCACCACATTCGCTGCTGGGTAATACAGATTTCCGCGTAGGTATCCCCGATATCGTTCACCGAACGGTCCTTTCCCTCATAGAGATAGACCGGCTCCACCGTGGCGGTCTCTCCCGCTTCCAGCAGCCGGATCAATTCCTCTGTAGTGGCATCCCGGTCAATGACCCACCCGTAATCTCCTCCCGCCGCCAGGGTAATGGTGGGACCCAGGGATGTTTTAAATTCATGTTCCAGGCCGAAGGTATCTGTGTCATAGGCCATCTGCCTCACCCATTCCGCGGCCTTTTCCCGGTCCAGGAAATAGCTTCCGTCCTCCCCCCGGGTCAGCCAGGATTTGATAGTATCCCGATCCACCGTCTTCTGGCGGTCGGAAAAATCATAGGTGATCCGCGCCCTGGTCATAGTATTCAGAAGCTGGGCTTCCGCCTGGAGTTCCGGGTCCGTGCCCCGGACCGCCGGTTCAAGATAAAGAGCTTCTTCTTCCAGATCCAGGACGGCGGCGCCTGACTCCACCGCCTCCCGGACCGCCTGCCGGGTTTTTTCAGGGTCCAGGGTGGTTCCCTCCTGCTCCGGGATCACCACAAAGGCGCTTCCGTCATCCTCCACATAAGCGTCCTTGGGCGGCACTGCCTGCTGGGGGTCAAAGCAGCTGAGATCTGCCAGAACCTGATCCAGCTTTCCGGAACTGTAGGTAAAATCCGCCGCGGTCTCATGCTTTCTGATCCCGGTGACGGCCAGGAACCACAGCGTTTCCTTCTGTTCTTCCAGAAGCCGCTCCACCCCGCCGTCATCGGTATACTCCACCCCCAGCTGTCCGGCCGTTATGGCCTCTGTTTTTCCCCCTCGTTCCTTTAGTTCCAGGGAATAGTCCAGCAGAGTGTCCTGGAGCTTATCCTTGACCTCCTGCGCCGTATCTCCCCCGCAGTCTATTCCGTTGATGACTGTTCCCGGGAGAAAATGGGCGGCAAAATAATTTTTACCGATGAAATATGCCGTCAGCAGAGCAGCCGCCGCGGCAGCGAGGGCGAAAACCACGATTTTCGCTCTTTTTGACATTTTTTTCATACTCTCATTCTCCTGTGTCATACTGTGTCGCGCCATGATGGTACTCTTAGTGTTTCTTTCTTATTCTGAATTTATACTACATCTGTAGTTTAAAAATGTCAAGAAAAAGCAGGGAGGTCATACATTTTTTTCCGTTTCTGACCTTCTCTGCTCTTTCTCTTTTACAGAAGGACGAATGCCCACAGATTGTTGATCTGAGGTTCCAGTGTTTCATACTCCCACAGTCTGCCGCTTCGGCTGGGGCTGTTGGGATCTCTCACCCGAATCTTTCCCTGTTCAACCCCCGCCAGCACGATGAAATGCCCCTGGGAAGTAAAATCCCCCGGCTTCATACTGCAGATCACCGGACTTCCCTCTTCCAGTCTGTCAAAGATTACATTTTTCTGCAGAGGCAGTTCCTGTCCGCTGACACCGAAGGCCCGGCAGCCCTCCGTCATGAGATCCCAGCCGGTACCTACGTCCCGGACGTAATAGCCGTTTTTCTCCGCGTAGGCCGCCACTTCCACCGGAGTGACGCTGTCATCCCCGGTGAGCCCGGCGGCCACCATAGACAAAGCTGTGGGACCGCAGCCGGTTACTCCCAGCACCCCGTCCCCGTACCAGACATACCCCCACCTCTCGTCCCACTGGATCAATTCCGGAATCTGCCCTTTTTCCACCGGTCCGATGGTGGAAGCCGGCGTCCGGTTTTTCTTCGCCGGATAACCCAGAGCAAAACCGGCGGTTTCCGGATTTTCCGCCACCGCTTTCAGAATATCCTCCGGATATTGACCCGCGTTTTCCAGAACCTGCCTGATCCGGGAATCACTTTCCGCCAGAGCAGTCAGCTTCTCTAAAATCTCCGTCTCCTCTGCCGAAGGCCCGGAGGGCTGTACCTCCTGCCCGCTTTCTGAAAAAATCTCCTCCCCGGAGTTCTCCCCAAGATACCGGCTTTGCGGCGGCTCCCCTCCTCCCGCCGTCAAAACCAGAAATGCCGTTCCCGCCGCCCCGAAAAAGCCTGCCAGCAGGCAGCGCCGCCGAAGCTGCTTTTTTCTTGCGCTGTGTCTCAAAATTTACCCTCCATTTTCCTACATATGTAGGAACATCTTTATTCTACACATGTAGAAGCAGCTCGTCAAGCCTTTTTTACCGAAGTTCCAGTTCAAAATATTCCTTTTCCTCTCCGTTTACCCTGCAGAAGAGAATCCCTCTGATTTCGTCTATTTCGTAAATCTTCTTGAAGCCCTGCCGGATTTCATAGGCTGTATCCTCCGAGCTCTCCGGCACCGGATTTTTGTATCCCTTTTCAGGGGGCAGCTCCCACCGGAACGGTTCCGTAGTTCCGTCTTCCATACAGTATCCTATGGGATTCCATTCCAGTTCCTCCCCTGTCCGGTCTCTGCTCCAATCGCAGTCCATATAAAAGCTGATGGGAGTCATGGTAACTGTGTGGACGGTAAAATCGCTGTCCGGCAGGACAGTTTCCACCCGGAAGGTTTCCCCTTCGTACCCTTCCCCCATGTGCCAGCTCATATTCCAGCTTCCCCGGGCAAGCGTTTCGCAGGGATCGCCGCCTTTTTCCAGAGACCGTCCCAGATCTTTCAGCCGCACGTCCAGCGCCATGCCTTCATAGGATATTCCCCGGAGAAATCCCCAGACTTCATAGTAGCGGATGTTGCTCTGCCCCTCTTCAGGTTCCATGCAGTGTCCGCTCCAGGAAAAGTTCACCCGCTCCTTTTGTCCCACCAGCTGAAAATCCATAAAATTGAAACTGATATCCCCGGTCAGATCCATATCCTCCGGGCCTGTGATTTTAAAACAGAGATACAGATAATCCGGAACCGTCAGTGCCTGTTCCAGGGATACGGTGACGCCTCCATCTGTCACCGCGATATCCAGGGGCCAGGTCAGGTGCTCTTTGGTCAGCAGATCCTGCTGCTCCTGATCCGCCTGAAATTCTTCCGCCACTTTGGGGCTCCAGGAGTAAACCGCCGCCCCGGCTGCCGTCACCGCGGACAAGAGCAGGACCAGCGCCGCCGCCAGCGCGGTTCCAGGCATCTTTCCCCGTTTTTTGACTGTCCTTTTCTCTGCTTCCGCTGCCGCTGTTTCCCTTCGGATCTGTTCAAAAGCCTTCTCCATTCCCTGTTCCACCGAAGGCGGAAGACCGATTTCCGCCTTTAAAATTTTTTTCATTTTCCTGCTTTTCATTCCACAACGCTCCTTTCCTTCCGGGCTTCGTAATTTCCCCGGGGATTTTATATTCCTCCGCCAGACTCTTCCTGCCTCTCTGCAGCCGGGTTTTCACCGTATTTTCCGGAAGTTCCAGCAGCTCGGCGATTTCCCGGATCTTCAGGCCCTGTACATAGCGCAGCACCAGGATCAGCCTGTATTTCTCATCCAGTCTGCGGATCAATTCCTGGAATTCCACATATTCCAGAGACGCGTCCCGCACCGGAACATCCGGAAACTCCTCCATCAGACAATTCCGGCTGTTCTGCCGGATTATTTTTCTGCATTCATTTATGAGGATTCGGGTCATCCAGGTTTTAAAATAACGGGGCTGACGCAGTTCCGCTATTTTTTCAAAGCAGATCAGAATGGTTTCCTGTATGGCGTCGGCAGCGTCCTCATTGTTGCCCAGGATACTTCTGGCGATCTTGTACATAGCCCCGGAATACTGTTCCATCAGCGCGAGAAAGGCCTCCCCGTCCCCGTCTCTGGCTCGTTTTACTAATTGTCTCATTGCGATTTCCCCTCTTGTGTACTGCCATGGCATTGATACTTTCATAGATTAGATGCCCGGAAACGCGGAAAAGTTTCATTTTTTTATTTTTTTCCAAAAGAAAAAGGACTCCCCTGCCGCCATGCGTGGTATGGAGTCCTTTCTCTCTGCAGTTTTTACGCTTCTTTTGCCTCAAAGCTGGCCAGTTTCTCTTTTTTATATGCCGCGAACCTTCCCTGATCCAGGGCATCCCGGATCTCTTCCATTAAATGGTTGTAGAAGTACAGGTTGTGGAGCACACAGAGCCGCATGCCCAGCATCTCTTTGGCCTTCAGCAGATGCCGGAGGTAGGCCCTGCTGTACCGGCGGCAGGCAGGGCAGCCGCAGCCCTCCTGAATGGGCCGGTCATCCAGCTCGTATTTGGCGTTCAGCAGGTTCAGCTTGCCGTGGTTGGTATATACATGGCCGTGGCGTCCGTTGCGGCTGGGGTATACACAGTCAAAGAAGTCGATGCCCCGCTCCACTCCCTCCAGAATGTTGGCCGGGGTTCCCACTCCCATGAGATAGGTGGGCTTATCCTGGGGCAGATACGGCACCACTTCCTCCAGAATATGGTACATCTCTTCGTGGCTCTCGCCGACTGCCAGGCCTCCTACGGCATAGCCGTCCAGCTCCATCTCGCGGATCTGTTTCGCGTGTTCGACGCGGATGTCCGCATAGATGGCCCCCTGGTTGATGCCGAAGAGCAGCTGCTGTTTATTGATGGTATCCTCCCTCTGGTTCAGCTCCCGCATCTTCGCCTGGCACCGGGCCAGCCACCGGGTGGTCCGGTCCACAGAAGCTCGGACATAGGAGCGCTCCGCCACGCTGGAGGGGCACTCGTCAAAAGCCATGGCGATGGTGGAGGCCAGGTTGGACTGGATCTGCATGCTCTCCTCCGGTCCCATAAAGATCTTCCTGCCGTCCACATGGGAGCGGAAGTACACCCCTTCCTCCTTGATCTTCCGCAGGGTGGCCAGGGAAAACACCTGGAAGCCTCCGGAATCCGTAAGGATGGGTTTGTTCCAGGACATAAACTTATGCAGTCCTCCCAGCTTCTTTACCACCTCATCGCCCGGCCGCACATGAAGGTGGTAGGTGTTGGACAGTTCCACCTGGGTGCCGATGCCCTCCAGATCCTCCGTGGACACAGCGCCCTTAATGGCCGCCACAGTGCCCACGTTCATAAACACCGGGGTCTGGATCACTCCGTGAACCGTATGGAATTCCGCCCGCTTAGCTCTTCCCTCGGTAGTCAAAATTCTGTATTCACTCATACTGCTGCTTCTCCTCTGTTTTTTCAATGCCTCCAGTATAGCCGTTTCCGCCGCAAAAATCAATCTCCGGTCCGGGAGCCTCTTCGGATATTTGATACAGCCCCAGGTTATATTCTTTTAAGATTTGAGGGGATTTTTACTAATTGTATTTGCCCGAATCTTGTCGTATAATCATAAGAAGCGAAAGTGAGGAGAATTTTACATGATTGAAAAACGATATACCCTGGGAATCGATACCGGTTCCACCACGGTAAAAGTCGCGATTTTAAACGCAGAGAACGCTCTGCTTTTTTCTGATTACAGGCGTCACTATGCCAACATCCAGGAGACTTTGGCAGATCTTCTGACCGAGGCCTGTGAAAAGCTGGGGGAACTCTCCGTCAGCCCGGTAATCACCGGTTCCGGCGGCCTGACCCTGGCCAACCATCTGGAAGTCCCCTTTGTCCAGGAGGTCATCGCCGTTTCCACGGCACTGCAGCACTACGCCCCCCAGACGGACGTAGCCATTGAACTGGGCGGCGAGGACGCCAAGATCATCTACTTTGAGGGGGGCAACATCGAGCAGCGCATGAACGGCATCTGCGCCGGGGGCACCGGCTCCTTTATCGACCAGATGGCCTCTCTGCTGCAGACCGACGCCACCGGCCTCAACGAGTACGCCAAAAACTACAAGGCCATTTACCCCATCGCCGCCCGCTGCGGCGTGTTTGCCAAGACGGATATCCAGCCCCTGATCAACGACGGGGCTACCAAGGAGGATCTGGCGGTGTCTATCTTCCAGGCAGTGGTAAACCAGACCATCTCCGGCCTGGCCTGCGGCAAGCCCATCCGGGGCCATATCGCCTTTCTGGGCGGGCCCCTGCATTTCCTTTCGGAGCTGCGCCAGGCTTTTATCCGCACTCTGAAGCTGGACGAGGAGCACAGCATCATGCCGGACAACTCCCATCTGTTCGCGGCCATAGGCTCCGCCATGAACGCCTCTTTGGAGAACAGCGTATCCCTGAAAGCCCTGGCGGAAAAACTCCGCTCCGGTGTAGCCATTGATTTCGAGGTGGCCCGCATGGAGCCCCTCTTCGCCTCCCAGGAGGAATACGACGCCTTCCTGGAGCGCCAGAGCGTCAACAACGTGGCCACCGCGGATTTCTCCACTTACGAGGGCAACTGCTATCTGGGCATCGACGCCGGTTCCACCACCACCAAAGCGGCCGTGGTGGGCGAGGACGGCTCCCTGCTGTATTCTTTCTACAGCAACAACCAGGGCAACCCCCTGGCCACTTCCATCCGGGCCATCCAGGAGATTTACGAGCAGATGCCGGATTCCGCCCACATCGCCTACTCCTGCTCCACCGGTTACGGGGAAGCTCTCATCAAGGCTGCTCTGATGCTGGATGAAGGCGAAGTGGAAACCATCGCCCACTACACCGCCGCCGCTTTCTTTGACCCGGAGGTGGACTGTATCCTGGACATCGGCGGCCAGGATATGAAATGCATCAAGATCAAGGATCACGCCGTGGACAGTGTCCTCCTGAACGAGGCCTGCTCCTCCGGCTGCGGTTCTTTTATTGAAAACTTTGCCCAGTCCCTGAACTACAGCGTCCAGGACTTCGCCCGGGAGGCTCTGTTCGCGGAGCATCCCATTGACCTGGGCACCCGCTGCACCGTGTTCATGAACTCTAAGGTAAAGCAGGCCCAGAAGGAAGGGGCCACGGTGGCGGACATCTCCGCGGGACTGGCTTACTCTGTCATCAAAAACGCCCTGTACAAGGTGATCAAGGTTTCCGACGCCAAAGAACTGGGAAACCACATCGTGGTCCAGGGAGGTACCTTCTACAATGACGCGGTGCTCCGCAGCTTTGAGCGCATCGCCGACTGCCAGGCTATCCGGCCGGATATCGCCGGCATCATGGGGGCTTTCGGCGCGGCTCTGATCGCCAGGGAGCGCTACGAGGGCAAAGAGACCTCCATGCTGCCCATTGAGAAGATCAACACCCTGCAGTACTCTACCAAGATGGCCAACTGCAAGGGCTGTACCAACAACTGCCGCCTGACCATCAACCGTTTTTCCGGCGGCCGCCAGTACATCAGCGGCAACCGCTGCGAGCGGGGCATCGGCAAGGAGAAGAATGCCAACCACATTCCCAACCTCTTTGAATATAAGATGAAGAAACTCTTCGGCTACACCCCTCTCACGGAGGACGAGGCTCCCAGGGGCAAAGTGGGCATCCCCAGAGTTCTGAACATGTACGAGAACTATCCCCTGTGGTTTACCTTCTTCACCAAACTGGGGTATCAGGTGGTACTCTCCCCGGTTTCCACCAGGAAGATCTACGAGCTGGGCATTGAATCCATCCCCAGCGAGTCCGAGTGCTATCCTGCCAAGCTGGCCCACGGCCACATCAGCTGGCTGCTGAAGCAGGGAGTGAAGTTTATCTTCTACCCCTGCATCCCCTACGAGAGGAACGAGGATCCCGGGGCCGTCAACCACTACAACTGCCCCATCGTCACCTCCTACGCGGAGAATATCAAGAACAACGTGGATGAGCTGAACAATCCGGAGATCCGCTTTATGAATCCCTTCCTGGCTCTCACCAGCGAGAAGATCCTGGCGGATGAGCTGGTGAAGGTCTTCCCCCAGATCCCCGAGGAGGAAATCCGGGAAGCCTGCCATTCCGGCTGGGAAGAGATGGCCGCCATGCGCAGGGATATAGAAGCCAAAGGTGAGGAGACTCTGAAATGGATGGAGGAAACCGGGCATCGGGGCATTGTCCTGGCCGGCCGTCCCTACCATATCGACCCGGAGATCCACCACGGCATCCCGGATATGATCAATTCCTACGATATTGCCGTGCTCACCGAGGACTCCGTGTCCCACCTGGCTCCTCTGGAGCGGCCTCTGCGGGTCAACGACCAGTGGATGTACCACACCCGTCTGTACGCCGCCGCCAACTATGTAAAAACCAGGGAGGACCTGGATCTGATCCAGCTGAACTCCTTCGGCTGCGGTCTGGACGCAGTCACCACAGACCAGGTATACGAAATCCTCACCGGCAGCGGCAAGATCTACACCTGCCTGAAAATCGACGAGGTCAACAACCTGGGCGCCGCCCGGATCCGGGTGCGCTCCCTGCTGGCAGCCCTGCGGGCAAGAGCGAAAAATCCCGAGAAGCGGGAGCTGCATCCCTCTTCCATAGAAAAAGCGGTATTTACCGAGGAAATGAGAAAGGATTACACCATTCTCTGTCCCCAGATGTCCCCCATCCACTTCAACATCCTGGAGCCGGCCTTTAACTCCGAGGGATACCATCTGGAGATCCTGGGCAACGACAACAAGGACGCTGTGGACGTAGGACTGAAGTACGTCAACAACGACGCCTGCTATCCCTCCCTGATGGTGGTGGGACAGATTATGCAGGCCCTTCTGTCCGGAAAGTATGACACCCACAAGACCGCGGTCATCATGACCCAGACTGGCGGCGGCTGCCGGGCTTCCAACTATATCGGCTTTATCCGCCGGGCCCTGAAGAAAGTGGGCATGGAGTACGTTCCCGTAATCTCACTGAATCTCAGCGGCCTGGAGAGCAACCCCGGCTTTAAGATTACTCCCAGGCTGGCTCTGCGGGTGGTGTTCGGAGCGGTCTTCGGAGATATTCTCATGAAGTGCCTGTACCGGATGCGCCCCTACGAAAAGGTAAAAGGCTCCGCCAACCGCTTACATAAAAAATGGGAGAAGATCTGCATTGACTTTGTCAGCGGACCGAAGATTTCCTTTAAGAAATACAAACAGATCTGCCGCACCATGATCCGGGATTTTGACCGGCTTCCCATCACCGATGAGAAGAAGCCCCGGGTGGGCATTGTGGGCGAGATCCTGGTAAAATTCCTGCCGGCGGCCAACAACCACCTGGCGGAACTGCTGGAGCGGGAAGGGGCCGAGGCCGTATGTCCGGACCTGATTGATTTCTTTATGTACAGCTTCTACAACGCCAACTTCAAGGCGGAGCACCTGGGCACCAAGAAATCCACCGCCGCCCTCTGCAACCTGGGGATCAAGGCCATTAACTGGCTGCGGAGCGCCGCCTCCAAAGAGTTCGCGAAGAGCGTTCACTTTACCCCGCCGGCGGATATCCGGGATCTGGCTAAATACGCCTCCCCCATTGTTTCCGTAGGCAACCAGACCGGCGAGGGCTGGTTCCTCACCGGCGAGATGATGGAGCTGATCCACGGCGGTGTGATGAACATCGTGTGCATCCAGCCCTTCGCCTGCCTGCCCAACCACATTGTGGGCAAGGGCGTTATCAAGGCCATCCGCAAGGAATACCCCAAGGCCAACATCGTGGCTGTGGACTATGACCCCGGCGCTTCCGAGGTCAACCAGCTGAACCGGATCAAGCTCATGCTCTCCACAGCGGTAAAGAACCTGCATGGAAGCGGAAGATAACTTCCTTCCTTCACTAAAAAGCTGACCGTAAGGGCGGCGGAAAAGCTGCTCTTGCGGTCAAATTTTTTTGCCAAAAAACCGATGGCTTCCCCTGCCTTTCGCGGGTTCCGCCATCGGTTTTAAAATCCTTTATTTCACGATTCTTTTCTTTTTCAGAAGGATTACCATGCCGCCGCAGGCAGCTGCCAGAACTGCCGCGTAAACCGCGGCCATGGACTCGTCTCCTGTCTGCGCGGATGAGCCTCCGCCCTGTCCCGGAGTTCCGGAAGGCTTCGCCGTACCGGTGGGATCAGAAGGCGTGCCGGAAGGTTTCTGGGTGGGTTCCCCAGTAGGTTCTTCCGTGGGTTCCTGAGTCGGTTCCCCGGTGGGTTCTTCCGTAGGCTCAGGCGTTGTGGTGGGCTCCTCCGTGGGCTCAGGCGTTGTGGTGGGCTCCTCCGTGGGCTCAGGCGTTGTGGTGGGCTCCTCCGTAGGCTCAGCCTTCACGGTAACGGTCACCATCGCCGTCATGCCGCCATAGGATACTTCCACTGTCTGCTCTCCGATCTTGTCCGGATCATATCCGCTGATCTCGCAGTCTTTTCCCTCTACCTCGCTGGTGCTTCCATCACTGTAGGAAGCCAGGATCACCAGTCCCTCCGGATCAAAGGCTTCTCCCTTGCTGTACTCGGTCTTATCCGGTCCGGACAGAACCTCGATCTTCGTAAGGACCACAGGATCCTCTGTCTTCTCCGTGATCTGTACCTGAGCGGTCACTTGTATAGCCCGGGGGCTGTAGAGCTCTCTGTCCGGGGCGTCGTAGGCTGTGGAGCCGTCCTTTCCGACCCAGGCGTCCTTGTTGGAGCTCAAAGACTGCACGATGCCGGTCACCTGATAGGTTCCCTCTTCGTTGAGATCCACCGCGGAAAGATCCCACTCGACCGGAAGCGCGGAGGTTCCCATATCATAATACAGATTTACTTCTGCCTCCGCAGGAAGCACTGCCTGCAGATCCTCCGCTGTGCTTCCTGCCTGGACTGTCACACTGCCCAGATCTTCCTTTACCGCGGACTCAGCGTCAGCGGCCCGGAGGGCGTCGTACTGAGCCTTGGTCAGGGAGATCACTCCGCCGTGTTTAGTGTAAGTGGTCAGGAAGTAATCGGAGCTGTCCAGATACTCCCAGCCCTCATCCAGGTCGGTGGAAACCATGGGCTGATAACCCGGCGTGGGCAGGTCGTCCACAAAGAGGTACCAGCGGTTCTTCTGGCTGTGGTCCGTAAAGGTGGCAGGACCTTCCACGGAGCCGAAACGGCTCTGGCCGATGTTGCTCTGCACCCTGGTCCATTCGGTGGTTTCATAGTTCCACCAGTCTTTTGCCTCGGTGGATTCCATGATAATCTGTTCCGAGTTGCTCTTGGTAATATGGTAGGTTTTTCCGTTGGCCTGAAGGATATTTGTGTCGATCCATCCCGCGCTTCCGCCGTCCAAGAACAGGCCGCCGTACTCCCAGGTGTCCTGGGTAAAGTCTGTGGTCACGCCGTACATAATGTCAGAGCCGCCGCCCACCACAGAGGTATGCGCCTCGTCCGCGTACACATTGGAAGACCAGTATACGATAAAGGCTCCTTTGCCCTCTCCGTAGTAGTCCGGCACCCAGGTAGCCTCCGGCGCCCACATCATGCCGAGATAAGCCTGCGTTTCGCCGTCGGCATTTAAAGCCACGTCAAACTGGCGCACATCTGACCAGTGGATCAGGTCTTTGGATTCCCAGACATTCATCTTGGTACTTCCCTGGCTGGACCAGTATCCCCACTGGAGATTGTCTCCGCCGAAGACACGCAGATCCGTAGCGATAATATAATAGGTTTCTGTTTCCGGATTGTAGGTCAGGTACGGGTCTCTGGCTCCGGTGGTTCCCAGGTTGGACGCCAGGATGGGTTCCCGGTCGTTCAGGGGATCCCACTGTTCCGGATTATCGCCTCTGGAAATATCCAGATACATTTTCTCCGCGTAGCCGTTGGAATCCTCTACGAAATGCACCATCAGATATCCGTAGGGATCATCCGGCCCTACCTGTGCTTTTACTGTCACGGGAACTTCCACTTCAGCAGTCAGGGTTCCCAGGGAGATTACCGCGGTCAGCGTGCCGGTAAGATCCTCCTCGCCCACTGCGGGAGCCTGTACCTCCGCAGTCAGTCCGTCCTCTCCGATAACCACCGCGTCCATTTCCGATTTCCAGGTAACTGTTCCGCCGTAGTCCGGAAGAACACTCTGGCCATTTTCAAGCGTTACGTCAGCGATTTCCGCCTTAATGGCTTCCATCTCCTGCTCCAGGAAGAAGGAGGGAACATTTTTCTGAATTGTTTCCGCGTCCAGAGCCTTGTTCCAGATCTTCAGGTTATCCATGGATGCCTGGGTATATTCCCCTGCGGCCCAGTTGGCCTTTCCGATCTGCAGAATGCTGCTGCTTCCCAGAATATCCAGCAGGGAATACTCACTGTCCACTCTTGCCCTCTCTACGCCGTTTACGTAGATGGCTGTGTCGTCGGTACTCAGAACCACGTCAATATGTACCCAGTCATTTCCCACTGCCGCGGAAGGATTGGCCGGGCGGCCATTGGTATTGTTGTACCGCTCTACGGTCAGGTTTCCGCCGTTGTGCAGGAATCCCACATAGTGCTCTGTGGTATTCAGCTGGGTGCTGTCGTTGGGCGCCGCGTAGAAGGCCCAGTTGGTAGCGGTCCGCTCGTTTTTGATGTCGTAGGAAACTGTCATTTCCTCCAGCCCGGTAAGAAGGCTGGATCCGTCTGCCGCCGTCACATTCAGCCACTGAGCCGCGGTTCCATCCAGATGCAGGGCGCTGCCGCCCTCATAGCTGTCGGTGAGGGTATAGCCGCCGGATGCTTTGGCAGTATCCGTCACGATGTCCTGTCCGGCGCTCAGATTTTCAAAATCGAAATCCAGCAGGAGCTCTGCCTCAATCTCAGCGGGATCCGCCACCTGAACCGTGAAAGATGCCTGCTGTTCTCCATAGGTAACCGTTACTTCCTGCTCTCCGATCTCATTGAAATCTATATCGCTGAAAGTAAACTGTCTGGCATTTTTGGAACCTCCGTTGTAGGCGATATCCTCCGTGCGTCCGTCCGCGTAAGTTACGGTCAGCACCAGACCCGCGGGATTCACTTCTTCTGATCCCACCGCGTAAACCGTCTTCATGGGAGCGGTTTTTACTTCAATGCTGCTGGGGCCGTAAGCCTCCATGACCCGGCCGTACTCTTCCGCAGTCAGAGGGATTACAGTGCCGTGGCGTTTCCGATTGGTGTCAAAGTTAAAATCATTGTCTCCGGTTTTCACCCATTTGGCGTTGGCGATATCCGTGGTGTAGAAGGGAACATATCCCACACCGCCGTTGTTGTCTGCCAGCAGGCCGTAGGTTTCCACCTTCTGTCCGTCTACTTCCTTCCAGTCATCCTGATTGTAAGCAAACAGCTCCGGTCCTTCCAGGCCGGGTGTGTAGCCGGTAATATCCCGGATAAAGCCCTGGGTTTCCCATACAGACTGATTGGTCAGCCACTGGCTGCTGTCCGTACATTTTTCCACCCGGATGGTGCTGCTGGCCGCGGAAGCCCGGTAATAATTGCCCTGGCTGTCTCTGAGGATGGTGGTATCAATGATATGGTCGTTTCCGTTGTCAATGAACATCTGGGGTTCCGAGAAGTTGCGGAAATCTCTGGTTTTTGAATAGTAGACCTTCTGCACGCTTCCGGTCATGGACGCCCAGTACACAACAAACTCTCCGGTAGTCTCGTCATAAATGGCTTCCGGGGCCCAGGCGCAGGTTGTTCCCTCCGGGGCTACTTCCGCCAGCCAGGGCTCGGACCAGTTTACCAGATCCGTAGATTCCCATACCCGCAGGCAGTGGCTTCCGTTAAACTGAGAGGTTCCCCAGTCTACGGTACCATTGGCGATATCATTGCTGCCGATACACAGATCCGTGGCAATCAGGTAGAATTTGTCGCCTTCCGGAGAACGGATCAGATAGGGATCCCTCACGCCTGCCTGGTTCTGGGTCTTGTCCATATCTTCCTGGGTCCGCACAGAGTCGGCCACGCTGAGCACCGCCTCTTTCCGGTTCAGATCCATCCAGTTATCTCCGTCATGGCTGGAGGCAAAGAAGATCTGCTGCTGAGAGGGGCCGCCGTCGCTGAGGAAGTAGGCAAAGAGATAATCCGTGGTATCCTCCATCTCATGGGCTTTCTTTACTGTCAGAGTAAATTCTTTTTCTACCGCTCCTTCCTCCGCGGTAATGGCGGCTGTCAGGGTCACGGTGGTATCTTCCGCCTGTCTGGTGACCACACCGGCAGGCTTGCCGTCCTGCTCCTGATCCGTCACTACGGCCGGATTGCTGGATTCCCAGGTCACGGCAGCTGTTCTTCCGGAACCCTCTACTTCCACCTCTGTGGGAAGGTAGATATTTTCTCTCACATCGTCGGGGTTTACCAGCTCCAGCTGATCCGCCGCTGCCGCCAGAAACTCATCGCTGCTCAGAAGTTTTTCCACCGTAACAGTGAATTCTCTTTCCGCACTCTGTCCGGCCATCTGGACGGTGGCTTTGAAAGTAACCTGCATGTCTTCTGTCTCGGATCTTGTTACGGCAACCGTATAGCCGTCCTCTCCGATGACTGCGGCTTCACTTCCCGCGGTGATCTCCCAGGTGATCTGGGAACCGTTTGTCCCCTGGGAGGGAAGGGAAAAGCTCTCCTTCACGGTCTCCGGCAGGGACAGGGCATCCGCGTCTGCCTCAACCGCCGCGGTTGCGGCTTCCTGGTCCACCAGATCCTCATCGGTCAGAGCCCCGTCATAAACTTTGAAATTGTCAATCCAGCCTTTGTATCCCTCTCCGTTTACCCAGTTGGCTCTTCCGATATAAAAGATACCGGAATCTCCCAGAATATCGGGCAGGGCGTAGTCGCTGGCTACCGTACTTTTCCTGATTCCGTTTACATACAGGATCGTTTCCGTGGACTTAAAGACCACATCGATATGAGCCCAGTCTGTGCCTGCGCTTTCCTCAATGGATGCCGGCCGGCCGCTGGTATTGTTGTAGCGCTCTACCTTAATGTTTCCGTTATTGTGGAATGCACCGATGTAATGTTCCTTGGCATTAACCTGGGCATTCTCGTTGGGAGCCGCGTAAAAGACCCAGCTGGTGCCGGTCTGATCCGGCTTTTCGTCGTAGGAAATAGTAATTTCCTCTTTGCCTGCCAGCAGGCTTTTGCCCGCTTCGTCCGTCACGGACAGATAGTTGGACGCATTGCCGTTCAGATAAAGGGCTTTCCCGCTCTGGGCGTCTTTGCTGTCCCGCAGTTCATAGGTGCCGTTGATCTTGGCCACCGCGCTTCCCCCGGCAAATCCTGTCTCCGCGTCATCGAAGGTAAAATCTGCCAGCAGATCCGGCTCTTCCTCACCCGGCTGGGCCGAGGCAACGGTGGGGACATAAGCCCCCACCATAGAAACAGCCAGAACAGCTGCCAAGGCTCTGTGTTTCAGTTTCCTTGTTCTGTTCATTGATTCTCTTTCATCCTCCTCTTTTTATTAATTACAACTCCGGTATATCCGAGAGCTGAAAGGATCAGCGCCACCGGCACCGCCAGATTGGTGCTGTCCCCCGTCTGGGCTGAATCAGAAGGTTTCTGGGTGCTTCCGGGTGTTCCGGAAACATCCGGTTTCTCCGTAGGAGCCGCTGTGGGCTTCTCTGTGGGTTTCCCGGTGGGTTCCTCCGTAGGCTCCGGTGTCGGCTCCTCTGTGGGCTCCGGCGTCGGCTCTTCTGTAGGCTCCGGTGTCGGCTCTTCTGTAGGCTCCGGCGTAGGCTCCTCTTTTCCATCGTCAATGGTGATGACCGCTGTAATGGTTCTGTTTTCTTCCGCCAGCTCTTCCTCCGCTGTCATATTAAAAATCAGCGTTCCGTCCGCGGCAACATGAATACTCTTCACCGCGGTATGCCGGCAGGGATCAAACAGGCCGCCCGCTCCGGACTGTCCCGAATGGGGATCCGGATAAGGTCTCGCGTGGTAGACCAGAGCCAGATTGCCGTACTCATCTACCACCACCGAATTATGTCCGCCGCCCACATGGGCTCCTCCGCCGATGGCTCCCTCATACGTATCATAGGAACTCAGCAGAGGATAGGGGATGTTGGTCCAGCTGGCGGGATCCATCAGATCACTGCCCTTGTCTGCCATCATCAGTCCCAGGGTGTAGTATTTATCCACAGTAGCCGCGGAATAACTGATATACACCTTGTCCCCGTACTCAAACAGGTAGGGGCCTTCTACCACCAGCTGATCTGTTCCCTCGGGATTAGAAGCGGAAATGCTTCCTTCGTAGATCCCGTATTCCCAGGGCCACTCGCCGGATTTGATCACCACACGCTCGCCGGTGGGCTGGGGAACTACCCCTTCTCCCCCCTGTGCCTTCACAATGGATATCTGGGCGTTCTGGGGCATGATATAATAGCCCTGTCCGTTGTCGTCCTCAAAGTAAGAAACATCAAAGGAAGGTGAATTCTGCAGGATAATGGGCTCGCCCCACTGATCCGCTTCCAGCATGCCGCCGGCCTGCATCTGGGCATCCGTTCCTTCATAAGGTATCAGGATGGAATAAGAGCACCAGTTCGCGTTGTTCCAGTTGGTATTGGGCTGTATGCCGGCGCTGCCGAAATCATGGGCTCCTACCAGGCAGTACCAGGTGCCGTTGATCTTGTGGAACTCCGGCGCCCAGAAGAAGCCTCCCCATCTGTCTCCCACCTTGGATTCCAGAATATAGTGTTCTTCCGCTGTCTTCAGTCCCTCGATGGTTTCTGCTCTGCGGATATCCAGCTTCCGGTAGGACTGGGAGCAGTTGGGAGCAGTCATGCCTTCCTCATAGTAAGAACCGGTAGAATAGTAATATCCGTCGTCTTCATTATAGAAGATATGGGGATCCGCCCGCTCTTCAATGAAGGGGTAGGCGTAGGCATCCTGCTGAACCTTTCCGGTGATTTCATAGACGCCCTCTTCTCCGCTCTCCAGCTGTTTCAGATCATCTTCCTCCCAGATCACTCCCAGATTCTTTGTGCTGCCGTCACTGTAAGAAGCAGTGACCGTCTCCGGCAGAGTGATCTCTTCGCCGGGCTTGGCGGTGATTTCTACCGAGCTGATTCCTGTATTCTTCACGGTTCCATACTTCTGGGTCAGCGCCGCGTACTCGGAAGCGCTGGCTTCAAAGACAGAGGCTTCCTCCGCCGCCGCGGCCTCCGGGATTTCTCCCGTTACCGGAGCTTTGGCGTAAGCGCACTCCTGGGTTTCCAGGATCACCGACCCGCTGTCCAGGCTGTCCGTCAGACTTACATAGGAAGTTCCGGTTTCATCCTGCCAGAAGATCTTGTAAGCTTCCGCCATCTCATCGTAGACCACGGAAGGATTCTGAACCTGGGTTCCCGCCTCTGCCAGGGTCAGGAACCGCTCTCCGGTAAAGAGCATCCGCTCATCCGTATCCCATACGTAGATGCCGTTCCGGTGATTGTTGCCGGAAGCGGCCGCTCCCAGACTTCCGTCTGCCTTGCGGAACAGTACCGGGGAGCCCATCTGGTTGTCGGGGCTGGAATTCTGATCCCCGCTCCATTTTACATATACAACCGCTTTGCCCTTATTTAATTCTGTATAAGCCTCTTCCTCGTCGGTCTTTGCCGCCAGAAACAGGGCGTCGGAGCGGCGGCTGTCCGCGGCGGCCAGCAGGTCGCCGGTGTTCTCATAGAGGTTTCCGCCCTGGATCACGTAGGTCAGGATCTGTCCCCCTTTGGCTAGGATGGTCACGTCCCTCTGGATTTTGCTGCCGCTGATTTCAGCGGTCAGGGTCACTTCCGTATCCTTCTCCGGCCGGGTGACTGTGCCGTCTTCCGCCACAAGTCCTTCCTCGCTGCAGCTCCAGGCAACGGCCTGACCGTCCACTTCCTGCTGCAGATCCTCTGACACATATCTGGGGATCAGCAGCTGGCTCCGGTAAATGCCGGCCTGGGCTTCCTCCTGGGAGGGAACCGTCACTGTATATTCGCAGGTCTCGGAATAGGAGCCGCAGGTGATTTCAGCTGTCAGCTTCACTTCCTGTCTTTCCTCTCCAAAGACCACGGTTCCGTCGGTCTTCACCGCGTTTTCATTGCTGGAAGTCCAGGTTACCTGGCAGGTATCTGTACTCTGAATCAGATTCAGATCGCCGTAAACCGTTTTGCCGTCCGGAATGGAAATACCGCTTTTTAGTTCCTTGACATTCTGGATTTCCAGGGCTTTGCGGTACAGCTGTCCCGCCTGGGCCTCATCCATGCATTTTCCGTAAATTCTTACATCCCGGAAGGAACCGGCGAAAGTATCGTCCGCGTAATCGGAAGCTCCGATGTATCCCGCCAGATCCTCTCCGAAATCGGAAACCGTCAGGTTGAGGATTTCATCGCTTCCCACCAGTTTTCCGTTCAGATAACCGGTCAGGGTGTCTTCGCTGATGGTAATCGTGTAATACATCCACTGATTCATGCGGTCCGAGGTTACTACGCTGTTGTTCTGGGAATTGTTCACTCCCACCTCAGTAGTCCAGGGATTGGCCGTGCTTCCAGCCTCCGGATCCGTAAATACCGCTTTATAATATCCGTCCGGATTGGTAGGATTCAGCAGGAAATAATATTTGGGATACCCGTTCTGTTTTTCCTGTCCGTTAATGGAAAACGCGGATGTATTGATCTGGGTATCGTTGTTTTTGATCCACATGGAGATGGTCAGTTCATTCTGTCCGTCAAACATGCCTTCCGGCAGTTCCACGTAGTTCTGATTGGATTTCGCGCCTCCCGGAAGCACCAGGGAATCCTGGCTGAAAGAGGCGTCTCCCTTCACTTCTCCGTCCCATCCGTTTCCGGAAACATCTTTGGCGTCTGTTGCCAGGGGATAGCGGGCAATGAGCCCCTCCTGGTCGTCAAACTCCACGTTTCCGTTTACAGTCACCGTACCGGTTACGGTGCGGTACTCTTCTTTCAGTTCCTGGTCAACGGTCATATCCAGCACCGGGCTGCCGTCGGGGCTCCAGTGTACCCTTCGGACAGTGGCGCTGCGGGTGCCGCCGTTGGGGCGCATATGATAGACAAAAATATCTCTTCCGTCTTCATCTACGCTGAAGCAGCTGTGGCCGGGACCCAGCTCTCCGGAAACACTCTCTGAGGAGAGGATGGGGTATCCGGTTTCCTTCCAGCTGTCAGCGTCCAGAAGATCCGCGTCCTCATCCGCCGTAAGCAGGCCTACCACGTACAGATTGCCGGTGGCCGCTCCGGAAAATGTCATATAAACCTTTCCCTTGTTCCGGATCACAAAGGGGCCTTCGTCCACAGTGGTGTCCACCCGGTCCCATCCGTACTGATTCCGCAGAATGCACACGGGATCACTGGTGAGCTGATACGGATTGGCCGGATCGATGGTGGCGATCCACAGGTCGGAGGTTCCCTGGCCTCCCGTAATCTGCCGCTGGGCCCAGGACAGATAGTGGGTGTCTCCCACCTGGAAATAGGTCATGTCCAGAGTAATTCCCTGGGAATACAGCGGGGAGCCGTCCTTTCTGGTTACCGGCCGGGCCGCGTTCCAGTCATTGCGGTCGGTGGGATCTCCCCCTTCCTTCAGTTCCATCATCTGGCTCTGGACCTGATCCCAGGAACCGCCTTTGGCATAGAGGATATACAGTTTCCCGCCGATTTTATGAAGCTCCGGCGCCCAGTTCGGCGTCCGGGTATTGGACATCAGTTCATGATCCGGAGCGCTGAACAGGCCCAGGGGAGTATCCGCCTCCCGGATGCAGATCTGCGACTGATTCTGGGTCTCGCCGGTGGCAATAAAATAATACTTTCCATTATAAAGGTAGATATTGGGATCCGCCCGTCCGTTCAGCACCGGATATTCCGTCAGCTTCGCCTGCCCGGTAATGGTATAAGTGCCTTCCCGGTAGAAATCCACAGTGCTGTAATCCCAGACAATGGGAATGTCATCGGTGGTTCCGTCGTTGTACTGTGCGGTGATCACCGCGTCTTTGGTGTCCTCCGCAGTCAGGGTGTCCCCCGCGTCCACGGTAAAGGCATAGGTCTTTTCCTCTACCCCGGTATTTTCCAGTGATCCCAGTTTCACCCGCAGATTCCTTGCTTCTTCTTTTGTAACGGGGATCACGCTGCAGGGCAGGGCGTTTTCCAGATCTGTATCCAGCTGGGGATTTTCCCGGGCACTGATGGAAACAGGCTGGCTGAACTCTGTGAAATCTGCCGTGACACTCTCAAAAAGACCGCCCTGTCCGTCTTCCCAGGTAATCACATATTCCGAACCATTATAGCTGCATCTGGGATTTACCACTTTCCCTTCCGCATGGAGATCCGGGAAGATTTCCCCGTCAAACTCCATCAGGTCCTTCGTAAAGGATACCAGGACTTTTCCGTCGTCCCTCACCGCGATAACCCCCATGCCTCCGTCCGCCGCCCGGAACAGCCAGGGCGTCACCAGGGTGCGGGTGGTTCCCGTGTTCCAGCCGTCCAGATCCGCTTTCGCAAAAAGAACGCCGGTATTGTTGTGAAGGGCTTCAAAATTTTCCCCGTCTTCGCTGATAGCCAGATGCATGCTCTGTCCAAGCGCCGCCGCCACATTGGAGCGGGTATAACTCATCACGTATTCAGAGCCCTCTTCCATGACCAGAATCGTAAAAGTCTTTTCATAGGAAGAGCCGCCGTATGTAATGCGGGCTGTAACCTGGGTTTCCGTGCTGGCCTCCGGCTGGTTCAGGGTACCGTCTGCCAGAACCAGTCCTGCCGGATCCTCCCAGGCCACTGTGATCCCGCCCTCAAATTCTGTGGGCAGGCTGCCGGTCACCGCGTAGGGCACCTGTACCCGGTTCAGGATCAGTTCCTCCAGCTGAGCCCGGGCCGCCACGGTCACCTGGAATTCCTTGACCGCCGATGTGTCCCCCAGGGTAAGGGTTGCCTTCAGCACCGTGCTTCTGGCTTCCTCTGTAACAGTTACTTCCCCGGTTTCCGATACCACGGAAGGATCTTCTGTTTCCCAGGCAATGCTGGAACCATTGGCTCCTTCCCGGGGCAGGGTGAGATTTCCAATAACATTGGAAACATCTCCCAGGCTGAGGTTTTCCTTATCCTCCAGAACCGCGTTTCTCTGGCTTCCCAGTTCAAACAGATCCTGTACCTCCTCGCCGGTCAGCGCTTTGTCATAAATCCGCAGATCCCGGAAGGACCCGGCAAACAGAGGATCTTCCAGATACTGGGATGTTCCGATGTGGGCTTTCAGTCCTGTCCCGAAATCGGAAACCGTCCGGTCCATGGATACCTCTTCCAGCATCTCTCCGTCCAGATAGCCGGCCATGCTGTTTCCGTCAATGACAACGGTATACAGCTTCCACTGGTTCATGTACCCGGTAGTGGCATAAGCGCTGTCGTTGATTCCCACCTCTGTGGTCCAGGGCTGGGAAGCATTTACGCTGTTGGTAAAAACTGCCTTGTAGTTTCCCCCGGGAGCGCAGGGATTCAGCAGGAAATAATTGCTGGGCACCACGCCGGAAGCCTGGCTTCCAAAGAAAAAGGCCGCGGTATTTCCCTGGGTATTGTGATTGTTGATCCACAGAGATACGGTCACTGTATCCTGCCCGTCAAAGAGCCCGTCCGGCAGTGTCACATAGTTGCCGCTGTTTCTGTCTCCTCCCGCCAGATTCAGAGAATCTCCGGTAAAATCCACTCCGGACGCTCCGTCGGCAATGGCCGCGTCCTTCTGATTTCCGGAGACATCCCTGGTGTCTGTCTCCAGGGGATAATGGGCCAGAAGGTCCGCGTCCGGGTCAAAATCTCCCGCCGCGGAAACCTGCCTGGCTGCCCCCGCGGGAAGCAGTCCCAGGACCATTCCCGCAGTCAGCAGCCAGGCCGCCCATTTTCTTTTGCGATGTCTCATATTCTCCCTCCTTCTTATAGAAAAATTTACCTGATTTTAATTTATCTTACAGGCGGGAGCTTGTCAATCATTCCCCTGTATTTTTCTGACTTTCTCTATGTTTTACAATACTTCTTTTTGTGATTTTTTCTCTCTTTCAATACATCTTTTGTATTCCCCGGATTGTTTGTTGGTTTTTTTCTTAGTTTGTTTGTTTTTTCTCTGTAAGGCCTCGGTTTTATCATAAAAAAACGCCCTCTCTACCGTCTGTCTCTTTAGACACAAAGCCCTAAAACGCGATCCATCCGTCGATTTTTTTATGGAAGTTGGATTTTTTCTTCTCAGCAAGCGGATACAAAATGAAACACCCGAAAAATACGCAGGGATTTGGAGATGCCTGATACTGCCTGAACCGGCGTGAACTCCGCGCCAAGACCTGCCGGTCAAGTCTCAAATTTTCCAATATGAAAAGGCCTCGGAAACCGTATAAATACTGATTTCCGAGGCCTCTCGCATTTTCCTGATAAAACTTAAAATGCAGGAAGCGGGACTTGAACCCGCACGATATTGCTACCACAGGCACCTGAAGCCTGCGCGTCTGCCAATTCCGCCATTCCTGCGTCTCTGCTCTCAGCGGTTTCCCGCTACAAGAATGTATATTACCACTTTTTCCTCCGCAAGTCAACTGTTTTTTTAACCGGGCATCAGCGTATCGGAGGCGCCATGCAAAAAGCGCCGCAAAATTCTGCAGCGCCTGACTTTTTCCATGCAGGAAGCGGGACTTGAACCCGCACGATATTGCTACCACAGGCACCTGAAGC
>ERZ1090864.8-NODE-8-length-90522-cov-15.080792_pt1 | contig 90522 bp, 84 predicted proteins | sample MGYA00478479_ERZ1090864 | MGnify/ENA primary metagenome ERZ1090864 (study PRJEB33644, sample SAMEA5815743) | chicken gut metagenome | biome: Chicken; feature: Gastrointestinal Tract; material: Caecum | place: Ireland | collected 2019-01-01 | study: A study of the...
TCAGCCTCAGTCGGGCTGCTGTCCAGTTGGAAAGGATGTATTCTGACGCTTCTTCTATCCGTCTGACGTTCTCCTCCTTTTGCAGATATCCTTTCAAACAATCTGACGCTTCTTCAAACTCCCATTTCGTTCCCTGACGGATAATCCGGCGCAACTCATCGGCTGCATCCCATCTGCTGTCTTTCAAATGCCTTGTAAGCCTGGTCAGATAGTTTTCCAGATGAAACTCGTCCAGCACATGGACCAGCCCTGCAATCCGTTTCATGCCGCTCCGAATCCAGCCTCCGCCATCCGAGTTCAGATAAATCTTTTTTACTTTTTTCAAATCATACCTGCTGTCCAGATACTCATAGACTTCATCCCAGAACTCCTCATTCCCTTTTCCTGTATTTACACTGCAGAAGTAATGCGGGTTTACCAGTCTGTGGCGACTACTTTTGGGCGCCTCTTTTTCAATCCCTTCGCAGACATAAATCAGTTTTGCAAGCAGGCAGTTATTCTTCTGGTGGTTTTCATTTTCCAGCAAATCTCCCTTTTCCTTACGAAACTGCAGTGAGATATGGTCTTCATCTGCGTCGATGTACAGATACTCCACTTCTTTTTTCCTGCATGGATTTTCCTTTTCGGGTGGAAACTCAAGCTGATGAATCTTATTTTTCACCGTCTGTCTGCTCACCTCTGCTGTCAGACTACAGCTTTCCCCTCCGCGCCGGTATGACGTCTGTACTGCTTCTTGAAACAGAAGGGCTTCTGCATCTTCTGTCATCCTCTCATGTTTGTCCAGGCCGAGGAGCCTGTCTATCAGATATGCGCTTTCCCCCGTATGCTTGTTTGTAAACAGTGTCTTTTTAAAAGCCACCGCCCCCAATGAAGTAATCAGCTGTTTTCGGATGTGTGCCTCTACTACCCAGTCACGTCTCCGTATCGGACTTTCCAGCAGCATCCGGTTCATCATTTCCAGAGATTCCTGTATCATCTTCAGCCCCAGCTGATGCAGTTGAGCGGTTAATCCAAGGACATACTCTGCCATCTGCTCCGGATGTTTCAAAAACTGATCTTCAAGTTTTTCAAATCTGCTGATGCATTCTTCCTCAAAATATTTTATACTGTTAATCATAGAGGACACCTTCCTTTGTTTGTATTTTGGTTGTCAGCCTTAAATACTTTATCACAAAGGTGTGTCCTCTACCTTATTTTCCGAATAAAACTTTACACTAGCATCTGGATTTGTCTGCGCCGCCATGGTCTGATGGTATTGGATGCTTTACCTGCCGGGAGCTTCCCTGACAAATCCAGATTTAACTTTTTTGCCGTTGATTTTTCGTGTTCACCTGCCTAAAATAGAGTTATGAGAATATTAGAAGAGAGGTCATCATTATGGATATAAAGAGAGCAACACTAGTTCTGGAAGGAGGCGCCACGAGAGGCGTGTTTACCTCCGGAGCCCTTGACTTTCTTATGGAGAAGGACGTGTATCTTTCTCATGTGATCGGTGTGTCGGCAGGAGCCTGCAACGCGGTAGACTATGTGTCCAAACAGCCGGGCAGGACCCGGGATTGTATGATACCTGCAGATAAGAGCGGGAATTATTATTATGGGATCAGGGATTTTGTGAAAGAGAAAAGCGTGATGAACATGGACCTGATTTTTGACAAGTTCCCCAATGAGACGATCCCTTTTGATTTTGACACATATTTTAATTCTGAGATCAAATGCGAGCTTGTGACTACCAACTGCCTGACAGGAAGGGCGGAGTATATGACAGAGGATCATGATCGCGCGCGTCTTATGAAGATTTGTCGCGCTTCCTGCAGCATGCCGCTGCTGACGCCGATCGTGAATATAGATGACACTCCTTATCTGGACGGAGGGCTGGCTGATTCGGTTCCGATACGGCGGGCTCAGGAGATGGAAAACGAAAAGATCGTGGTCATTCTTACGAAAAACAGGGGTTACCGGAAAAAAGTGGTGTCCCCTGCGATGCAGAAAATATACAGACGCGCGTATAAGTCCTATCCGAACCTGGTACGCACAATATTCAAAAGAAGCTTTGAATATAATAAGACAATGAATTATCTGGACCAGCTTGAGAAACGCGGGGAGATATTTATCCTGCGCCCCCAGGTGACGCCGGTGTCGAGGCTGGAGCGGAACAAGGAGACGCTCCATGCATTTTATGAGCATGGATATCATTACATGGAAAGAAAGTTTGATGAGATGATGGAATATCTGGAAAAATAGGAGGTGGCGGCAGTATGGGAAAGCCGGAGATACTTGATTATACACAGAACAGGGAACTGTCATGGCTCAGGTTTAATCAGAGAGTTCTCGAAGAGGCGCAGGATGAGGGCGTTCCGCTTATGGAACGCATGAAGTTCGTCGCCATATTTACGAGCAATCTGGATGAATTTTTCATGATCCGTGTAGGAAGCCTTTACGATATGGCGGCAGTAGACAACAAGAAGCTTGACATACGTTCCGGCATGACGCCGGAGCAGCAGCTTGATGCGATCTACCGTGCAGTCGCGCCTCTGTACAAAGAGCGTGACAAGACATATACCGAGATCAAAAAACAGCTCAGACCCTACGGTGTGTGCGGGCTGGATTTTAAGGATCTGGAACAGCAGGAGAAAAAATATGTCAAGAAATACTTCAGGGAACAGGTGCTCCCGGTGCTGTCTCCACAGATCGTGGACACGAATCATCCGTTTCCGCATCTGCTCAATAAGGAAATTTATGTTGTGGCAAACTTAAAGCTGGATGGGAATACAATGATCGGGATCGTTCCGGTACCTCAGTACATATCGGACATCCTGTATCTGCCCGGGTATGATATCCGTTACATCCGCATGGAAAAAGTGATCATGGAATATCTGGAGCTTGTGTTTGACCGATATCAGGTATCAGATAAGAATTATATCTGCGTGACAAGAAACGCGGATGTTTCACCGGAAGACGAGGCATTTGCTGACAATGAAGATTTCCGGCTTGTCATGAAGGAAACTCTGCACAAAAGGAGAAGGATGGCAGTAGTGCGCCTCGAAACGGCAGTTCCCCTGGGGAAGGAAATGGAAAAATTTTTCTGCGGCCGGTTCAAGATCACGCCGGAATGCATCTTCCGCACAAAGATGCCCATGAAGCTGGGATTCATCTTTTCCATGGCGGATAAACTGCCTGAGTCCATGAGGCGCGCTCTGACAAATGAGCCGTTTACACCTCAGCCTTCTGCCTCTCTTTCGAGTGGGAGCGTGATAGAGCAGGTGAAAAAGAAGGATATCCTGTTATCATATCCCTACGAAAGCATGGATCCGTTCCTGCAGCTCATCAGAGAGGCTTCAACAGATCCGGATGTACTGACCATCAAGATCACGATCTACCGTCTGGCAAAGAAAGCAAGACTTGTGGAATATCTCTGCGCCGCTGCGGAGAATGGGAAGGAAGTCACGGTTCTGATCGAGCTGAGGGCACGTTTTGACGAACAGAACAATATTGAATGGTCTGAGCGGATGGAGGAGGCCGGCTGCCGTGTGATCTACGGAATAGAGGGCTATAAGGTACATTCCAAGATCTGTCTTATCACATATCGGAACAAAAACGAGATCCGCTATATTACTCAGGTCGGCACAGGAAACTATAATGAAAAGACGGCGAAGATGTATACGGACTATTCTCTTATGACATCAGATCAGGAGATTGGCGAAGATGCGGCAGTATTTTTTAAAAACATGTCTATCGGAAATCTGGATGGGGTATATGATCATCTGATCGTCTCCCCGACCAGCCTGAAGCAGAAAGTGCTCTGCCTTATGGACGAAGAGATCGCGAAAGGTGAGAGCGGCCGCATTGTCATGAAGATGAATTCTGTGACTGATATGGACTTTATCCGCAAGACGGCGGAAGCCTGCCGGGCAGGGGTAAAGGTAGATCTGATCGTGAGGGGGATCTGCTGTATCCTGCCGGGAATACCGGGCAGGACAGAGAATCTGCGCGTGACCAGTATTGTGGGACGGTATCTGGAGCATCCAAGGGTGTTCGTGTTCGGGACCGGGGCGGACGCAAAGGTCTATATAGGTTCTGCCGATATGATGACGAGAAACACAGAGAAACGAGTGGAAGTGGCATGCCCGGTCTATGATGAGGGGATCAGGAGGCGGCTCATACACGACCTGAAGGTCATGCTCTCAGATAACGTTAAGGCAAGACAGATGGACAGCAAGGGCGCTTACAGAAGGAAAAAGCAGGAAGGGGCTCTGGTAAACGCTCAGGAGACATTTATGAAAGAGGCGCTGAACGCGAGAAGGCCTGCTGCTCCTTCACACAAAAGCGAGAAAGAAACATTTCTGACCAGAGTGCTTGGAGTATTCCGGAAAAAGAAACATTCATAGACAGATTGTCTGATTGATAGTATAATTGAGGCAGATGTTTTTTAAACGGAAAATACCTTTTCCTGCAAGGTAAAGGCAAATAAAAAAGCGGAGATTTCAGGAGGAAAACAAAATGGAGAAACAGGCAGTAACCGTATTCGGAAAGACAAAGGACGGTCAGGAAGCGCATTTGTACATCCTGGAGAACAAAAACGGAATGAAAGCATATGTGTCGGACTTTGGGGCGGTCCTGGTACGTCTTTGTGTTCCTGATAAAGCCGGAAACCTCGTGGACGTGGTGCTCGGATATGACGACGCGGAGGGGTATGAAAAAGGGGACGCTGCGATCGGAGCTACAGTGGGAAGAAGCGCCAACCGCATCGGCAGGGCCGGGTTTGAGTTAAACGGCGTTTCCTATGAACTGGCGAAAAACGACAATGGGAAAAACAGCCTCCACAGCGGGCCTGATTATTATCACAAACGTTTCTGGAAAGTGGAAGAATACGGAGCGGACCACGTTTCTTTGCTGCTCCACAGTGCGGATGGGGACCAGGGATATCCGGGAAATCTGGACATGCGTGTGACATATACGCTGGATGACGACAATGCTCTTGTGATCCACTATGAGGCAGTCCCGGATCAGGACACGGTCATCAACATGACAAATCACAGTTATTTCAACCTGAACGGCCACGACAGCGGCACAGTACTGAACCATAAGGTGACGCTGGACGCGGATTCCTTTACCCCTGCGGACGCAGAATCAATCCCTACCGGGGAAATCCGCAGAGTGGATGGGACTCCCATGGATTTCCGGGCGGGAAGAGTGCTGGGAGACGACATTGACGCAGACTATGAGCCTCTCCGTTTCGGCAATGGATACGACCATAACTGGGTGTTGAAAAATGAGGGAAGATTTGATAAAGTAGCAGAAGTGGCATCAGACAAGAGCGGGATCGTGATGGAGGTGTATACGGATCTTCCGGGAGTCCAGATCTATACGGCAAACTTCCTGGATAATGAACCTGGAAAAGACGGAGCATCCTACATAAAGCGGAGCGCAGTGTGTTTTGAGACGCAGTATTATCCGGACGCTATCCACCACGAGAACTTTCCGCAGCCAGTGTGCAGGAAAGGCGAGAAATACGACACGCGCACTGCATATCGTTTTTTGATATGTGAATAAAGCGGACAAAAAGAGAATGCTGCAGGGTCATTCCTCATACATATGATCGGGAGTGGGCCTGCGGCATCCCTTGTCCGGGAAAAGGACAGAACAGACGGTATCATATGGGAAAAGCAGTATACATCGCAGAGAAGCCCAGTGTGGCGCAGGAGTTTGCGAAAGCGTTAAAATTGAACACAAAACGAAGGGACGGATATCTGGAAGCAGATGAAGCGGTCATCACATGGTGCGTGGGCCATCTGGTCACTATGAGCTATCCGGAGGCGTATGATCCGGCGCTGAAGAAATGGAGTCTGCAGACTCTCCCTTTTATTCCGGAAGAATTTAAGTATGAAGTGATACCGGGAGTGGCAAAGCAGTTTCAGATCGTAAGCTCTATCCTGAACAGAGAAGATGTGGATACCATCTATGTGTGCACGGACTCCGGGAGGGAGGGAGAATATATCTACCGTCTTGTGGAGCAGGAGGCTCATGTTGCGGGGAAGCAGCGGCGGAGGGTGTGGATCGACTCTCAGACAGAGGAAGAGATCCTGAGGGGGATCCGTGAGGCAAAAGACCTGTCAGAGTATGACAATCTAAGCGCCTCCGCTTATCTGAGGGCAAAGGAAGATTACCTGATGGGGATCAATTTTTCCCGGCTCCTGACGCTCAAATACGGCGACAGTATTTCCGGATATTTAAAGACGAAATATGCAGTCATCTCCGTGGGGCGGGTCATGACCTGCGTGCTCGGCATGGTCGTCCGCCGGGAGAGGGAGATTCGGGAGTTTGTAAAGACGCCCTTTTATCGTGTGATCAGCACGGTGGATGCTTCGGGACATACCTTTGAAGGAGAATGGAAAGCAGTCAAAGGGTCACGCTGGTATGAGTCCTTTGACCTGTACAAGGAAAATGGCTTCAAAGAGAAGAAAAAGGCAGAAGAGCTGACCGCATATCTGGCGGAAGAACAGCCCATGGAATGTGTCATTGAGTCAGTGGAAAAGAAAAAGGAAAAGAAAAATCCACCTCTCCTTTATAATCTGGCGGAGCTGCAGAACGACTGTTCCAGGCGTTTCAAGATCAGTCCGGACGAGACGCTGCGTATCGTCCAGGAGCTTTACGAAAAGAAGCTGGTAACCTATCCAAGGACAGACGCCAGGGTCCTTTCCACGGCAGTGGCAAAGGAGATCAGCAGGAACTTAAACGGCCTCTCCAAATATCCCATGGCTGCGCCGTATCTGAAGGATATACTGGGATTTGGAAGCTATAAAGGGCTGGCGAAGACAAGGTATGTCAATGACAAGCAGATCACGGATCATTATGCCATCATCCCAACAGGTCAGGGGCTGAATGCGTTAAACTCCCTGTCGGGCACATCGCAAAAGGTGTATGACCTGATCGTGCGCAGGTTTCTGAGCATCTTCTATCCGCCGGCGGTGTATCAGAAAGTAGCGATCGTATCAAAAATACGCGGTGAGAGCTTTTTTTCCAGTTTTAAAGTGCTGGCAGAGGAAGGCTGGCTGAAAGTGGGGGGAATCCCGCAGACAAAGCGTCAGGCTCGTGGAAGCGCACAGCCTGCGGGAACGCAGGCGCCGGATGAGGGCTCCGTGGAGAGCGGGAGCGCAGAAGGCGAGGGCACGGAGCAGAATCTTGACACGGAGCTGTTTGAAGTGATAAAAACACTGAAGAAAGGTACTGTCGTTCCGGTGAGATCCCTGGATATCAAGGAAGGGGAAACTTCTCCTCCCAAACGGTACAATTCCGGCTCCATTATCCTTGCAATGGAAAACGCGGGACAGCTCATCGAGGATGAAGAGCTGCGCGCCCAGATCAAGGGCAGCGGGATCGGCACCAGCGCCACAAGGGCGGAGATATTAAAAAAGCTGATCCATATCAAGTATCTTGCGCTCAATAAGAAGACGCAGATCATCACCCCTACTCTCCAGGGAGAAATGGTGTACGATGTGGTGGACAATTCCATCAAGTCCCTCCTGAATCCGGAGCTTACGGCAAGCTGGGAGAAGGGGCTGACTTATGTGGCGGAAGGGAGCATCACGCCGGATGAATATATGAAAAAGCTGGACGATTTTATCACCAGGAGGACAGTGGGGGTAAAAGGGTTGAACAATCAGCATCAGTTGAGAGCCTGCTATGACAAGGCGGCAGGTTTTTATAAAAGGGCCGGAAGCGGCAGAAAAGGAGACAGATAAATGGAAGCATTGACAGTAAAAGAACTCTATACACTGGACCAGACGATCGCCAGGGAAATTTTTGACGGAGTGACTTATCCGTGGGAAGTCCTTCCAAAGATCAGCGCATTTATCGTGGAACTGGGGAATACACTGAGCGGCGATGAGTACGAGAAACGCGGGGAAAATGTCTGGATCGCCAGGTCTGCCAAGGTGTCTCCCACAGCCTATATCAACGGACCTGCGATCATCGGAAAGGACGCGGAAGTACGCCACTGCGCATTCATCAGAGGCAACGCCATTGTCGGCGAGGGAGCAGTGGTGGGCAACTCCACCGAGCTTAAGAATGTGATCCTTTTTAATAAAGTCCAGGTCCCGCACTACAACTATGTGGGAGATTCTATCCTCGGATACAAGTCTCATATGGGAGCGGGCTCGATCACGTCTAACGTGAAATCCGACAAGAAGCTGGTCGTTGTAAAGACGCCGGAAGGAAATATTGAGACCGGGATGAAGAAGTTCGGCGCCATGCTCGGGGATGAGGTGGAAATAGGATGCGGCAGTGTCCTGAATCCGGGAACTGTTGTCGGAAGTCACAGCAATATCTATCCCCTTTCTTCTATCCGCGGATTTGTGCCGGGAAACAGCATCTACAAGAAGCAGGGCGAGGTCGTGGAAAAGAAATAGATATTGACAAACAGAAATGAGTCTCGTATTATTGTATTAAATCAACAGTACAATAATGCGGGGCTTTTTTCAGTTCCCCATGGACAGGAGGCAGTATGTTAGAAATACAGGGATTGAGCAAATCATATGGAAAAAATCTGGCTGTGGACGACGTCAGCTTTACTGTGCCGGACGGACAGGTGGGAATCCTCCTCGGACCAAACGGCGCGGGAAAATCAACGATCATAAAAAGTATCGCAGGTCTGCTCAGATATAAGGGGACGATCAGGATCCAGGATATCCCGGCAAGGCAGCTCGAGGCAAAGAGGGTCTTTGCCTATGTGCCGGAGATACCGAATATGTTTGAGGCTCTCACGGTGAGGGAACACATCGAGTATGTCAGGATGGCATACAGCAGCGACATCACCGACGAAGAGGTGGAGGAGATCCTGAAAGAATTTGAGATGGATGACAAGCAGGATAAGCTGGGGAATGAACTGTCAAAGGGTATGATGCAGAAAGTGAGCATCTGCTGCGCCCTGGCTGTGAGACCAAAGGTCATCCTACTGGATGAGCCAATGGTGGGGCTGGACCCGGCGGCGATCAAGACGCTGAAGGAAGTGGTACTCCGTCTGAGAACTGAGGGGGTGACGGTCCTGATCAGCACTCATATGCTGGAGATGGTGGAAGAACTCTGGGATGTGATGTTCGTCATGGAAAAAGGACACATTATCGGTTCCTACACAAAATCTGATGCGGAGGGAAGAGATCTGGATGAATTATTCTTTTCAATGACAGGCGGTGAGAAACAATGAGAGCGCTGATGTATCTTACTAGACGTAGTCTTATCAACAATCTGAAAAAAGCAGTGAGCAGACCGTCCACACTGATCGCCCTGATTTTCGGTATTGCGTATGGCATTTTCATCATTATATCACTGGGCGGCCTGGCGGCAAGTATCCGGTTGGACTCTGTGCGAGGGCTTGTGATCGTCATCACAGTGTGGAGCATTTATTCTACTTTTGGAAACTTTATGGGTTACTCTTCCCGGAAGGGCATCCTGTTCAAGCCGGGACACGCGCATTTTGTGTTTACGGCCCCGATCAGCCCCAAACTCGTGCTTTTGAACGCGGCATGGATGAATTATCTGGTCTCCACGGCCCTGTGGGTCACCCTTGCCATCGGCGGATTGACTGTTTTCCAGGTCGAGCCATGGAAGGTGCTGCTGTTCTTCCTGGTGGGGTGTGTGTTTGAGCTGGCGCTGGAAGTGGCGATCATGGTATTTTTGTACACGAACGATCATCTGCCGGAGAAACTGATGAAAGGGATCCGGCTGGGGATCAAGGTGTTTCTTATCGCGTTCACCCTTCTGATCGTGCTGTATTTCCGCAGGAACGGTATGTCTGTGGAGTCTGCGTCCGAGTTTATCGATTGGAATGTGCTCCAGATGCTTCCTGTGGCAGGATGGCAGATCGCGGCATTCCGACTGATCCTGCTGGGACCGACAACCCTCAATGTGATCTGTTCCTGTCTTTATGCGGCGACTGTTGTCCTGGCAGTAGCGGCTGTGAGCCGTATGCGCTGTGACGGCGGATACTATGAGGAGGCCGCGAAGTTCGCGGACGATTACACAGAGCTGAAAAAGAGGCAGAAGAATGGGGAAGCGGTTTTCAGCATCGGCGGGAAAAAGAAAAAGTTCCGTCAGGTCCGTGAGCGTATCAGCGCCCGGGGAGCAAAGGCGATCTTTTACAGGCAGCTCCTGGAATATAAGAAGGAGAGGTTCTTTATTTTTTCCAAGGTGACTTTGATCGCCGTTGTCATTGCCTTTTTCCTTTGCTATATATTGAGGGATACTGCCGCGGAATCCGGAGTGGCGGAAATGTTTCTGCTGGGAGTCATCGCTTATATGTCCATCGTGATGAGCGGCTATCTGGGAAAATGGGAAAATGAGCTGAAAAATCCATATCTTTTCCTCATACCGGACACACCGGTGAAAAAGCTGTGGTACGCGACTCTGATGGAACATATCAAGGCAGTGGTGGACGGAAGCATTATCTGCATTCCTGTTGGTATTTTCTGGCATGTGGAACCGCTGTACATCGTATACTGTATCCTTATCTACGCGGTACTCCAGGCGGACCGTCTGTACACAAAGGTCATCGCCCAGTGTCTGGTGGGTGAGATATTCGGAAAGACAGGACAGGATCTGCTGAGAATATGTATCCAGTTTGCTCTCCTTGGCATGGGAGTCGGAGTGGCTGTCCTGGTAGGAATTTTCATAAATGCGGCATTTATCTTTCCGATACTGCTTGTTTACAGTCTTTTGGTCACAGCGGCGATGGGATTCCTTGCGTCGCTTCGGTTTGAGACAATGGAGCAGATCGTCTGAGGCTGCGTGTTCCGTGGGAATTGGCTGATTGTATGGAAAAAAATACCTGTAAGGGTCTTGCGTTTTCAGGATATTACTATATAATAAAGGTGCAAATAATTCCTAGTGAAATACTAGGAATTAAAAATGAGCTTTGACCAGAGGAGGAGGATATTTATGGTAAATATACAGAAAGCAGCAGTGATCGGATGCGGGTTTGTGGGTTCTACGATCGCGTATACATTAATGCAGAAAGGCATTTTTTCGGAGATGGTCCTTCTGGACGCCAATGAGCCCAAGGCGCAGGGCGAGGCGATGGATATCAGTCATGGACTGCCGTTCTCCCATGCAATGGATATTTATGCGGGGACTTATGAGGACATCGCGGATGCCGCTGTGGTGATCATCACAGCAGGAGCGAACCAGAAACCCGGTGAGACGAGACTTGATCTGGTACACAAGAATGCAAGGATCATGAAATCCATCATTTCAGACATCAAGCGGGTAAAATGTGAGGGCATCCTGCTCATCGTTTCGAATCCGGTAGATATCCTGACCCAGGTTGCGCTGAAAGAATCGGGTTTTCCGAAAGAGAGGGTCATCGGATCGGGGACAGTGCTGGATACGGCGAGGCTGAAATATCTCATCAGCGAGAAATTGAATGTGGACAGCCGGAATGTACATGCGTTTATAGCGGGAGAGCACGGCGACAGTGAACTTGCCGTGTGGAGCTGTGCAAACATCTATGGCATCGGACTTGATGAATTTGGAAAATTAAAAGGATATGCAGACTTTGACAAAGAGAAGGACAAGATCTACCATGCAGTCCGTGACAGCGCTTATGAGATCATTGAACGAAAAGGCGCGACGTATTACGGCATAGGAATGGCGGCGGCGAAGATTGCCGAGTCGATCGTCCGGGACAGCCATACTGTAGCCCCGGTGTCGGTTTCCCTGAATGGGGAGTACGGTCTGTCCGGACTGTGTCTGAGCATCCCATCCGTAGTCGGTCGGGGAGGCGCGGAACAGGTACTTGAGATTAATTTCAATGAAGAGGAAACAGAGAAGCTGAGACAATCTGCTGAAGAATTGAAAAGCGTACTGCAGGAAATTGATCTTGCATAAAAAAAGACCGGTGCGGATTCTTCCGCGTCGGTCTTTCGTTTTGTAAAAAGATGTCTTACCATATTATTTTATGTGTTTTTTTATTGCCTCAAAACTCTCGGAACTGATGACGTGCTCGATCCTGCACGCATCTTCCGCCGCGATCTTCGGGTCAACGCCCAGCCGTTCCAGCCAGGAGGAAAGAAGCGTGTGCCGCTCGTAGATACGGTCCGCGATCTCCTTGCCAGAGGGGGTGAGGGTGATATACCCTTCCGGAGAGACGATGATGTGATCGTTCTCCCTCAGTTTTTTCATAGCTACACTTACACTTGACTTCTTAAAGTCCAACTCTGTTGCAATATCAACAGAACGTACGACCGGAAGCTTCTGGCTTAAGATAAGGATAGTTTCCAGATAGTTTTCAGCTGATTCGTTCGTATGCATCATGTCCACCTCGCTCGTATAATTCGTACTTTATCCTTCCGTGGAAGGATAATATTTTTAATCAGTATAACATAACCGGATTTCAAGGGCAAATCCCATTTCTAAAAAATATAAAATAGGATCAGGAAATACTGAAAAATTTGTTTCCAAAAGGATTGACAAACACTAGAGGTTAGTTTAAACTATCATTTGTTAGATATAGTAACAAGAGTGGGATAGAGTCGGGAAAATCGGCATGATCATAAAATGAGAGGAACATGATAATATGACTTTACTGGATGCCAGAGAAGGCGAGGAGTATATCATAAAGGATATCGTAACAGATGATGAGGAGCTGGAAGCGTTCCTGTTTTCGCTGGGATGTTACAGCGGAGAACCCATTACTGTGGTTTCCCGCGTGAGAGGCGGCTGCGTTGTTTCCATCAAGGATGGAAGATACAACATTGATACTGATTTAGCGCAAGCTATTTCAATATAATAAAAAACAGTGAACCATATTGCTGTTTTTTACACAGGGGTTAGTTTACCCTAATTGAGCTAAAGGAGGAGATTGTAAATGAGAATTGCTTTTGCGGGGAATCCTAACAGCGGTAAGACGACCATGTACAACGCACTGACAGGAAGGAACGAACGTGTGGGAAACTGGGCCGGTGTTACGGTAGAGCGAAAGGAAAGCCTGATCAGGAAGGCTTATTTTGACGGTGCGGAGGAGCTGGTCGCGGTGGATCTGCCGGGTGCCTATTCCATGTCTCCCTTTACTTCAGAAGAGAGTATCACAAGCAGCTATGTTAAAAATGAAAACCCGGACGCGATCGTTAACATCGTGGACGCCACAAATTTAAGCCGAAGTCTGTTTTTTACCACACAGCTCCTTGAACTGGGAGTTCCGGTTGTAGTGGCCCTGAACAAGAGCGACATTACAGATAAGAAGCAGACCGAGATTGATGAGAAGCTTTTGTCTGAGAAACTGGGCTGTCCGGTCATAAAGACAGTGTCTACCTCGTCGGGACATGAAGGACTGAAAGAGGTTGTCGCGGCGGCTGCCGCTTTAAAGGGCAAAGGACAGACAGCTCTTTATGTGCAGTCAGATATCGACCTGAAAGATAAGGCAGCGGTAGAGGCTGCGGACAGAAAACGTTTTGAGTTTGTCAATGGCATCGTAAAACAGGTGGAAAAGAGGAAAGTCTTTACAAAAGACAAGAACTTCCAGGATAAGATCGACAGCATCATCACGCATAAGATCATCGGGATCCCGATCTTCGCGGCGGTCATCTTCCTTGTGTTTTACATATCACAGACTACGCTGGGAACATGGATCGCTGACTGGCTGGTCGGCTGGATAGAGACGTTCCAGGGCTGGGTCGGCGGTCAGATGGAAAATGCGAATCCATTGTTGTACGCCCTGCTTGTCGATGGCATCATCGGCGGCGTGGGAGCGGTTATCGGATTCCTGCCGCTGGTAATGGTCATGTATTTCCTGATCGCCCTTCTTGAGGACTGCGGCTACATGGCGCGAGCAACTGTTGTGCTGGATCCCATCTTCAAGAGAGTGGGGCTTTCCGGAAAATCCGTTATTCCTATGGTGATCGGTACAGGATGTGCGATTCCCGGCGTCATGGCTTCTCGTACGATCCGGAATGAGAGAGAGCGCCGGACAACCGCGATGCTCACACCGTTTATGCCGTGCGGGGCTAAGATCCCTGTTATCGCGTTGTTTGCCGGAGCGTTTTTCGCGGACGCATGGTGGGTATCAGCTACCATGTACCTGATGGGTATCGTACTGGTACTGTTGGGAGCTCTTCTTGTGAAGAGGATCACAGGACAGAAATACCGCAAATCGTTCTTTATCATTGAACTCCCGGAATATAAGTTCCCGAGCTTAAAGAGAGCATGTGTTTCCATGCTTGAGCGCGGCAAAGCATACATTGTGAAAGCAGGAACGATCATCCTGGTGTGCAACACTGTGGTACAGATCATGCAGAGCTTTAACTGGCAGTTCCAGCTCGTGGAAGAAGGAGCGGAAGGTACTTCTATCCTGGCAAGTATCGCCCACCCATTTGCGATTCTGTTTATCCCCCTTGGATTTGGCGTATGGCAGCTTGCCGCGGCAGCGATCACAGGATTTATCGCTAAGGAGAATGTGGTCGGCACTCTTGCAGTCGTGTACGGTGTAACGAACCTGATCGACACAGAGGAATTTGAACTGATCGGCAGCGGAAATGAAGTTGCCATGGTCATGGGACTGACAAAAGTCGCAGCGCTTGCTTACCTGATGTTTAACCTGTATACACCGCCGTGCTTTGCGGCACTCGGAGCGATGAACTCTGAGATGAAGAGCGGAAAGTGGCTGCTTGGAGGTATCTGTCTCCAGCTTGCGACCGGGTATACGGTGGCGTTTTTCGTATACCAGATCGGTACTCTGGCTACGACCGGGGCTCTCGGAGCCGCTTTTGTTCCGGGATTGATCGCGATCCTGGCGTTCGTGGTGATCATTGGTTGGAGGATCCGCAAGTCCGACAAAGAATTTGCGGCAGAATACAGCTTACATACATAAGTAGTGATCGTGAACGATCAGGGGTGGACAGAGGGGGATGCCTTGTCCACCTCTTGACATTTTAAAAGCTTTTAAAAAGCGTTGAAAAGGCGTTGAAGAAGAAAAGGGGCTGTGTACGATGATAGATATTATTGTGATCATTATCCTGGTGCTTTTGATCGGAAGCGCAGTAACCTATATGATCAGAGCAAAGAAAAGCGGCGTCAAGTGTATCGGCTGCCCTGCCGGCGGAAGCTGTTCTGGCAGCAGGCAGACGCCGAAAAAGAAGCTGTCCGGCTCTGTGGTCGGAAAAAAGACAATAGCGATTTCAGGTATGCAGTGTCAGAATTGTGTCAACAGTGTGACAAAGGCCCTGAATGGAGTTGACGGAGTTGCCGCCAAAGTGAACTTAAACAATGGGATGGCTGAGGTGTCCTGTGACCGCGAAGTGGATGAGGCTGATCTGAAACGCGCTGTGGAAGCAGCGGGCTTTAAGGTAGTAAACATTTCCTAAGGATCATCCGAGAGGCCGGACGGTGGTCAGAGCAGCGGGATGCGCTATAGGAACTAAGGCTGTCATGAGGAAAAAGATGCAGGATAAGAGGGAACAATGCCGTGAGCAAGAAAGAACAGATCATAGAAAAACTGAAAGAAAACGGATGCCGTATCACAAAACAGCGTCTCATGCTAATCGATATCATTCTTGAAAATGAGTGCTCGAGCTGTAAGGAGATCTTTTACAAGGCCTCCAAGGTTGACAATAAGATCGGAGTGGCGACGGTTTACCGAATGATAAACGCGCTGGAAGAGATCGGGGCGATCAGCCGGAAAAACATGTACAAAGTAGAGTGCTCCGGGGAGGGCGCTTCAGCGAAGGAAGGGTGGATGATCGTGCTGGATGATAATACGACCTGCCATCTGTCCCCGGGGAACTGGAACAAGGTTGTCCGGGAAGGAATGAAACGGTGCGGTTATCTGAAAGATCAGAAGATCATGGCGATCAAGCTTGAGGAGTAGCAGTGTATTAAGAATATTCTGGATATTTTTCTTAAAGGAGTCGGATCCTCTCCGGAGGAGCTGGCTTCTTTTTTGGAAACTGATAAAATTTCTCGTCAATTGGTGTTAGAATTGACTAGCTCAAAACCTGGTTGCTATGATGTGACCGTAAACAAATGTCTTACATATTATTAACAAAGGAAGTGATATAGCTGTGAAACAACATAGGTTCTGGGCATGGGCTGCGGTCTTTTGCTTTGTGATGGTATTTTATACGGGCTATAAGCACAAATAACGGACTGAAGGAGGTACTTATAATGTTAAGTGTTTCAACTTTAAAGAAAATCGGACTTTTTGCGGGAGGCGTCCTGTTCGGAACGGCAGGGGTGAAAGTTCTCGCAAGCAAGGATGCAAAGAAAGTATATACAAACTGCACGGCAGCTGCGCTAAGGGCAAAGGACTGCGTCATGAAGACAGCCACGACCATGCAGGAAAATGCGGAGGATATCCTTGCGGAGGCGCAGCAGATCAATGAGAAGAGAGCGGCAGAGGAAGCAGCAAAGGTGCAGGAGGATGCCGTGGCAGAAGATGCGGGTGCGGATACTATCAAAGAAGAGAACACATAGCATACTATGAAATTTATCATCAAACATGAGATAAAGGGCCGTCTCCGTATTCATGTTTTCCAGGAAAGGATGACTGATACGGAGGCGGATACTCTTTGCTGGTTTCTTGAGAAACAGGAAAATGTAACAGACGCAAAGGTATATGAGCGCACCGCAGATGCCGTGATCTGTTACCGGGGAGACCGTGAAGAGCTGTTAAACATGCTGAGAGGTTTCAGCTATGAAAAAGTGGACGTGCCGGAGAATGTACTGGCAAGTTCCGGGAGAAAACTGAATTCCGCGTACAGGGAAAAGCTGATCGCGAAATTAGTGCTGCACTATGGCGGGAAAATGATCATCCCATACCCTCTGCGAAAGATCTGGCTTACAGTGAAAGCGGCCGGGTACATCTGGAAAGGGTTGAAATGTCTCAGAAAGAGGAAGATAGAAGTCCCGGTCCTGGACGCCACCGCCATTGGGGTTTCTGTCCTGAGGGGGGATTTCAATACGGCAGGATCTGTCATGCTCCTTCTCGGGATCGGGGAGATACTGGAAGAATGGACGCACAAGAAATCCGTGGGCGACCTTGCGCGCAGCATGTCCCTGAATATCAAGAAAGTCTGGCTGAAAAAGGATGAACAGGAGATCCTGGTCCATTCCTCTCGTATCAGACGTGGAGATACAGTCGTTGTCCACATGGGAAACGTGATCCCATTTGACGGTGTAGTTTCCGGTGGGGAAGGCATGATAAACCAGGCGTCGCTGACAGGGGAAGCTCTTCCGGTCAGGAGAACGGAAGGGCAGTCAGTGTACGCGGGGACTGTGCTGGAAGAAGGTGAGCTGGAGATCCAGGTAAAAGCGGTATCCGGTTCTACCAGATTTGAAAAGATCGCGGCAATGATCGAGGATTCCGAGAAACTGAAGTCAGCTCTGGAGAGCAGGGCAGAGCATCTGGCGGACCGCCTTGTTCCGTACACGCTTCTGGGGACCGGGCTCGTGTGGCTCTTGACCCGCAATGTGACAAAAGCGCTGTCAGTGCTCATGGTAGACTTTTCCTGTGCTCTGAAGCTGGCAATGCCCATCGCTGTGCTCTCGGCCATCCGGGAGGCGGGCGAAAGCGGAATCACGGTAAAAGGCGGGAAATATCTGGAAGCTGTTGCCGAGGCGGATACCATTGTATTTGATAAGACAGGGACGCTGACGAAAGCAAAGCCCACAGTGAAGGAAGTCATTGTATTCGGAGATTATCCGGAGGATGAGGCTCTGCGCATCGCCGCGTGTCTGGAAGAGCATTTTCCACATTCCATGGCAAAGGCCGTGGTGGACGCTGCCAAAGAACGGAAGCTTTATCATGAGGAAATGCACTCTAAAGTAGAATATGTGGTGGCGCATGGGATTTCCTCCCATATTGAAGAGAAAAAAGTCATCATCGGGAGCAGTCATTTTGTGTTTGAGGACGAAGGCTGCCGGGTACACCCGGAATACCAGGAGCGGTTCAACGCTCTGCCGCCGGAGTATTCCCATCTCTATCTGGCTGTTGAACAGGAGCTCATAGCAGTGATCTGTATTGAAGATCCGCTGCGCGAGGAAGCGGGAGAAATGGTACGCATGCTGAAGGCGGAGGGAATATCCAAGGTCGTGATGATGACAGGGGACAGCGAGCGCACCGCGGCGTCCATTGCAAAACGAGTCGGAGTGGATGAATATTACTCGGAGGTCCTTCCGGAAGATAAGGCAGGTTTCATAGAGCGAGAGAAAGCTTCCGGAAGAAAAGTCATCATGATCGGAGACGGAATCAATGACTCACCCGCGCTCTCGGCGGCCGACGCAGGTGTTGCGATCAGCGACGGCGCGGAGATCGCCCGGGAGATCGCGGATATCACCATCGCGGCGGATGACCTGCGGGAGATCGTGACGCTGAAGCGGCTGGCTGACATGCTGATGAAGCGAATCCATAAAAATTACAGGGAGATCGTAGGTATCAATGCCGGATTGATCGCCCTGGGAGTGGGCGGCCTTATCCAGCCGACTACATCAGCACTCCTCCACAATACCTCCACGCTGGCGATCAGCATGAGGAGTATGGGAGGGCTGCTGACAGAAAAACAGGATGAAAAATAAGATAGAAAAAAGTGAAGACCAGAAAGTGAGACAGCGCACACCAGGGACATGACCCGGGTGTGCGCTGATCGTTTACATTGTCAATGAAACCGCCAGACCACCAATGGAATCGCGGAGTTAAGAATATTTCCGGGAGTAAATCCTGATCGAAGCCAGGCAGCTCAGAGTCATTATCACTGCCCCGGCGAGGATCAGGCAGAACACCATCCCATAACTTAAGTTGAAAAGCACCTCGATGCCGACTAAAACGCTGGACAGACCCCACCCAAAGGAGAAAAGACATATTGTAATAATGAAGAAGATCGATCCCCACCGTTTGCCAAGAAGGAAATATCCTACATATATGACAGAGAGGAAAATCAGTGAAATGCTGCCCCTCATGGCTCATATACGCAGCGCTTCTGCCAGCCGGACCGTATGGTGGATATACACCTGTACCATAGAGCACAGCAGGGAAAGAAAATCGAATACGAGCACAAATCCCAGACCGAGGAGATATTTTGCGGTCACGATCTGAGCTTTGGAGACAGGAAATGTGATTAACAACTTGTTAAAATTGGAGGCTTCTTCCTGCTCTGTGGGGTATTCCAGGGCGCAGTCTCCGAACATCGGCAGGATCATTCCCGCGATCAGGGTATAATAGTATGCGGAAGGAAGGATAAATCCAAAGGGTATGACCAGAAAACCCAATATGTAGGCTGCCAGATTTTTCGGAATACAGAAATTATCGTATAAATCTTTCAGAATGATCCCTTTCATCGTATTTTTTCTCCTTTAACAAAAAACAGCATAATATCTTCAATGGAGGCGGTTTCGATCCGGATATCGGAAAAAATGTTTTTCAGCTTCTGTTTATTGCTGACAAGCACCCGGTACTTTTTGTACGCCACGATATCATTCGGACTCAGGGCGTCAAAGAACTGTCTGCCGCAGTTGATGATGCCATAGTTGTTCTGCAGTTCGTCATATGTCCTGACGAAAAGAAGTTTTCCTTCATGAATGTAGGCGATATAGTCCGCAATCTTATGCAGATCGCTTGTGATGTGGGAGGATATCAGAACCGCGCGGTCTTCCTCCTCCTTAAATTCCCTGAGAATATCAAGGATTTCGTCGCGCACTACCGGGTCCAGCCCGCTCGTCCCCTCGCCCAGGATGAGCAGCTTCGGATCGTGGCTTAAGGCGGTGAACTCCAGCTTTGCCAGCATACCGGTAGAAAACTTTTCAATCGCTTTTTCGGGGGAAGCCCGAACCGTTCCAGATAGTACAGGTGCTTTTCCTGGTCCCAGTTTTTGTAGAACCTGGAGAGCATTTTTCCCACAAAGAGGGGAGTGAAGCTCAGATCATAGTGGGAATAGTTGAAGATGACGGCAATGTCTTCTTTTATGAGCATTTCCTGAGTTTTAAGGTCGTACCCGAGCATGGAGACATGGTCGTACTCCGCTTTGACTATGCCGAGCAGGGCATTGATAAACGTGGATTTACCGGCGCCGTTTTGACCGATCAGACGCATCACTGTCCCCCAGGGAAGCTTAAGGGAAATATTTTCCAGAGTAAAATCTTTGTATGTCTTGGTCAGGTTTTCCACCTGTATCGCATAATCCATCTGTTGATCCTCCGTGTATATTGCTGTTGTCATGCTGTCAGTCCGCCGAGTAAACGACTTCCAGTGTATTTTTCAGATCATCAAAGGAGAGACCGTTTTCTCGTCCCAAAACAGCGGCGTCAGAGAGGAGCTTCTCGATCCTCCGAAGGTTCTCCTCTCGTATAAAATCCTGATTCTGCGCAGAGACAAAGGTTCCCTTGGCCGGAACCGTGATGATGAATCCGTCTCTCTGCAGGTCGTCATAAGCCCGCTGGGTGGTGATCACGCTCACATGGAGATCCTTGGCGAGCCTGCGCATGGACGGCATGGACTCACCGGGCTTTAACTCCCCTCTCATGATCATTTCTTTGATCTGCGAAGTGATCTGCTCGTAGATCGGGCGGTCGCTCGCATTGCTTAAGATAATTTCCATATATTCACCTCAGATACCATGTGCTCATCTCTCAAATCCATTCTTGCGGTACAGTACGAGAAAGAGGATCACGAACAGGATAAACTCACCTGCGAGCACCGCAATGCCCTGCGCGTCGATGAATGGGAGGCTGCTGTTGATATTTCCGATCGCCTCATAAACGATCCCGGTAAACAGGAATCCGGAAATCTGTTCAAGGACATCGCTGAAACCGCTGAGCATGGGCACCATCATCAGGACAAGTGCCGCGGGTGTAGTTATCGTGCTGGTCGATACCTGCGTTTTGGAATAGATACCGAAGATCATGCCGATTACCGTGCTGGTGGCAGATGAGAAAGTCGTGACTGCAATGTATGCCGCCCACTGGGGGGCGTCCATGCTGACTCCGGCAATGACCGCGCACAGTATGTTTACAGCAATGCACATCAGGAGGATCGGGATAAAACTTCCCAGAAAGAATTCCAGCCCATTGACAGATGATGTCATCAGCGTGCGGAGTGTATTTTTCTCCTTCTCTTCCGCAAGGGCGGCTGCCGTACAGTACACGCCTTCCATCACCATGTTCATGAGCACGCCCAGCGCGAGGGCGTAAGTGCTCAGATCAAACACCCCTTCCGCGATTGAGCCGTATACTGTTTTCATAAGAAAAGTAAACCCAAGAGCGAAGATGGGCATAATGATAAAGTTCTTGCTGAACAGCGCTTTTCCTTTCACTTCTGTGATGGCGGCAAGTTTCCGCAGATGGACAGGACGTACGCGGAGCGCTCTGACCTCGGATTCTTTTTTTTGGTGTTGTATTGTTCCCGGTTGTTTTCATTGTAATTTCCTCCCTGTTACTTCTAAGAATACAGTTTCCAGCGTGGGTTCGCAGGAGTGCAGTGTCTCGATCTGTCCGCCGGCCATCCAGGACGCGATCTTTTCCGCTGTCTCAGCGCCCTGATCCAGAAGATGTTTCGTCCCATCTGTAAGCTGGACTTTATATTTTTTCATCTTATTATATTTCAGGCAGATTTCTTCCGGAGAGCCGTACTCCACGATGACGCCCTCATTTAAAAGAGCCACATGGTCGCAGAGCTTTGTCGCTTCCTCCATGTTGTGGGTGGTGAGGAAGATGGACATGCCCTCGGCTTTAGATTCCATCAGCATTTTGTGTACCTCAAGCACCGTGGATGGGTCAAGCCCGCTGGTAGGCTCGTCGAGGAAGAGCACTTTGGGCTTGTGCAGGATTGCCCTGGCAAGGATGAGCCTCTGGGTCTGACCTTGGGACAGTTTGGCGGCGGGCTTTTTGCGGTGCTCGTAAAGTCCGATCCTCTTTAAGAGAGGGTCGATCTCTTTGAGAGGCACGTTAGAATCCGGGCAAAATACTTGAGATTGTCGAAAACGCTCATCCGCTCATAGACACCGCTCACATCTGTGACGATGCCGATCTGCTCGTAGATCGTCTCATCGATCCTGTCGCAGGGGATACCCAGCACTTCGGCTTCCCCGGAAGTGGGGCGGAGCTGTCCGGTGAGGATCTTGATGGTAGTCGTCTTTCCCGCTCCGCTGGGACCAAGAAAACCGAGGATCTCGCCTTTTCGAAGTTCTGCATTGACATCTTTCAGTACAAAATCTTTGCTGAATTTTTTGGAGAGATGCCGGATAGATATATAATGCTGGTTCATTTGATTCACTCCTTTGTTAATACTGTACTTGTTTGATAAGTACAGATCAGCACAAACTGTAATAACTGTCAATATATAATATATACAGTTTTGGATTGTTTTCGTACAGGCATCCGGGGGAAGTAAAATTGGGGCGTGAAATGGAAAAAAGCGCCCGTGGGACTGTGCTTGTTAAAGCGTACAGTTCCCGCGGGCGCCAGATATTCCGAAAAGCCGGCCACTGTTTTTTATTCTGCTGAAGGTACAAATTCTTTTGAGAAAAGTTCAGCTCCTGTGCTGTCCAGATACCGTACTACAACAGACGGATTTTCCACATCCACGGCAAGCGGGATGGTGGAAGCGATGGCCTCATATGTGGCAGACTGTGAGTCGAGAGAGGCCTCAAGGGCTGCAACATCGAGCGCAGCGGTAAGATTAGGATCAGTAAGCGTAAAGTTGTAGATCAGTTTGCTTCCCTCGGCGGTGAGTTCCACGCTCAGCCCATTGCCTTCAAGCGAAGCAGTCTGGCTCGCAAGCTGCTGCTGCATCACGTCTGAATTGATAAATTCCTCAAGAGTCGCGTATCTCCCGGATGTGAGGTCATCTGAAGCATCAGCGTCGTCTCCGGTTTCAGCTTCTGCGGTATCTGTGTCTGTGGACGCGTCTTCTTCTGTGACGGCGGGTTCATTGTTATCAGACTTCCCGCAGGCAGTGAATGTAAAAGCGAATACTGCCACACATGAGATAAGTAACATTTTTCGGATTAAATTTTTCATAATCTTTTTCCTCCTCGGTAAATTTTTTCTAAAGAACATTCTGGCATATTTATCATGAGCAGTCAAGCAAAAAAGAGGTTAATCTGATTTTTTTGTATTTTGTTGTAATAACAACAGAAAAATCAGGTTATCTGTGACATAATCTCATTGGATACAGATGTGCAGACAGAGGAAGGGAGAGGTATATATGATCCGGAAAATTATCCAGATTGACGAAGAGAAATGCAATGACTGCGGGGCGTGCGCTCAGGCATGTCATGAAGGGGCCATTGGCATGGTGAATGGAAAGGCAAAGCTGCTGAGGGATGATTACTGCGATGGGCTGGGAGACTGCCTTCCGGTATGCCCGGTCGACGCGATCACTTTTGTAGAGCGGGAGGCTGCGGCCTACGACCATGAGGCAGTGATGCGGAATAAAGAAAAAAAGGAACAGGAGGCGCCTTTACCGTGGGGGTGTCCGGGAAGCCAGGCAAAGGCGATACAGCGTAAGGAAAGCTCAGAGGATGTCCATGAGCTTTATGACCAGCCAAGCAGGCTGTCGCAGTGGCCGGTACAGATCAAGCTGGTTCCTGTGAAAGCACCTTATTTTGACGGAGCGAAGCTGCTGATTGCCGCAGACTGCACGGCGTTTGCTTACGCGGGATTCCATGAAAAGTTCATCAAAGGACATATCACCCTGGTGGGATGCCCCAAGCTGGATGACATTGATTATTCCGAAAAGCTCACAGAGATCATCAGGGAAAATGACATAAAGAGTGTGGCGATCGTCCGCATGGAGGTACCGTGCTGCAGAGGGGTGGAGCATGCTGCCAAGACTGCTCTGCAGAACAGCGGGAAGTTTATCCCCTGGTCTGTAACGGTGATTTCCACTGATGGGAGGATATTGGAGAGCTGATCAGCTCTCCTTTTTATATAAAATTTATTGATAATGAGAACGAATTTCAAATTCCTCTTGCTATTTTATGGCGAATAGTGTATCATAACTGATGTGGGTTAGAATAAACTAACCTAATGTCGGAGATTCATTGTTCAGTTACTTGTCATCAGGAGGTTTGATATGAGTGTTGTTATCATAGGCGGCCATGACAGAATGGTATGTCAGTATAAGCAGATATGCAAAAGGTTCAACTGTAAGGCAAAGGTGTTCACACAGATGTCGGCAAGTCTCAGCAAACAGATCGGAAGTCCGGATCTGATCGTGCTTTTCACGAATACGGTGTCCCACAAGATGGTGCGGTGCGCGGTAGAAGAGGCAGGGCGATGTAATGCGGACGTAGTCAGGTGCCATACGAGCAGCAAGAACGCGCTGGAAGAGATCCTGGAAAACGTGTGTGCGTAAAATCTGGATTTGTCTGTGGGACTGTCCATACAAAAGCGTCCGAAAACTTCGGAGCAGATTATCCCAAACGTATTCAGCGCGGGGATGTGGCTGGCTTCGGCTCCGCTCCATGGAACAAGAAAAATAACGAAATCCGGAAATGTGCTAAGGGCAAATCTGGGCAATGGGCAACTCGCCTTCGTCTCAGACAATCCCATTGCCCAGCTTAACGCATATTCCCGGATTTCTATTTTTCTAAATTCCATTCCGAAGTCACCTCAGCCACCCACACACCCGCTCTGAAAGGTTTTTCGAAAAGGCGCTCCGCTGTTTTCTGAGCTTGCTCGAGTCGGAAGACTCCCCGGCAAATACAGATTTCGAAAGAAGAAAGCGCAGCTTCACGTCATAGACTATGGGATGAAAGCTTTGTTTTGCCGTTGAAGCCCCCTTTGCATTCAACTTTGAAAATCCTGAAATTTCTTTTGGAGACTGCCGGTTGGGTGAACGTAGAAAACCGCAGCCCTGTTTCAGAAGCCTTTCGCGGCGGGCAGGGATGTGGCGGCGGTGACTTGGAGTAATCTGCTGGAAAGACTTAAAGGAATGAGATGTGGCGTTAATTTCAAAGCGGATGCCTGAGCGTTAGCGAATCGTCCGCTTTGAAATTGCTTTTAGCCACATTCCATTCCTTTTATGTCTTTCCCAGATTACGGAACCGGAACCAGAGCCACATCCCTGCCCGCCGCGAATATGTCTTAAAATTAGTCAGCGGTTTTCGGACGTTTTATGTGCGGATAGTCCCACAGACAAATTCAGATCTATTTTCTTTCGTCTCTGATAAAATACTTGATAGAACTGCCGGAACTCCTTTATAATGATATAGCTGCGGCCAGAGGATGAGGCAGTATCTGCACTGGCGCGGCCATTTCCTTCATGAGAGCAGGGGGATGCCATATCAGAGAGTAAGATGGGGATGAGACAAAATATGAAATAGGCGGCGCTATACCGGTGGGGCTTCTATCTGCTGGGACTTTTGATCCTGGCAATGGGACTCACACTGAACACAAGGGCAGGACTTGGCGTATCCGCGATCATTTCTGTATCCAGCAGCATTTCTGAGGTGTTCGGATACAGTTTTGGGAATACCACGCTTGGGCTTTATGCTGTGTTTATCGTCATTGAGATGATTTTACATACGATACGGTACAAAAGATATGAGAAGAATACGGTGGAGGTGTTAAAGAATGCCGGTCACAGAAACCGGAAGCTGGCGCTTCTGATGGATTTTCTTCAGTTTCCGCTAAGTATTATCTTTACCCGCTTCTTAAACATTTTTTCTGCCGGGATACCGGACCTTTCTTCCGGGGGACGGAGCACGCCGGGCCAGATGACAGTGCGGGTGATCGTGCTGCTGATGGCCATCGTATTTACAGGGATCGGTGCGGCTATGTCCCTTAATATGAGGATCATTCCCAATCCGGGAGACGGCATTGTCCAGGCGATCGCGGATTTTGTTCACAAAGATGTGGGTTTTACAAAGAACTGTGTGGATGTGGTGAATATTTTGATCAGTACGTCCATTGGTCTGATCTTTGCCGGACATCTGGCAGGAGTGGGGATCGGCACAGTGTTTGCCGTGGTAGGAGTAGGCAGGGTGATGTCTTTGTTTAACCGGTTTTTTTATGACAGGATGAACCGTCTGGCCAGCGTGGAGCAGTAGAGGGTTCTGAAGATAAAAGTTCAAGAGGGATGACAGATCATGAAACGAAACGTTGACTTAAATGAAATATCAGACGGCAGACTTTATTCTTCCGGGGACATGGTGAAGGCGGACTGCCATGACTGTGCGGGCTGTTCGGACTGCTGCAGAGGAATGGGCAGCTCGGTCATCCTGGACCCCATGGATATCTGGAGGCTGCACAGAGGGGTGCGCAGAGACTTTCAGGCATTATTGGAAGCCGGAAATATAGAGCTGAACATTGTGGATGGGATGGTACTCCCGAACCTGAAGATGGACAGTGTGCGGGATGCCTGTCCATTTTTAGACGGACAGGGGCGGTGCTCCGTACATCCATGGCGTCCGGGGCTCTGCAGGCTTTTCCCGCTGGGGAGGTATTACGAGAAAAACGGATTTAAGTATTTCATCCAGATCCATGAGTGCCGGAAACAGGACAGAGGGAAGATAAAGATCAAAAAGTGGCTGGGTATCCCAAACCTGAAAGCATATGAAAACTACATCATGGAGTGGCACAGCTTCCTGGATCAGTGCGAAAACGCGCTGGATACACTGAGCGAAGAAAATGTAAGGATCCTGACATTGTATGTGCTGCGCAGATTTTATGAGACGGCATACATGGCAGCGGAGGAGAAGGGATTTTATGAGGAGTTTGCTGCAAGACTGGGAGAGGTAAGAGAGAAGTTTGGTTTCTGATTTTGGAGGAAGCACTCGGACGGACGTTTGAAGCCGCGTCTTTTTTATTTTACAAAAACCTTTCTCTGTCCTATGTTTGGAACGTGTTTGCGGCGGCGCCATTCACACACTGGGTCGGCTGGAAAATATTTAAATGATAAACAAATAAAAATTAATGATAAACATTAAAAACATATTGACAGAGATAAATTCTTCATGATACGATGCAGATAGGAAGAAAGGGATTCATAGGAATCCAAAGGAACGAAAAACCTGTCTGTAAAAAGGGGATGGTATCATGAAGGATGAAAAAACGATCATGAAAGAGCGATGCGATGTGCTGGGCACGGGCTTTTCTGTTATATTCTGGATCATAGCGGCGTTTGAGGTCCTGCTCCTGATATCCGGGATCTGGGTGGCATTTCAGCCGGTGTCAGAGTTCTCAGCTTCTTTGACAGATACACCGGCAGGGGTGCTGGGAATCGTACGGTTTTCGGGATTAAAAGAGGGGTTCCTGGCAGAGTTTCTGTCAGAGATGACATTTGATCCGGGTATTCTGAATGAGGCGGCAGGGCAGGCGCCGAAATATGTATATCTGGCGAATCATTTCAGCAACACGGCGGTTGGTATGGGGGTAGCAGCTTTTTTGTGGTATCTAAAAGAAATATTCCGAAATATTAAGCGGTTTGAAACGCCGTTTATAAAAGAAAACAGCAGGGCGATCTTCCGGATGGGTGTTGCTGTGATGGTTATTTTAGCTGCCAGAGAAAATCTTTTCCCCTTCCTTACTTTTATAAAGGGGATCGGGACCCAGGGATTTGATGTTATCAACATATACTGGATTGTTCCGGGATCTGTCTTTTTCTGTCTTTCCGCAGTCTTTGATTACGGCCGGGTGTTGCAGCAGGAATCTGACGAGACATTGTGAGGTGAAAGGATATGTCGATTATTTTAAGACTTGACCGTGTGATGGCTGACCGGAAAATGTCTTTGAAAGAGCTGGCAGAAAGGGTGGAGATATCGAATGTGAACCTTTCCAATCTAAAGACTGGGAAGGTAAGGGCTATCCGGTTTTCCACCCTGGACGCCATCTGCCGGGAGCTTCACTGCCAGCCCGGTGATATACTGGAATATGTGGAAGAGGAAGAAGACGAAGAAAAAAAGGTGTAAATGGAGCAGAAACTCTGTTTACACCTTTTTCTCTGCTCAGTTTTGCTTTTTCCACCCGAGCAGGAAGGCGGAATTGACGATGACCACCACAGAACCCGCATTATGTACCAGCGCGCCGACCACAGGATTCAGGATTCCGGTGATGGCGAGGATAATGGCGGCAAAATTCAACGCCATAGAAAATGTAAGATTCAGCCGGATCGTGTTCATCATTCTCCTGGAGAGCTTCAGCAGATGGGGCAGCTCCCGGATATCATCATTCACAAGGGCAATGTCTGCCGCGTCCACTGCAATGTCGCTTCCCACTTTTCCCATGGCAATACCCACAAGGGCTTTTTTCAGAGCAGGGGCGTCATTGATGCCGTCGCCGATCATGCAGACAGGAAGACGGTCCTTCTGGCTGGCGTCGATCCAGGACAGCTTGTCTTCGGGCAGACAGTTGGCGTGGACTTCATCGATGTGAAGCTGCCGGGCGATATGCAGGGCGGCGTTTTCGTGGTCCCCGGTCAGCAGGACAGGGGTCACGCCGGACGCTTTGAGTTCATCTACGGTGGAGGCTGCGTCCTGGCGCAGTGTGTCCGCCAGCGCGATAAATCCCGCACAGAGGCCGTCAACTGCCAGATAGATCACAGTACAGCCTTCTTTCAGGTGCGTTTCGGTCTTATATGCGACTTCATCGGAGAGCTGAATGTGATTCTCCCGGAGCAGCTCGGGATTTCCTGCAAGCACTGTCTTTCCGCGGATCGCTGCCCGCACTCCCCGCCCGGGCAGCATATAGAATTTGTCAGGCGTGAGGGGAGCATCTCCGGTTTCTGTCCTATAACACCGGACTACGGCTTTCCCTAGGGGATGCTCTGAGTTCAGCTCCGAACCGGCGGCATATGCGTAGAGCTCCCGGGCGGATATATCCGGCAGGATGCTTTCCACGGCTGTGACCTGGGGCGTGCCGTATGTAAGTGTACCGGTCTTGTCAAATGTGATACGCTTCACTGAGGACAGCCGTTCCAGCGCGTCTCCCTCGCGGACGAGAAAGCCGTGCTTTGTGGCGTTTCCGATTGCCGCCATGATCGCGGTGGGAGTGGCGAGAACAAGAGCGCATGGGCAGAACACGACGAGGATGGTGACGGCTCGTATGATCTCTCCTGATATCAGCCATGTGAGAGCAGCGGCCGTCAGCGCGATGATTACGATCCATGTGGCCCAGCGGTCTGCAATTCCCACGATTTTTGCCTTCCCTGCGTCAGCAGACTGGACGAGACGGATCATCCTCTGGATGGAGCTGTCTTCCCCGACTTTCTCGGCCCTCATCTCAAATGCCCCGAACTGGTTCACTGTACCGCTGGATACCGTGTCTCCCGGTTTTTTATCCACTGGAAGAGACTCGCCGGTCATGACAGCCTGGTTTACAGATGTCTCGCCTGAGACGATCACGCCGTCCACTGGGACCGCCTCCCCTGGCAGGACGCGTAGCAGATCCCCGACCTGGACTTGTTCCGCAGGGATGATCTCCTCTGTACCGGCAGCCTGATTTCCAGCGGCGGCAGCAGAAATCCGCCGCGCGGTGCGGGGTGTCAGGTGGACCAGTTTCTCGATGCCTGCGCGGGCTTTTGCCACAGTGAGGTCTTCGAGTAGCGCCCCGAGCTGCATGATAAAGGCGACTTCCCCTGCCGCAAAATCTTCCCCGATAATGACAGATGCCACGAGGGCGATGGACACCAGAACGTCCGCCTTAATGTCAAATGCAGTGACCAGTCCGATAACTGCTTCCAGGATGATGGGGATTCCGCAAAGGATGATGGCGATCCATGCCATATCAAAAGGTAACAGAGAGACCCCGAATATGCTTAAGAGCAGGGCAGCGCCGGAGACGACAAGAAACGCGATATCTCTCTTTGTGCCTCCCCATTCCAGCAGTTCTTCTAATTTCTGCAAATCAATCACTCCTTTTCAACTGAATAAAAACACAAATATACCCATATAGGTATATGTATATTATATACCTATATGGGTATAGCCTGTCAATAAGGAGTTCTATTTCATATTTGCAAACCGCTCGACTGCCTTCGTAAAGCTTGCGATCGTCTGATCTGCGTCTCCGTGTTCGATGCCGTCCCTCACACAGTGATTGATATGACCTTCGAGGACAACCTGACCGGCTTTGTGGAGAGCGGATTTGGCTGCGTTTATCTGAGAAAGGATATCCTCACAGGGAATATCCTCATCGATCATCCGGTCGATCGCCTGGACCTGTCCGATGATCTTTTTCAGACGGCGGTGGAGATTGTCAGAATCCATACATTGTTTCATAAGTAATGCCTCCTCTCTAAGACCGCCTTGGCAGTCAGAATATACAGCTATTATCTTGTATTTCTGTTTTTTTGTCAACAAACGAAAATATAAATCAATAATAATTATCATTATTATTTATTGACTTATCTGGCATGATGTGGTAAAGTATAAGGGAAGTTAGAAAAAACTAACTAAAACATATTGACCATAGGAGGTAGTTAAAAATGTCATTAATCGGAAAAGATGTAGTAGATTTTAAGGTGCAGTCTTATCAGGGAAACGAATTCAAAGAGGTAACAAAAGAAGATATTCTCGGAAAGTGGTCCGTGTTCTTCTTCTATCCGGCGGATTTCACATTTGTGTGCCCCACGGAGCTTGAGGACCTTGCCAACAAATATGAAGAGTTTAAAAAGGCGGGATGTGAGATTTACTCGGTATCATGCGATACCCACTATGTTCACAAGGCATGGCATGACGCGTCCAAGACGATCCAGAAGATCCAGTATCCCATGCTGGCAGATCCCACAGGGGAGCTTGCAAGAGGTTTCGACGTCATGATCGAGGCAGATGGCCTTGCAGAGCGCGGCAGCTTTATCGTAAATCCGGAGGGCAAGATCGTTGCTTACGAAGTGATCGCAGGTAATGTTGGAAGAAATGCGGATGAGCTTCTCCGCAGAGTCCAGGCGTCTCAGTTTGTGGCAGAGCATGGGGACGAGGTGTGCCCGGCGAAATGGCAGCCCGGAGCTGAGACTCTGAAGCCCAGCCTGGATCTTGTGGGACTCCTTTAATGGGAGTTTCGCGGAAGGAGTGATTATGAAAGATAACATGGAATTTTACGACAGTATTATCATTGGCGGCGGTCCGGCTGGACTCGCCGCCGCTATCTATCTGGCAAGAGCAAAGTATCGCGTGCTGGTGATCGAGAAAGAGAAGATCGGAGGACAGATCACCATCACCTCCGAAGTTGTAAATTATCCGGGAGTGCTGAAAACGGACGGCACGCACCTCACGGACAATATGCGAAAACAGGCGGAATATTTTGGCGCGGAATTTAGACAGGCGGAAGTAAAGTCCCTGGATCTGGAAGGCGATATGAAATCCGCTGTCACGGACAAAGGCACTTTCAGGGCGCTGGGCATGGTCCTGGCGACAGGAGCAAGCCCGAGAAAGATCGGGTTTAAGGGTGAGATGGAATTTCGTGGCAGAGGAGTCGCGTACTGCGCCACCTGCGATGGAGAGTTTTTTACCGGTATGGATGTCTTTGTCATAGGCGGCGGATTTGCCGCTGCGGAAGAGGCGGTTTTCCTTACCAAGTATGCGAAGAAGGTATATATCATAGTGAGGGAAGAGGAGTTTACCTGTGCCCAGTCTGTGGCAGAAGCAGCCATGGCCCACCCGAAGATCGAAGTTCATTTCCAGAGCGAGATTCTGGAAGCCGGAGGGAATGGCAGGCTGGAATATGCGGTCTTTACAGAAAAGGACAGGACATGGAGATATGAGCCGGAGGCTGGGGAAGGATTCGGCATCTTCGTATTCGCGGGATACGCGCCTTCCAATGAGCTTTTTAAAGATCAGGTGGAACTGACAGACCAGGGGTATCTTGTCACGGACATTGATCAGAAGACAAGCGTGGACGGTGTGTACGGCGCGGGGGATATCTGTGTGAAAAACTTGCGGCAGGTGGTAACGGCAGTCTCCGACGGAGCAGTGGCAGCCACATCACTTGAAAAATATGTGTCTGTCATGTATGAAAAGCTTCATCTTGAAAGACAGGAAGTGGACAGAAAAAACATCTCTCTTGAGGAAGAAAAAAGTGGGGAAAACGTTGATGCGTCGTCACAGGACGAAGGCGGATTCCTGAGCGCTTCCGTTAAGCAGCAGTTAGCTCCGGTCCTGGACCGCCTTGAGAAACCTGTCATTTTGGAGTTCTGCCTGGATGACAGCAGCCTGTCCGGGGAGATGGAAGGTTTCGGAAATGAGCTGAGAGAGCTGTCGCCAAAAATCCGGTGCGTATTCCATAGAAAAGGGGGGCAGGATCAGCCGGCAGAAGACGGCATCGAGTATCCCGCTATCCGGTTCTGCGGCGAAAAAGGAGATTACCTTGGGACATCCTTCCACGGAGTTCCCGGCGGTCATGAGTTCAATTCCTTTGTGATCGCGGTCTACAATGCATCCGGTCCCGGACAGCCCATTGAGTCCGAACTGCTTGAACGCATCCGCAATCTGGATGCCCGGCATCATATCCAGACAGTGGTATCCCTGTCATGCACCATGTGTCCGGAGCTTGTCATGGCAGTGCAGCGCATCGCCCTGGAATCACCCGGGGTTACCGCAGATGTCTATGATATGGCGCACTTCCCGGAATTAAAGGATAAGTATCAGATCATGAGCGTGCCGTGTATGATCATTGATGGGGAAGGCGTATACTTCGGAAAAAAAGGAATAGAAGAAGTTGTGAATTTGTTGTAGATCGATATATAGAAGATGTATCCAGTGCGGGTGTATGGCTGGCTGAGGCGACTTCGGAATGAGGCTTAGAAAAAATAGAAATCAGAGGTCACGCGTTGAGATTGAAAGAGGGATTGTTTGAGGCAAAGCCGAGTTGCCCTCTTCAAATCCCTGATTTTAGCGTGACCTCTGATTTCGTAGTTTTTTCTGCCTTATGGAGGGAAGCTGAAGCCAGCCATACACCCGCACTGAAAGCTTTTTCGAAAAGATGCCCGGATTTACAGCGCCGCTATAAACCTCCGGAATTTTTCCATCCCATCTTCCGTACATTTATACACGCCTGCATCTTCCAGCACCTGGCAGAAGACTTTCCCGACTTCCTGTTCCAGGATATGTTCCACATTATCCGCATTGACGTCTGTATATGCGGGCAGGAATTCATCAACCCAGTCCGCATGCTTTGCGATCTGCTCGTTGCTGCGCATATCTTTTCCGTCTAGGATGTACTCTTTTAAGAGCTCCATCTCGCTCTTTAAGCGGGCGGGGAGGACTGCAAGTCCCATCACCTCGATGAGTCCGATGTTCTCCTTTTTGATATGATGGAGCTTCGCATGGGGATGATATACGCCCAGCGGATGTTCCTCTGTGGTGATGTTGTTGCGCAGTGTCAGGTCCAGCTCGTAGAGCCCGTCCTTCTTCCGCGCGATCGGGGTGATCGTATTGTGAGGTGTGCCGTCTGTCTCCGCAAAGATAAAGGCATCTTCGTCTGTGTAGGAGCGCCACGTCTTCAGGATGTGGTCAGCCAGATCGATGATGCGCTCTGTATCTTCCCCGCGGAGTCGGATGACGGAGAGCGGCCATTTCACGATGCCCGCGGAGACATCCTCAAATCCCTTTACAGTAAATTCTTCGATGACCGGGGCCTTTGCCATGGCGAAGGTATAATTTCCTCCCTGGAAATGGTCATGGCTCAGGATCGAGCCTCCCACGATCGGAAGGTCTGCATTGGATCCGAGGAAATAGTGGGGGAAAAGCTTGATAAAATCAAACAGTTTTGCAAATGCGTTCCGGTCGATCTTCATGGGGATATGCTCGCCGTTGAAGACGATGCAGTGCTCATTATAATAAACGTACGGAGAGTACTGGAATCCCCATTTTGTCCCCTGGATGGTGATGGGGATGATCCTGTGGTTTTCTCTTGCTGGATGATCTGAGCGTCCTGCATAACCCTCGTTTTCCATACAGAGCTGGCATTTCGGATAGGATGCGGATTTTGCCTTTCCTGCAGCCGCGATGGCCTTGGGGTCTTTCTCCGGCTTGGACAGGTTGATCGTGATATCCAGAGTGCCGTACTGTGTGTCAACGGTCCATTTCCTGTCTTTTTTGATGCGGTAGCGGCGGATATAATCACTGTCCTGGCTCAATTTATAGTAATGATCTGTGGCAGTCTCAGGCGAAACTTCATATTTGTCCCAGAACTTCTCCTGAACCTGTGCCGGACGCGGCATCAGGCAGTTCATGAGCTTTGTGTCAAATAGGTCGCGGTATGTAATGCTGTCCTCGATGATTCCTCTTCTGACCGCCTCGTCGAGCAGGTCATTGAGGACGTCCTCCAGAACGATATTGTCAAGATCGCAGGACATATCCTCATAGCTGTCCTCATTGAGAAGATCCAGCAGAAGATTGGTAGTATAGACTCTCTCTGATTCGGGGGTCAGTCCGGTGTTGATTCCGTACTGGACCAGTTTTTTGATAGATTCATAAAGCATGATGGTTTTCCTCCTAGATATGAATTCCCGGATATTGATCCGCCGCGGCCGGCATATGGCGCGGCCGCGGCGGGATATTACCGTGAAATAGACAAAGTCCGTTCGAGCGGCTGTCCGGATCAGTCAAGGCGGGAAGCGCCTGCTCCGATATCTACTGTGTAGAACTCCGCCTCGTGTCCGACTTTTTCCTTGTAAGTCTTTCCGATACTCTCGATAAATGTGTCAACGGCGTCATTCTTCACGATGCTGACCGTGCATCCGCCGAATCCGCCTCCTGTGATGCGGGAGCCGATCACGCCCGGGATCTTCCATGCCAGGTCCACAAGGATGTCGATCTCTTCGCAGGACACCTCATAGTCGTCGCGCAGAGAGATGTGGGACTGGTTCATCAGCTCGCCGAATCTTGCGATGTCATTGTCTTTCAAAGCCGCGACGGCATCGATGGTGCGCTGGTTTTCATATACAGCATGCTTTGCGCGCTTGAACTGTACCGGATCAGTAATGAGCTCTTTGTTGGCATCGAACTCTTCCGGAGTCAGGTCGCCGAGAGAGCTGATATCCAGCTTTGTCTTCAGGGCCCCAAGCGCGTCCGTGCATTCCTGGCGTCTGTCATTGTAAGCAGAATCTACAAGGCTGTGTTTTACCTTGCTGTTCGTAATGATGATCTTGGCGTCATCCAGCTTGATGGGAGCATACTCGAATTTCAGAGTATTGGTATCGAGGAAGATCGCGTTGTCCTTTTTTCCGTTGGCGCTGGCGAACTGATCCATGATACCGCAGTTGCAGCCGTTGAAGTTGTTCTCAGAGTACTGTCCGAAGAGGGCGAGGTCCGTCATGGTCAGATCCGTAAAGCCGAACAGGTCCTTGAGGATGACGCCGGTGAGCACTTCAAGGGCTGCGGAGGAAGAAAGTCCTGCTCCATCCGGGATATCTCCCCAGATGACCATGTCAAAACCGCTGTCCAGTTTATGTCCTTTCTCAGCAAATGCCCACACAACACCCAGGGGATAGTTCGCCCAGTCATACTCTTTTTTATTGGTCAGATCGTCAAGAGAAGCCTCGACTACGCCTATGCCATCCAGGTTTATGGAATAAAAATGCATCGTGCGGTCCTCTCTTTTTCTTGCCACGCCGTATGTACCCATTGTCAGGGCGCAGGGAAATACATGTCCTCCATTATAGTCTGTGTGCTCGCCGATCAGGTTCACGCGGCCCGGCGCAAAATAGAAGTGCGCTCCCTCTGAGCTGCCGAAAAGTTCTGTGAATTTGTCAAAAAGCTTTTGTTTCATCTGATGATCCTCCTCAGTTTGAAAATTATTATTTTTGATTCACGACGTAATCTGTTTCCAGTATAGACCAGAAAGCAGTTTTCGTCTATAAAAAATGTGTGCAAATTCATGTAAAAATGTTGCACAAAAATCATTCCTCAGACTATAATAACTGTAACGAGGATGGCTCAAAGAGCCAAAAGAGGAGGACATGCATGCGGGACACATATAAACATTCATATAAGATGGGAGAAAATCTGCTGAATTCCCTTTCTGTGTACAATGCAGGCTATCAGAAATGTGAACCTGAATACCAGTGGGGACCCGGCGTGCGGGATCATTACTGCATCCATCACATTTTGTCGGGCAGCGGGTATTATTCCAATGGCAAAGTGTCGCGCAGGCTGACCGCGGGGGATACGTTTATCCTGTATCCGGGCGATGAGCTGGAGTACCGGGCTGACAGAGACGAGCCCTGGGAGTATGCCTGGGCGGGGTTTATGGGGGCGGACGCGGCGTCTATCATCCGAAATACTGATTTCAGCAGGGAAACGCCGTACATTCTGAAAGGAAAGATCCCGGTAAATGAGATCAGGGACGGACTGGAGCGCATTTATGAAGTGAAGGGAAATACCTATGAGGCGTCAGTGGCGATGGCAGGGCAGTTGTACAGCCTTCTTGCCGTATTTATGCACTATTCGGACCGGGAGGAGCAGGAAAAAGACATACAGCTTACTTATGTGGAGAAGGCGGAGAGTTATATTGGGACCAACTATTCCTACCCCGTCACCGTGGAGGATATCGCCGCATATGTGGGGATCAGCCGCAGTCATCTTTTCCGGTCGTTTCAGAATTATATGCGGAAATCACCAAAGGAGTATCTGACGGAATACAGGATCAAACAGGCGTGCCATCTCCTGAAGGAAACTTCTCTTTCCGTTTCCGCGATCGCCTATTCCGTTGGATTTGCCAACAACCTTTATTTTTCCAAGGCCTTCAAGAAACAGAAAGGGATCGGGCCGTCAGAGTACAGGAAGACCCATATGCCGGGAAACTCCTGATACCGCCATACCGCTCATGCTTTCTTCCCTCCGTACGAATGTGGACAGAGCGGTCTACATAATCTGTATCATAATGATCTTATATCCATATGCGGAAAAGGAGCGGAGGGATGGATACGGAAAAGCATATCAAGCGATGGATGCAGGCGCTGGCTCTGGCAGCGGTATTTATGATGTGCCCTGTCTCAGCCCTGTGGGAACATGTGGATACAGAGGCGGGAAGCCGGGAGCGGGAGGCGGATGAGGAGGAGGGAGACGCGGGAAACGCAGCAGAAGGGACGGAAGATGGGCAGGACAGGATAAAGCCGCAGATCGCCCTGACATTTGACGACGGTCCAAACGCGCAGTACACACCGGTTCTTTTGGATGGACTGAAGGAAAGAGATGTGAAGGCTTCGTTTTTTGTCATCGGCGCCAATATCGAGAAAGAAGAAAATGGGGAGATCATCAGGCGGATGCATGAGGAAGGGCATCTGATAGGAAATCACACTTACCATCATGTGGATCTTTCGAATATGAGTCCGGAGGACGCGCACAGGGAGCTGCAGATGACAGACCGTCTGGTCAGGGACATCACAGGGGAAGAACCGGTGCTGGTACGCCCGCCCTTCGGAGAGTTCCCACAGTCGCTGGAAGAGCCCGATAAGCTGTATGTGAAATGGACTGTGGACTCCAGGGACTGGGTGACGAAAAATACACAGGAGATCGTGAGAAAGGTAGTGACGGATACAGGAGAAAATGATATCATTCTCATGCACGACTGTTACGGCACCTCTGTGGAGGCGGCGCTTCAGATCATAGATGCGCTTCAGGAGAAAGGATATGAGTTTGTCACGGCAGACCGGCTCCTTATGGAATGACAGAAGAAGCGGAAGAATAAAACAACAGGGAGAAAACAGGATGATAAATGAATACTCAAGGACAGAACTGCTGCTAGGAGAAGAGGCGGTGGAGCGGTTAAAAAATGCGTCAGTGATGGTGTTCGGTGTGGGCGGCGTGGGCTCTCACTGCATCGAGGCGCTGGCGCGCAGCGGCGTGGGAAGGCTGACACTCATTGACAATGACCGGGTGTCGGTTACGAATATCAACCGTCAGTCCATCGCGTACCACAGCACGGTGGGGCAGTATAAGACATCGCTCATGAAAGATCGGATCCGGGATATCTGCCCGGAAATCCGTGTGGAGACGTACGAGATGTTCATTCTGCCGGATAATCTGGACGCGCTGTTTGACCAGGCGGGGGAGCCGGACTATATCATAGACGCGATAGACACAGTGGCCGCCAAGATCGCTCTTGCAGAGCTGGCAAAGAAAAGGGGGATTCCCCTCATCAGCAGCATGGGCACTGGTAATAAGCTGCACCCGGAGATGTTCCGGATCGCGGATCTTTCAGAGACCAGTGTGTGTCCGCTGTGCCGGGTAATGCGTAAAGAGTTAAAAGGCCGGGGGATCACCCATTTAAAGGTACTGTATTCAGAGGAAAAGCCCATTTCCACAGGGGGACGGACCACAGGGGAAGATACCGGAGCGAGGAGAGCGGTGCCGGGGAGCATTTCCTTTGTGCCTCCCACGGCAGGGCTTTTGATCGCGGGGGAAGTGATCCGGGAACTGGCAGGAGTATAAGGAGGAAGCGATGGATTTATTTGATTATATGAGGGAAAAAGAGCAGGAGAAAGAATCGCCTCTCGCCTCGAGGATGCGTCCCGCATCGCTTGACGAGGTCGTAGGGCAGCAGCATATCATCGGCAGGGACAAGCTTCTCTACCGTGCGATCAAGGCGGACAAATTAAGTTCCGTTATCTTTTACGGACCGCCGGGCACAGGAAAGACCACACTGGCAAAGGTCATCGCCAATACGACAAGCGCGGAATTCAAACAGATCAACGCTACGGTGGCGGGCAAGAAGGATATGGAGGAAGTGGTGCGCCAGGCCAAGGATCTTCAGGGGATGTACGGAAAGAAGACGATACTGTTCATCGATGAGATCCACAGGTTTAATAAAGGGCAGCAGGACTATCTGCTCCCCTTTGTGGAAGACGGAACAGTGATCCTGATCGGAGCGACAACGGAGAATCCTTATTTTGAAGTGAATGGGGCGCTGCTCTCCAGGTCCAGCATCTTTGAGCTGAAGCCGCTGGAGAAAGAAGATATCAAGACGCTGCTTAAGCGTGCCGTGAGCGATACTGAGAAAGGGATGGGGAGTTTCCATGCCCGGATCGATGAGGACGCTCTGGAATTTCTGGCGGACCTGTCGGGCGGGGATGCCAGGAGCGCCCTGAACGCCATAGAACTCGGCGTTCTGACTACAGAGCGGAGTGAAGATGGGATCATCCATATTACGTTAGAAGTGGCATCAGAATGTATCCAGAAACGAGCTGTGAATTATGATAAGCGCGGGGACAACCATTACGATATCATTTCCGCGTTTATCAAGAGCATGAGAGGGTCTGACCCCGACGCGGCAGTCTACTATCTGGCAAAGATGCTCTATGCGGGAGAAGATGTAAAGTTCATCGCCAGACGGATCATGATCTGTGCTTCGGAGGATGTGGGGAATGCGGATCCCATGGCGCTGACAGTGGCAGTGTCGGCGGCCCAGGCAGTGGAGCGCATCGGCATGCCGGAATCCCAGATCATCCTGGCCCAGGCAGTGACCTATGTGGCATGCGCGCCGAAGAGCAATTCCGCGGTGAACGCGATCACAGCGGCAAATCAGGCTGTCCGGCAGTACCAGACCACAGTGCCGTCTCATTTGAGAGACTCGCATTACAAGGGAGCACAGAAACTGGGACGAGGGATCGGGTACAAGTACGCCCACGATTATCCGGGGCACTATGTGGACCAGCAGTATCTCCCGGATGAGATAAAAAACGCCAGGTTCTACGAACCCGGCGGTCTTGGCTATGAAAAAACGATCAGAGAGTATCTGGAAAAAATCCGGGGAATGGACAGGGAGGAATAAAAGGCCGTTCTCACAGAAGATTGGCGAGCAGCAGGGCATAGATCTGCTGACTGTTCAGATCCCAGCGGTTTGCAATGGCTTCCGCCTCTGTCTCAGTCGGAACCGTGAGTTTCAGGTCGATGATGCTGGAGCCGTTTTCTACGATCTGGCACCGCACCTCATATTCTTTCTTTGTATTGAGGTAGTAGTCTGATTTGACAGACACCTCTTCTTTTAAGTCATACTGCTTTTCCTTCAGAAATTCATCGATATCCCTGCGGATGGCAGAAGAGATCTTATTGCTGAAATAGTGGATCGTTTCCGCTCCGTTCCCGGTCAGATGGTACAGCGTCCGGTTGTGGGTCGTCTCCGTCTGTATCAGCTCAGACTCCGTCAGCTCGGAGAGCGCTTCCTGGAGCTTAAAATACGAGGTGTATCCCTTGTCCAGCACGAACTCCGATATCTGGGAGGTGGTGAGCGGGAAATCGACCTTGTTCAGCATATACAATATGATCAGTTTATACAGTGTAAATGTCTCAGCCATGATACTCCTTTCCCTGCCATATATCATTTTCTTTTAAATACTGGTGCATCCGGTTCAGCAAAGTGCGTTTGGCTCCTGTCCAGAGCGGCGCGATAAGAAGGTCTTTCGGTCCGTCCCCGGTCAGTCTGTGGATCACGATGTCCGGTCTCAGTCGGGAGACGCATCTGCCAAGGACCCGGATGTATTCCTCCATATCAGGGACGTGGAACGGATGGTCCCGGTAAAAGCCGGCCAGGTCTGTCCCTTCCAGCACATGTAAGAGCTGGAGCTTGATTCCCTGGATATCCCGGCGGTTCAGATGCTCAACTGTCTCAAGCATCATCTCCTCCGTCTCTCCGGGGAGGAAGAGGATCACATGGACGATCACGGTGACGCCGATCCTGCGCAGATCGCACACGGCCTTGTCGAATGTCTCCAGCCTGTATCCCCGGCGGATAAAGCGGGAGCTTTCCTCATGAATGGTCTGAAGCCCCAATTCTATCCACACAGGTTTGATCCGGTTCAGACGTTCAAGCAGTTCCAGGACGTCTCCGCCCAGACAGTCAGGGCGAGTCGCTACAGAAAGCGCCTTGACGTCCGGGTCCTGTATGGCCTCCATAAAGATCTTCTCCAGATAGCTGACAGGGGCATGTGTGTTGGTAAACGCCTGAAAATAAGCGATATATGAGTGTACCGGACGCTTTTCCAGAAGTTCTTTTTTTCCGCGGGCAAGCTGTTCCGTGATGGAGAGGGCGGCGTCCCCGGCAAAATCGCCTGAGCCCATCGCGCTGCAGAAGATGCATCCGCCGGTCCCGATGTGTCCGTCACGGTTGGGACAGGACATCCCTCCATTCAGGGTGATCTTGTATACTTTTTCTCCGAATGTTTCCCGGAGGCAGGAGTCAAGGGAATAGTAACGCCTCCCGCCCCAGCGGTCCTGCTGCGATCGTGTCAACGGATCAGGCCCTTTACAGCCTGGCTGACTCTGTCAGCAACGCGAGGGTCAAAGGGCTGCGGAAGGATGTTATCCTCGTTCAGCTCGTCGTCAGATACAAGGCCTGCGATGGCTTCCGCGGCTGCCAGCTTCATCTCCTCGGTAATCTGGGACGCGCGGCCCTCCAGGGCTCCTTTGAAGATGCCGGGGAATGCGACCACGTTGTTGACCTGATTCGGGAAGTCAGAACGGCCGGTTCCCACTACCTTGGCGCCGGCAGCCTTTGCCAGATCCGGCATGATCTCCGGCACTGGATTGGACAGGGCAAAGAGGATGGCGTCTGCATTCATGGTAGAAACCATCTCGCCTGTGACAACGCCCGGAGCAGATACGCCGACAAAGATATCTGCGCCCTTCAGCGCGTCCGCGAGCGTTCCTTTCAGGTCCTCCGGATTTGTGACCCGGGCAATCTCTGCTTTGACAGGGCTCAGGTTCTCTGCGGATCTTGAGACAATTCCTTTGCTGTCACATATTATTATATGAGAGAACCCATAAGTGAGCAGGAGCTTCGCGATGGCGATGCCCGCGCTTCCGGCGCCGTTGATCACGACCCGACATGCTTCTTTTTTCTTGCCTGTCACTTTCAGGGCGTTGATGATGCCTGCCAGCACTACGATAGCGGTCCCATGCTGGTCGTCGTGGAATACCGGGATATTGAGCAGCTCCTTTAAACGTGTCTCGATCTCAAAGCATCTCGGAGCAGAAATGTCTTCCAGATTGATCCCCCCGAAAGCAGGAGCGATGTTGACGACTGTGCGGATGATCTCTTCTGTGTCCTGTGTGTCAAGGCAGATCGGAACTGCGTTGACTCCGCCGAACTCCTTGAAGAGGACCGCCTTTCCCTCCATGACAGGCATCGCTGCCAGGGCGCCGATATTGCCGAGACCAAGGACAGCGCTGCCGTCAGATACGACAGCAACCGTGTTTGCTTTGATCGTATATTTGTAAGCGGCCTCCGGATCCTCTGCGATCACCTTGCACGGTTCCGCAACGCCGGGGGTGTAGGCGATCGCCAGGTCCTCCCGGGTATTGACGTGGGCTTTTGCCGTTGTCTCCAGCTTGCCGTTCCACTCCTCATGCATTTTCAGGGCTTTTTCACTGTTGTTTGACATATTGATTACCTCTCTCGTTCTCTGGTATTTTCTGGATTCCTGTTCATTCAGATACGCGGGCCCTGCAGGCTGCGCTCTGTCCCTTGGAACTGGCACTATCATATCACTTTCGACCCTGACTTGACAAGGGCGGGTGTGAAATGTATAATAGTTGCATATTTAATGCATTTTATCGATTTTATGTCAATTCAGACGAAAATTCCCGAAGCATTTAGTATCATAAGTATTTGATATCATAAAAATTTTCAGACAAGGTTATTTTTTATATTTTAAAATAAAGAAAGGAAAGGATTATGACGAGAGAAAAGTATGAATCGCTTCCGCTGACAACGCTGAAAGAGCTTGCAAAGGCAAGAAAGATGAGGGGAGTCTCTACGCTGAAGAAAAGCGAACTGATCGACGCCATGCTCGCCCTTGACGAGAAAGAAGATCAGGAGGAAGCTGCGACTGAGGCAAGGGAAGAAGTCAGGGAAGAAATGAAGGAAAAAAAGGCGGAGACAGACATCGAGCAGCTTGACAGCGGAAATACGGCACACGGTATTTTAGAGGTCATGCAGGATGGGTTCGGGTTTATCCGAAGTGACAATTATCTCCCGGGAGAGAATGACGTCTATGTGTCCCCGGCGCAGATCCGCAGGTTCGGTTTAAGGACAGGGGATATCCTCACCGGCAATACAAGGGTCAAGACCCAGAGCGAGAAATTCAGCGCCCTTCTCTATGTGTCTACGATCAACGGCCTGCGTCCGGCAGAAGCCATGAGGAGGAAGAATTTCGAGGATCTCACCCCCATTTTCCCGAATCAGAGGATCCGCCTGGAAACTCCGGGAAGCAGCACGGCGATGCGGATCATGGATCTGGTATCCCCAATCGGAAAAGGCCAGAGGGGAATGATCGTGTCACCGCCCAAGGCGGGGAAGACAACGCTTTTAAAAGAAGTGGCGCTCTCAGTGCAGAAGGCGGAGCCCCACATGCATCTGCTCATCCTCCTGATCGATGAAAGGCCGGAGGAGGTAACAGATATCAAAGAAGCGATCTCAGGTCCGAACGTGGAAGTGATCCATTCTACCTTCGACGAGCTCCCGGAGCATCATAAAAGAGTGTCCGAGATGGTGATCGCCAGGGCAAAACGCCTGGTAGAACACGGCAAAGACGTTATGATACTTCTGGACAGCATCACCAGGCTTTCGCGGGCTTACAACCTGATCGTCCCGCCTTCGGGAAGGACACTCTCCGGCGGTCTTGATCCGGCGGCGCTTTACAGTCCGAAGCGCTTCTTCGGAGCGGCGAGAAATATGAGAGAGGGCGGCAGTCTGACCATCCTTGCCACAGCGCTTGTAGATACCGGCAGCAAGATGGATGACGTGGTGTACGAAGAATTCAAAGGAACCGGGAACATGGAACTCATCCTGGACCGGAAACTCCAGGAGAAGAGGGTATTCCCCGCCATCGATATTCCGAAATCCGGGACAAGGCGCGAGGATCTGCTCTTAAATAGGGATGAGCAGGAGGCGATCTACATCATGCGCCGCGCCATGAACGGAATGAAGTCAGAAGAGGCAGTGGACAATCTCCTGAATATGTTCACGCGCACCAAAACAAATGCGGAGCTGGTGCATCAGGTGATCCGCCAGAAGTTTATCTAAAAAAGAGTTGCAAAAGAAAGTATCTTATGCTACAATTAGAAAGCTGTTTAGAGACTATGTATAATAGTATTTTAAAATAGAGAGGTGAAAATCATGCGCGAAGGAATCCATCCGGAATATCATCAGGCAACAGTGACCTGCAACTGCGGGAACACTTTTGTGACAGGTTCTACAAAGGAGAACATCCACGTTGAGATCTGCTCCAAGTGCCATCCGTTCTATACAGGACAGCAGAAGGCAGCGCAGGCACGCGGCCGTGTTGACAAGTTCAACAAGAAATACGGTATTAAATAAGAACAAAAAAGAGCAGGCTGAGGTGGGAGCATCTCAGCCTCTTTTGTAACTGGAAAACGTGATGCCTGACCTTTTTCAGCGAAGGGTCAGGCATCGTTTGTAATTCGTAACAGGGAAATCATCAATAAACATAGGAAAAGACCAGGAGGGATTATGAAATCATCAAACATAGGCGGTCAGGCAGTCCTGGAAGGCATTATGATGAGAAACGGCGGGAAATATTCCGTGGCAGTGCGTAAGAGCGATGGGGAGATCGTGGTGGATGTGCATGACTATCGAAGCGTTATCCCATGGAAAACACCTCTGAAGATCCCATTTATCAGAGGGATATTTAATTTTGTGGATTCTCTTGTGCTTGGAATGCGTACACTGATGTATTCCGCCAGCTTTTTTGAGGAAGAGGAGGGCGAGGAGCTCACAGGTGAAGAGGCGGCCAAGCAGGAGAAACAGGATAAAATATTCATGGGCGTGACCATGGTCATCTCAGTGATCGTCGCGGTGGCGATCTTTATGGTACTGCCATATTTTCTCAGCAGTTTTGTGGAAAAGTATACATCATCCAGGGCGGCAATGACTATATTCGAGGGAGTGATCCGTGTCGCGATCTTCCTTCTCTATATCTTCCTGATATCAAGGACAAAGGATATCAGGCGTACATTTATGTATCACGGAGCGGAGCACAAGTGTATCAACTGTATCGAGCACGGTCTTGAGCTGAACGTGGAAAACGTGAGGAAGAGCTCCAAGCAGCACAAACGCTGCGGGACCAGTTTCCTCTTTTTTGTCATGATCGTAAGCATCATTTTCTGTTTCTTTATCACCGCGGATTCGCAGGTGCTGCGGGTGGTCATCCGGATCGCCCTCCTGCCTCTGATCGCGGGCGTATCTTATGAGATTATCCGGCTGGCGGGAAACAGCGATAATTTTCTGATAAATCTTCTGAGCAGGCCGGGGATGTGGGTGCAGAACATGACGACCAAGGAGCCGGACGACAGTATGATCGAGGTGGCTATCCGGGCTGTTGAGGAAGTGTTTGACTGGCGCGCGTGGCAGAAGGAGAATTCGTGATGCGGGAATGCCAGATGCCTGAAAAGAAGGATCACGGAGATGAAGCTGAGAAAGAGACGCTGAAAAATGCATATATGGCAGGGAGAGACCTTCTCCGGAGGTCGGGCATACCTGAGCCGGACCTGGATGCATGGTATCTGCTGGAGTATGTGACAGGAGTCAGCCGGGCGTCCTACCATGGAAATCCGCAGCGGGAGATGACAGAGCAGCAGCGGACACAATATGAAGCCTGCTTAAGGAAAAGGAGCAGCCGCATCCCTCTCCAGCACATTACCGGAGAGCAGGAGTTTATGGGGCTGACGTTCTGTGTGAATGAACATGTCCTCATCCCGCGTCAGGACACGGAAACCCTTGCAGAGCTGGCGCTGGACATATTAGAAAGAGGAGAGATACCGGAGGAAGCGGGGAGAGGACAGGCGCGGATCCTGGACATGTGTACTGGTTCCGGGTGCATTCTTCTGAGCGTCCTCCACTTTGCGGCGCGCTCCCTGGAGAGCACAGGCGCGGCCCTGTCGGGCACAGGCGCGGACCTGTCCGAGGAGGCCCTCGCTGTGGCCGCGCAAAACGCGGAAAGACTGGGGATCCGGGCGGAATTTATCCGGGGAGACCTGTTTGAAAATATCAGCGGGAGATATGGCATGATACTATCCAACCCGCCTTATATCCGCAGCGCGGAGATCGAGACGCTCCAGGAGGAAGTGCGGCTCCATGATCCCAGGGAGGCTCTGGATGGGAGAGAGGACGGACTGTATTTCTACCGGTGCATCGTGGATGAGGCACGGAAGTATCTCCTGCCGGGCGGGTATCTTATTTTTGAGATCGGATACGACCAGGCGGAGGATGTGACCGGGCTGATGCGCAGAGCGGGATATGCCGGGATACAGGTGAAAAAAGACCTGGCAGGGCTTGACCGGGTCGTATATGGAAGATATAGTTAGATAATGTAGAGTTTGATAGAAAAGGACAAAAGGAAAATGTTTGACAGATTAGACGATCTTTTGATTCGGTATGAAGAAGTAATGGGAGAGCTGCAGGAGCCGGGAGCGGCGGACGATCAGCAGAGGTTCCGCAGGCTGATGAAGGAGCAGAGCGACCTTGCGCCCATCGTGGAAGCATACAATGAGTACAAGAAATGTAAGCAGAATATCGACGACAGCCTTGTCATGCTGGAGGAAGAGTCAGACGAGGAGATGCGCGAGCTGGCAAAGGAAGAGCTGAACGAGTCGAAAAAGCGGGTGGAGGAGCTGGAACAGGAGCTGAAGATCCTTCTGCTCCCCAAGGACCCGAACGATGACAAGAATGTTATCGTGGAGATCCGCGGCGGTGCCGGCGGGGATGAGGCGGCACTTTTCGCCGCGGAGATCTACCGCATGTACGTCCACTATGCGGACAGCCGGGGATGGAGGACAGAGATGATCTCTCTGAATGAAAACGGCATCGGCGGCTTCAAAGAGTGCGTGTTCATGATCACAGGCCAGGGTGCATACTCCCGCCTGAAATATGAAAGCGGCGTGCACCGTGTCCAGAGAGTACCCGAGACAGAGAGCGGCGGAAGGATCCATACATCCACAGTGACCGTGGCGATCATGCCAGAGGCAGAGGAAGTGGACGTGGTGATCGACGAGAAGGATATCCGTATCGATGTGATGCGCGCGTCAGGAAACGGCGGACAGTGCGTCAACACGACAGACTCTGCGGTCCGGCTGACCCACTTCCCGACAGGGATCGTGATCTACAGCCAGACAGAGAAATCCCAGCTCCAGAACAAGGAGAAGGCATTCCGCCTGCTCCGTTCCAAACTGTATGACCTGGAGCTTGAGAAACAGCAGGCTTCAGAAGCTGAAGCAAGAAGGAGCCAGATCGGAACAGGAGACCGTTCTGAGAAGATCCGCACCTACAATTTCCCACAGGGACGTGTGACGGACCACAGGATCAAGCTGACGCTGCACAAGCTGGATTCGATACTGAACGGAGATCTGGACGAGATCATCGACAGTCTGATCGCGGCGGACCAGACTGCGAAATTGGCAAAGATGGAGGACTGATGATAAATGACTGAACCAGTATTTAAACGACCGGAGCTGGAGGACAGGGAGATCATGTCTTCGTATTTCGCAAAGGCGCCCAGCCGGAGCTGTGAGCGTACCTTTGTAAACGCATACCTCTGGTCAAGGCATTATAAAGTACAATACGCCGTGATAGAAGACACCCTGGTCTTTAAAAGTGAAGACAGGGGACTGGCGTTTGCCTATCCTGTAGGAGAGCCGGAAAACGTTAAGAAAGCGCTGGAATTTTTAATGGAATACAGCAGGGCAAAGGAATGTCCGTTTATACTGTACAATGTGACCCCGGAGATGTTCACGCAGCTTGAATCATGGTATCCGGACAGATTTACCGTGGAATATAACAGGGATATAGCGGATTATGTATATGAGACGGAGAAGCTCGCCACACTGGCAGGCAAAAAACTCCACGGAAAGCGCAACCACATCAATAAGTTCAAGACTCTGTATCCGGACTGGGAATATGAGCCTTTAAGTGACGACAATGTGGAAGACTGCTTTCAGATGGCGCTCAAGTGGAGGAATCAGAATGGGTGCGAGGAGGATCCGGAAAAGAACGCGGAAATGTGCGTGACGCTGAATTCCCTGCGCCTGTATAAAGAACTGGGCTTAAAAGGCGGAGTTCTGAAGATCGATAAGAAGGTGGTGGCATTTACGGTGGGAGAGCCGCTGTGCCCGGACACATTTGTAGTGCATATCGAGAAAGCGTTCCCGGATGTGGAGGGCGCCTATCCCATGATCAATCAGCAGTTCGTACAGCATGAATGCATGGACTATACCTATGTAAACAGAGAGGAAGACACCGGAGCAGAAGGCCTGCGGAAGGCAAAACTCTCGTACAGGCCGGCATTCCTGGAGGAAAAGGGCGTTGTAAAAGAAAAGGAGTGACAGCAGATGATATCAAAGAAGATGGAGAGCATGGTGGCAAACAGTTCGGCCATCCGCGCCATGTTTGAGGAGGGAAACCGCCTGGCAAAGATCTACGGCGCGGAGAATGTATTTGATTTCAGCCTTGGCAACCCGAACGTACCTGCTCCTGAATCTGTGAAAAAAGCGATCATCGAGGTTCTCAATGAGGAAGATCCGGTAGCGCTCCACGGCTACACGAACAGCAACGCCGGATACGAGGATGTGCGCCAGGCAGTTGCCGGATCTCTGAACAGCAGGTTCGGGACAAATTTCACCGCGCACAACATCACGATGACAGTGGGCGCGGCAGGAGGACTGAATGTGATCCTGAAAGCCCTGCTGGATCCGGGGGATGAGGTGATCGTATTTGCCCCCTACTTCGGAGAGTACAGGAGCTATGTGAGCAACTATGACGGCGTGATCGTGGAGATATCCCCGAACACGGAGAATTTCCAGCCAAAGCTTGATGAATTCGAGAAAAAGATCACGCCAAAGACAAGGGCCGTGATCGTCAATACGCCCAACAACCCCACCGGGGTTGTCTATTCAGAAGAAACCATCAAAAAGCTGGCTTCCATTATGGAAAGCAAGCAGGACGAATATGGCACGGACATATATCTGATCTCTGACGAGCCGTACAGAGAGCTTGCCTACGACGGCATAGAAGTGCCGTATCTGACAAAGTACTATGCAAATACGGTAGTGGGATATTCCTACAGTAAATCCCTTTCCCTGCCGGGTGAGCGCATCGGATATCTGGTCATTCCGGACGAGGCTGCGGACAGCGGGAATCTGATCTCCGCGGCAAATGTAGCGACCCGCATCCTTGGATTTGTCAACGCGCCGACGCTCCAGCAGAGAGTTGTGAAGGCATGTCTGAATGAGAAAACAGATATTTCCTTCTATGACAGAAACAGGGAAACTCTCTATAACGGACTGAGAGAGCTGGGATTTGACTGTATCAGGCCGGAGGGAGCGTTCTACATGTTCGTCAAGTCTCCTGCGGCGGATGAGAAGGCATTCTGCGCGGCGGCAAAGAAGTACAATATCCTGCTTGTCCCGGGAAGCTCTTTCGGATGTCCGGGATATGTGCGGATCGCTTACTGTGTGGCGTATGAGACCATCGTTAATTCCCTGCCGAAGTTTAAAGAGCTGGCGGCGGAATATAAATAAGCGGACAAATACAGAAACAGATAAATAAGCAGGCAGATGTAGAAGCAGGCAGATATAAGATCAGAAAAATACAGGGGATACAGGAGAATAGAAATGGCAGTCAGGGCAGAGCTTTTAAAAAATATCCGGAGTGTGGAACCTTATGTTCCCGGGGAGCAGCCCCAGGAGAAGGTGATCAAGCTGAATACAAATGAGAATCCCTATCCCCCCGCGCCGGGGGTGCAGGAAGCGTTGGCTTCCCTTGATCCGGCGGATTTCCGCCTGTATCCGGATCCGGCTTCCGGCGTACTTGTGAAGGCGCTGGCGGAGAATTACAAAGTGAGCGAGGATCAGATTTTTGTGGGAGTCGGCTCAGACGATGTGCTCGCACTCTGTTTCCTGACATTTTTTAATTCAGGGAAGCCGATCCTGTTCCCGGACATTACATATTCATTCTACAAGGTATGGGCAGATCTGTACCGGATCCCATACGAGTGCCCGGAGCTTGACAAGGACTTCCGTATCGTGAAAGAAGACTATTACCGGCAGAACGGAGGCATCATATTCCCGAACCCCAACGCGCCGACAGCGATATACGAGGAGCTGGATTTCATCGAGGATGTCCTGGAACACAACAGGGATTCCATTGTGATCGTGGATGAGGCGTATGTGGATTTTGCGGGAAGGTCGGCAATGGAGCTGGTCGGGAAATACGACAACCTGATCGTCACTCAGACATTTTCCAAGGCAAGGAGCATGGCGGGCATGCGGATCGGTTACGCTGTATCTGATCCGGATCTGATCCGCTGTCTGAATGATGTAAAATATTCTTTTAACTCCTACACAATGAGCCGGGCAGCCCTGGTCTGCGGGGCGGCAGCGGTAAAAGACAGAGACTATCTGGAAGAGACGGTCCGGAAGATAAAAGAGACAAGGGAGCGGACAAAGAAGGAACTGGCGGAGCTTGGGTTTGAATTTACGGATTCAAAGGCGAACTTCCTGTTTGCCCGCCATCCGGAGCATGACGCGGGGCAGCTTTTTGAAGAGCTGAAAAAAGCGAATATCTATGTGCGCCACTGGAAGGATGAAAAGATCAGCCAGTATCTGAGGATCACCATCGGTACGGATGAGGAGATGGATGAGCTGTTTGATTTCCTGCGGAAACGTCTCTCCTGATGAATATTCCGATGCACAGTTTAACGCTTACTTGCAGATTTATATCCTGGATCATATCCGCCTATTCAACTTTTACGCGGCTGTTGAATTTATCCAGCGCCAGCGCGCAGATGACGCCGGCCACGATGCAGATCACATTGACAATGGCGGAGCCTGCTGACAGAAAGCTTTCCACAGGGATGATCATGACAGTGGCAGCGATAACGATGCCCACGATGCCGTGGAAGGCGATGGAATAATAGTTGTCAAACAGGGCGTTGATCGCCTTGGCAAATAAAATGACAGTGACCAGCGCTCCGACTCCGCCCGGGACCAGGACGCCCATATCAAAATGTCCGATACCGTCCACAAAAGGAGTGTAAAGCCCAAGAGGCATGAGCAAAGTGGAAAAGCTCATGCCCGGAGCGATGACGCTTAGGGCAAGGCAGAATCCGCAGAACAGATACCAGAAGAAGTTCGGAGCCACTTCAATGGATGTCATCCTCAGTCCGATCAGAAGGGCGAAGATAAAGGCCATGCACACCACAAGGGAAATCCAGGAGCCTTTCGTGCGGCCCTGTTCTCCCGCTTCCCGGAACAGAGAGGGCAGCATGCCTCCGATCAGTCCGATAAAGAGGCACACAGACGGATCTGGATATTTATTCAGAAAAAAGGCAAGAATATTTGCGACTCCGAGAAAGCCGATGACTCCGCCGATGAAGACAGGTATCAGTTTCGGCACATGGGTCCTGAAATTCTTAAAAGGGTTGGACAAAAGCTCCATGATAGGTTTGTAAATGCCGAAGATAACGCTCAATACGCCTCCTGATATACCCGGGAGAACGGCGCCGAGTCCGATGAGCGCTCCCTGTATGATCCTGAACAGAAACTGCAGAGGTGTCGTCTTGCTGTTTTGGTTATTATTCATATGTTCGTAAGTCCTTTCCTTTATTCATATACTTATTTTAAAGACCATAGTATTTATACTATTTTTTTTCGTTTTTGGCAAGAGGGACGTCGGGGTGAATCTTTTGCGGCGTTGACAGCGCCGGGGGAAATCCGTATAATGAGAGACAGAAATAAGGAAGGAAATCGCTTATGATTTATGAGAACAATGAAGAAAAGAGAAACACTTTGTGGCGGACGGTACTGTCTGTTTCCTCAGTGATCATCATTATTATCGTTGTATTTTTTGTTGTAAGGCTTTTCACCGGAAATCCTCTTAAAGGAACATGGGTGAACGAGGACAGCGGCGCGGTGCTTGAGATCAGGGATGACGGCGAAGTGATCCTGACGGAAGCGGAAGATGGGAAGAGTGAAGAAAACATTCCCATGACCTATATCGTGGATACAAAAACGAAAATCTTTACAGTGCAGACAGATTCTGCATATGCCGAAGGAGTTCTGTCCGGGTCTTATGAGTACAATATTGAGGGCGACACCCTGACACTGACAGAACGGGAGTATGGGGATCAGATCGTGTTTATGAGAAGGTAGAGAGAAAGAGGAGTTCCGTTCAGCGGAACTCTTCTGCTGTAATGGCGAACATGCACCAGGGACGGCGGTGAATGGAAAGGAGCAGGATTTATGTACAGAGATCAGACGAAGGAGATCGCCATCGGAAGCGTGAAGATCGGCGGGGATAACCCGGTGGCGATCCAGTCTATGACTAATACAAAGACAGAAGACATAGAGGCAACAACAGCGCAGATACTGAAACTGGAGGCGGCGGGGTGCGAGATCATCCGCTGCGCTGTCCCCAATATGGAGGCGGCAGAGGCGCTGCGTGAGATCAAGCGCCGCATCCACATTCCCCTTGTCGCGGATATCCACTTTGACTACCGGCTCGCTATTGCGGCGATCGAGAACGGCGCGGACAAGATACGCATCAATCCGGGGAACATCGGCTCGGAGGAGAAAGTAAGAGCGGTCGTGGACAAGGCAAAAGAATATAATGTACCCATCCGCGTGGGAGTAAACAGCGGCTCCCTGGAAAAACACCTCCTGGAAAAATACGGCGGCGTTACCGCGGAAGGGATTGTGGAGAGCGCGCTGGACAAGGTACGCATGATCGAGAAGATGGGATATGACAATCTGGTGGTGAGCATCAAATCTTCTGACGTTATGATGTGCGTCAAGGCCCATGAACTCATCGCGAAGGAATGTCCATATCCACTTCATGTGGGCATAACAGAGTCCGGGACCGTATATTCCGGAAATGTGAAATCGTCGGTCGGTCTGGGGATCATACTGTATGAAGGCATCGGCAATACGATCCGCGTGTCCCTGACCGGGGACCCGACAGAGGAAATCCGCACGGCAAAACTCATTCTGAGGACTCTCGGGCTGCGAAAGGGAGGGATCGAGGTCGTGTCCTGTCCCACATGCGGAAGAACGAAGATCGACCTCATAGGGCTCGCCAATGAAGTGGAAAAAATGGTAGAAGACATCCCTCTTGACGATGTCAGGGTAGCGGTCATGGGCTGCGCGGTGAACGGCCCCGGAGAGGCGAGAGAGGCGGATATAGGAATTGCGGGCGGAATCGGAGAAGGACTGCTCATCAAAAAGGGTGAGATCGTCAAAAAAGTAAAAGAAGAAGAGCTTCTTGATACTTTGCGGAAGGAGCTTTTGAACTGGGAGAGATAAAATTGGAGCAGGTAAAGAGCGACAAGGTATTTTTTCATGTGTTTCCTACACTGAAGGCAGAGGAAGGCCTCCAGATCCTGTTTGCGGATGTGGAGGTCAGGAAGATCACGACGAATTCGCGCCGTGATTTTCTTCATGTGTACATTTTCAGCAGACATTTGATACAGAAGCAGCAGATCCGGCGGATGGAGAGCCTGATAAAGGAACAGCTCTTTGCGAAGACAGCGGTGAGCGTGCAGATCATAGAGGAATATGCCCTGTCAGGACAGTATACGCCGGAGGCTCTGATGACCGAGTACCGGGAGAGCATCCTCCTTGAGTTAAAGGAGATCAGTGTGCTCGCTTCCGGCATGTTTGCCCAGGCAGCCATCCATTACGAGGAGGGAAATGTGATCTGTCTGGAGCTTTTGGACTCGATCGTGTCAGAGGGGCGCAAAGAAGAGATCCTGAAATTTCTGGAAAAGATGTTTGCTGAGCGGTTCCATATGGAGGCGGACATCCGCATTACTTATCGCCAGCCTGATGGGATCGGGACCAGAGAGTATGACGAACAAAGAGTCCAGCAGGAGATCAACGCCATATTTGAGCGGCGGGCGAAGCAGCGCGGCGAAGAAGCGCCTGCTGAACCGGGAGAGGCGTCACAGTCCGCTGAAGCGGCGGGAGGCGTCTCCGGAAAAACGACGTCAGGGAGCGCTGAGAAGGGCAGGAAAAGCTTTGGAAAGGGCGGGTTTAAGAAGAAAGATTTCTATCGCCCGGTCAAGACCGGAGACGATCCAAACCTGATCTACGGCAGGAATTTTGACGATGAACCGATCACGCTTGACCAGGTCGTCGCAGAGATGGGAGAGATCACCTTCCATGGGAAGATCATCAGTTTTGATACAAGAGAGATCCGCAATGAAAAAACGATCATCATATTTGCGGTGACAGACTTCACAGACACCATCACTGTGAAAATGTTTGCCCGCAACGACCAGCTCACGGAAATACTGGGCGAGCTGAAGAAAGGAGCCTTCGTCAAGATAAAAGGCGTGACGACCATCGATAAGTTTGACGGCGAACTGACCATCGGGTCAGTCACCGGCATAAAGAAGATCGGGGATTTTACAGTTTCCAGAAAGGATCTGAGCCCTCTGAAAAGAGTAGAGCTGCACTGCCATACGAAAATGAGCGATATGGACGGTGTTTCCGAGGTGAAAGACATCGTCCAGCGCGCTCATGACTGGGGCCATCCGGCCATCGCCATCACAGACCACGGCGTGGCCCAGGCGTTCCCGGTTGCGAATCATTATATAGAGACGCTGGATAAAGACGATCCGTTCAAGATCATTTACGGCGTGGAGGGCTATGTGGTGGACGATCTGACAGAGATCGCTGTCAACGCGGGGGAACAGTCTCTTGATGATACATACATTGTATTCGATATCGAGACGACAGGGTTCAGCTCTATCCGTGACAGGATCATCGAGATCGGCGCGGTCAAGGTTGTAAACGGAGAGATTGTGGACAGGTTCAGTACTTTCGTAAATCCGGAGCGCCCGATCCCCTTTGAGATCACCGGCCTGACCGGCATCACGGATGAGATGGTCATGGGAGCTCCTGCTATCGGAACCGTTCTTCCGCAATTCCTTGAATTTGCGGGAGACGGTGTGCTCGTGGCGCACAACGCGGGATTTGACGTGGGATTTATTGAGCAGAACTGCCGTGAACAGGGGCTGAACGACCGGTTTATCTATGTGGATACCGTGGCGCTGGCGCGCGTGCTCCTGCCTACCCTGTCCAAATATAAGCTGAATATCGTCGCGAAAGCGCTGAACATTTCCCTGGAGAATCACCACAGGGCAGTGGACGACGCGGGGGCAACGGCGGAGATTTTCGTGAAATTTGTGGAGATGCTGAAGAAGGACCAGGTCACGACGCTGAAGGAGGTCAACAGATACGGAGACCGGAATGTGAACGCCATCCGCAAAATGCCCACCCACCATATCATCATCCTTGCAAAGAACGATATCGGAAGATACAACCTGTACCAGCTTATCACAGAGTCCCATCTGACCTATTATGCGAGGCGGCCCAGGATACCAAAGAGCCTTCTCAACGAGTACCGGGAGGGGCTCCTGATCGGGAGCGCCTGCGAGGCAGGAGAACTGTATCAGGCTGTGCTTGAGAAGCGATCCACCGAGCAGATAGCGAAGCTGGCGGATTTTTACGACTATTATGAGATCCAGCCGCTGGGGAATAACCGCTTTATGATCGAGAGCAGCCGTATCCCGGACGTGACTTCCGATGAGGATCTCAAGAGGCTCAACCGGGAGATCGTGGAGCTGGGAGAAAAATTCGGGAAACCGGTCGTCGCCACATGCGATGTGCATTTCCTTGACCCGGATAATGAAGTATACCGGCGTATCATCATGGCGGGAAAGGGATTTGACGACGCGGACAGCCAGCCGCCCCTCTATCTGCGCACCACGGAGGAAATGTTGGAGGAATTTTCTTATCTGGGCGCGGCAAAGGCTCGGGAGATCGTTATTGACAATCCGGTGAAGATCGCGGGCATGGTGGAAAAGATTTCCCCGGTAAACCCGAATAAATGCCCGCCTGTCATTGAGAATTCGGACCAGGAACTCAGAAATATCTGTTACCGCAAAGCCCATGAGATGTATGGGGAAGACCTGCCGGCGCAGGTGTCTGAGCGGCTGGAGAAGGAACTGAACTCGATCATATCCAATGGGTATGCCGTTATGTATATCATCGCGCAGAAGCTTGTGTGGAAATCCAATGCGGACGGCTACCTGGTCGGCTCGAGGGGGTCTGTCGGCTCTTCCTTTGTGGCTACCATGGCGGGGATCACCGAAGTAAATCCCCTGAGTCCGCACTATTACTGCAGGCATTGCCATTACAGTGATTTTGAGTCGGATGAAGTCCGCGCTTATGCGGGGGGCTGCGGATTTGACATGCCGGACAAGGACTGTCCGGTGTGCGGCGAGACTCTTGTAAAAGCGGGATTCGACATCCCCTTTGAGACCTTCCTTGGCTTTAAGGGAGACAAGGAGCCTGATATCGACCTGAACTTCTCCGGCGACTATCAGGCAAAAGCCCACAAATATGCAGAGGTGCTCTTTGGGGAGGGGCATACATTCAAAGCGGGAACGATCGCTACCCTTGCCGATAAGACGGCGTACGGTTTTGTGAAGAATTATTATGAAGAGCACGAGCAGAGAAAGCGCAGATGCGAGATCGAGAGGATCACAGAAGGGTGTACCGGGATCCGGCGGAGCACCGGACAGCATCCGGGAGGGATCGTGGTGCTTCCCCATGGCCATGACATCAATGAGTTCACTCCTGTCCAGCATCCGGCAAACGATATGGAATGCGGTATCATCACCACACATTTTGATTATCATTCCATTGACCATAATCTCCTGAAGCTGGATATTCTCGGACACGATGATCCGACCATGATCCGTACTCTGGAGGACTATATCACCTCTGAGGCTATGGACAACGAATACAACGCGGACAATCCGTTTATCGCCACGGAGATCCCTCTGGACGATGAGAAGGTGATCGAGCTTTTCCACGGAACAGAGGTGCTGGGGATCAAGCCGGAAGACATCGGCGGCTGTAAGCTGGGATGTCTTGGCATCCCGGAGTTTGGCACGGATTTCGTTATCCAGATGGTGGAGGATACAAAGCCGCAGACCCTGTCAGACCTGATCCGTATCTCCGGTCTGTCCCATGGGACGAATGTGTGGCTGGGAAATGCCCAGGAGCTCGTAAAATCTGGAAAGGCGACCATCTCAACGGCTATCTGTACCCGCGACGATATCATGACCTATCTTATCAATCAGGGAGTGGAGAGCGCGCTGGCCTTCACCATCATGGAGAGCGTGCGTAAAGGAAAAGGCCTGAAACCTGAGTGGGAAGACGCTATGAAGGAGAAAGGCGTGCCGGACTGGTATATCTGGTCCTGCAATAAGATAAGCTATATGTTCCCCAAGGCACACGCCGCGGCATATGTCATGATGGCTTACCGCATCGCGTACTGCAAGATCAACTACCCGCTTGCCTACTATGCGGCGTATTTCGGCATCCGCGCAGACGCATTTTCTTATGAGATCATGTGTCAGGGGAAGGAGAAGCTGGATTATTACATAAAGGATTATAAAAGGAGGAGTGATTCGCTCAGCAAAAAGGAACAGGATGTGATGAAGGACATGAAGATCGTGCAGGAAATGTATGCGAGAGGATTCGAGTTCATGCCCATCGACATCTACCGGGCAAAGGCAAAGATGTTCCAGATCATCGATGGGAAGCTGATGCCGTCCCTTGCCAGCATCGAAGGGATGGGGGATAAAGCCGCGGAGGCAGTGGAGGAGGCGTCAAAGGACGGACCATATCTGTCACTGGATGATTTCCGCCAGCGGACCAAGGTCAGCAAGACAGTCATTGACCTGATGCAGGAGCTTGGGCTGTTTGGAAATCTGCCGCAGAGCAACCAGCTTTCGCTGTTTGATTTTTAACATTTGTTCATTATATTGACTTTTTTGATGGTGTGTATTATAATTTTGTTAGTTAGCTAAAACTAACTACAACTGATCAACAAACCAATCGAGAAAGGAGGTTTCATTTAGAATGGACCACAGGACATACCCTTTTGAATTATTACCTCTTCCTTATGCCTATGATGCATTGGAGCCTTATATTGATGCGGAGACAATGCGTTTTCATCATGACAGGCATCTGAAGACCTATGTGGACAATCTGAACAAGGCACTGGAGGGATATCCCCAGTATCATTCATGGACACTTGAGGAGCTTCTGAAAAATCTCTCTGAACTTCCTGATGGGCTTCGGACCGCGGTGCGAAATAACGGAGGGGGAGTGTATAATCATGAACTCTTCTTCGAGCTCATGGCGCCGGGAGAGCAGGCGATGCTGCCCCAGGTTTCCGGCGCCTTTGGAGGTGAGGAGGCGTGGAAAAAAGGAGATGAACCTAGGATGAAATCAGTAAGCAAACATGAACTGGTAAAACTGCTTTCCATCTGCGGACAGGTGGCTGAGCACAAAAGCGAAAAAGTACAGGAGCACGGAAGAGATGAAAAGGAGATCCTCTCCGCTATCTCCCCGGAAGAACAGGAAACCTTAAAGGGGATCCTTCAGAAGCTGCAAAAACAGTGGATGCAGGACCATAAGGAGCACCATTCCAGAAAAGAATAATAAAAAATAATTGAGGAACGGCGTCAGAGCGGGCAGACAATTGACACTGGGCGGGCAGACAATTAAACCGTAGACGAAGCAGGCTAGCCGTGTTATAATCAGCACTATAAGCAGCGCCCCACGGCGGGCAAGATTATGATATGGAGGAGAATAAAAATGTACGACTTCGATGAAATCAAGACAACAGACCCGGAGATCGCAGACGCAATACAGGCAGAGATGGGGAGACAGAACTCCCACATCGAGCTGATCGCATCCGAGAACTGGGTGAGCAAGGCGGTGATGGCAGCCATGGGAAGCCCGCTTACGAACAAGTATGCGGAGGGGTATCCGGGCAAGAGATATTACGGCGGCTGTCAGTGCGTGGATGTGGCTGAAAATCTGGCAAGAGAGCGCGCAAAAGAGCTGTTCGGCTGTGAATATGTAAATGTCCAGCCCCATTCCGGCGCGCAGGCGAACATGGCGGTCTTTTTCGCCATGCTTGAGCCGGGCGATACATTTATGGGCATGAATCTGGACCACGGCGGACATCTGACCCATGGATCACCGGTGAATATGTCCGGAAAATATTTCAACGTAGTGCCCTATGGCGTCAATGACGAAGGCCTGATCGATTATGACCAGGTACTGGAGAGCGCAAAGGAGTGCAAGCCGAAAATGATCGTTGCCGGGGCAAGCGCGTATGCGCGCACGATTGATTTTAAACGTTTCCGCGAGATCGCGGATGAAGTCGGCGCGTATCTGATGGTGGACATGGCGCATATCGCAGGGCTGGTGGCAGCGGGGCTGCATCCAAGCCCGATCCCGTACGCTCATGTGACGACTACCACTACGCACAAGACACTGAGAGGCCCCCGGGGCGGAATGATCCTCTCCAGCAATGAGATGAACGAGAAGTTCAATTTTAACAAGGCGATATTCCCCGGGATCCAGGGAGGCCCGCTCATGCATGTGATCGCGGCGAAGGCGGTCTGCTTCAAAGAGGCGCTCCAGCCTGAGTTCAAGGAATATCAGAAACAGGTCGCGAAAAATGCGAAGGCGCTCTGCGAGGGGCTTAAGAAGCGAGGCATTAAGATCGTATCCGGCGATACGGATAACCATCTGATGTTAGTGGACCTGACAGAGAAAAATGTGAGTGGAAAAGAGCTGGAGAAACGGCTGGACGACGCCCATATTACCTGCAATAAGAATACCATACCTAACGATCCTCGTTCTCCTTTTGTCACAAGCGGCGTAAGGCTCGGAACTCCCGCTGTGACTACAAGAGGCATGAAAGAGGAGGATATGGATAAAATCGCGGAGATCATCGCACTGGTGATCGAAGGAGAAGAAAACGTGGAAGCCGCAAGAAAGATGACGGCAGAACTGACAGAGAAATATCCTCTCTGCTAAATCCCAAAAGACCTCTTTCGGGGATGGGGATGTGTGGATACGGTTTCCTGGAGTGGAGCCGAGCCACACATTTCTATCCCCGAAAATATATCCTGGAATATTACTTTTTCTCAAACTCTATCCCTTTCTGTTTCAGAAATTTCTCCACCATCTCATCCCAGGCATGTTCCAGTGTCTTATCCATGTTAAAAGTCTTAAAGGAAGCCCCGGTCACGCAGGTCAGTTGTTTTCCGTCGTAATGGATATTCAGATAGAGTCCCTGGACCTCATCCGGGCGCACGGAGAGGGCGTTCTGCTCGATCAGCCTGTCGATGTTCCCATGGGAGAGGCTGAAGACGAACCGGAATCTCAAAGGAGTCCGCTTTCCCTTGATGACAGAAAAGCAGTATTCCCGGAGATTTTTCCATGGAGAATATTCCGGCAGAACCGCATCCGTATCAAAAAAGTCTCTCTGTATCAGGCCGTCTATACGGAATGTGTTGAAGGTCACGATCTCTCCTTCTATGAAAGAAAAGCTGTCAAAGGTGTCGGACAGAAGAAGGTGAGCCATGGATCCTTTTATGTTTGTAAGAGAAAATAAGATCATATGAGGCTCCTTTATATCTTTTCGCCGCGGCAGGGGCGACCGGATGGATATGGGGTCATTTTCAGCGGTCCGGGTTGCACATAGTGCAATCATTATACCATAAAACAAAAGTGCCGTCATTGACTTTTATGTGCAAAAAAAGTATTATTATATAGATAAAGTGGCGTATTATCGCCACAGGATATTTTTCATGGAGATATATAACATTCACATAGAGAGCAAGAGAGATTTATGGACAGGATAAAGCAGAGAACAAAAAGAAGAATTGTCCTTGGTATATGTATCATAGCTGCTGCTGCGGTCATCATACTTATCATCCAGGGCGTGAGAGGTCTTTTGGGCAGCGGCGCGGACACGTCGGCAGGCCTGGAATACATTGAGAAGGAGGAAGCGGGCAATATCAATGCCATCGAAGAGAAGATCAGTCTGCTTGAGCGGCAGGACAACAATGCGGAAGATACGCGCAGCATCAAGGAAAAGTTCACAGGCTCCGTAGTGCTGGGGGATTCCGTGGCACAGGGATTTCTGGAATATGATATCCTGAATGCCTCCAGCATTGTGGCGGAGATCGGCGTCCACCTGAACGAGCTGGACGAACAGATCGAAAAAGTAAAGGGATTAAGTCCCGGCGTTCTCTTTCTGTATCTGGGAATGAATGATGTGACTGCCACAAATGGAGATGTGGAAAGTTTTGTCTCTGAATACCGGGCTGTGCTCATGCAGCTTAAGGAAGAAGTGCCTGACGCGCATATTTTTGTAAATTCCATCTTTCCTGTACAGGAAAAAGCCACAGCCGGAGAACCTTTGCTGGCAAGGATCCCGGATTACAACGAGGCGCTGAAGGAACTGTGTGACAGTCAGACTGTCGCGTTCATCGATAATACAAGTCTTGCGGAAGAGCAGTATTATGAACAGGACGGCGTGCATTTTAAGGCGGATTTTTATCCGATCTGGGCAGAACGGATGGCGGAGGTGGCTGCGTTATGAGACCAGGAAGACCGGGGATCGCCCATGTTATGAAATATGTCATTCTTATCCTGATCGTGGCGTTTGTTGCGCTTCTTCTGCTGTATGCGAGCGGGAGCAGCCGCCCCTTTGACGAGGTGGAGAGAGCTGTCAGCAGTTCTCTGGACAAGAGCAATCTGACGCGGCAGGATGGAGCTGCGTTTAAAAGAAGATTCGGTCTTAGCGCAGCGGATTATGCGGGGATCATGTATTATGCTTCTGAGTTCAGCATCTCTGCGGAAGAAGTCCTGGTCATCCGGGTAAAGGATGACAGTCAGGTGCAGGAAGTCACAGCAGCCATCGAGAAGCAGGTGGAGGCGAGAAAGAATGATTTCGACGGTTACGCGCCGGAGGAAGTGAAACTGCTTGAGGATGCAAAGCAGAGTGTGAGAGGAAAATATATTTTCTTTGCCGCCGCGCCGAAAGCGGAGGAATATCTGGAAGTTTTCAGCAGCAGTCTGTAGAGAAAGGATAGTACCGGATGTTATTCAGCAGTATTACATTTTTGTTTTTATTTCTGCCTGTGGTGATGGCAGTTTATTATATGGTCCCGGACAGGGCGAAGAATGTCATCCTTCTCATTGCGAGCCTGTTTTTCTACGCATGGGGTGAGCCGGTCTATGTGGCGCTCATGATCCTGTCCATTCTTTTCAATTATTTCTGCGGGCGGGACATCAAAGCCAGGGAGGATGATCCGGGGAAGGCAAAGCTGAGCCTGGCTTTTGCCGTCACGGTCAATGTGCTCATTCTCGGATTCTTCAAGTATTACGGATTCCTGCTGGACACATTGAATTCCATCCTTCCCACGGATATACCATACCGGGAGCTTCCGCTTCCGGTGGGGATTTCGTTTTACACATTCCAGGCAATCTCTTATATCGTGGATGTCTATCGGAAAAAGGCGGATCCGCAGAAAAATATCCTGTATTTCGCCTTGTATATCAGCATGTTTCCCCAGTTGATCGCAGGTCCCATCGTCCGATATGTGGATATCGAGGCCCAGCTCCGGAACAGGAGCATCTCTGCGCGCAGGATGGGACAGGGCGTAAGGTATTTCATCATCGGCCTGGCGAAGAAGGTGATCATTGCCAATACCGTGGGAGCGGTGTTTGAGCAGATCGCGGCTATGCCGGCGAGCAGCCTCTCTGTACTTACGGCATGGCTGGGGGTGTTTTCCTATGCGTTCCAGATCTATTTTGATTTCAGCGGATATTCGGATATGGCTGTGGGGCTGGGGAAAATGTTCGGCTTTGAGTTTAAGAAGAACTTTGACTACCCCTATATATCAGAGAGCGTCACGGAATTCTGGAGAAGGTGGCACATCTCTCTGAGCACATGGTTCAGGGAGTATGTGTATATTCCCCTGGGAGGAAACAGGTGCTCTGTATCCAGAAATATTTTCAACCTGATGGTAGTGTGGACGCTGACCGGCATGTGGCACGGAGCGGCGTGGAATTTTATCGCGTGGGGCGTATATTACGGAGTGATCCTCGTGATGGAGAAATATGTATGGGGAGTGTCGCTCGACCGTCTTCCGGGAATCGTAAGGCATATTTATACCATAGTGCTCGTGCTGGTGGGCTGGGTATTTTTCTTCAGCCCGAGTCTTGGGTATGCGCTGCGCTATCTTGGCTCCATGATCGGAGGCGGGGCAGGGATCGTGGACTCAGAGGGAGCGTTCCTGCTTTTCACACACTGGCTTTTATACCTGCTGGCAGTGCTCGGATCCTCCGCGCTGGGACTGCGGCTTCTCAGCCTTGTGCCCCGGCTGATCAGGAACGGCAAGGCCGGGACAGCGGCGTCTGTGATCATATACATGGGCATATTTGTGATCTCCGTGGCTTTTCTTGTGACAGATACGTTTAATCCGTTTTTGTATTTCAGATTTTAGGTGGGTGCTATGGATAACAGAAAAAGAAGAGGGCGTTTTGAGAGCCTGCTCGGGAAAATATTTATATTGAGTCTGTTTCTTGTGCTGATCGTGAATCTCATCCTTCCGGACAAAGAACAGTCGGAGGAGGAAAACCGGATGCTGGAGACTTTGCCCGCACCGGGCCTGACAAGCATCCTGAACGGAGATTTCATGGAGCAGTGGGAGAGCTACATGAGTGACCAGTTTGTGGGGAGGAATCTGTGGCGCGGCCTTAAGGTCGGTCTGGACCGGCTGGGAGGAAGCAGGATGGAGAATGGTGTCTATATCGGCAGGGACGGTCAGCTTCTGGAGGATATCGCGGCGCCGGACCAGGAATTGTTCTCTGAAAATATCAATGCAGTGAAAAGCCTGGCAGACACCTACTCGGATATTCGGACAACAGTTATGCTGATCCCCGACGCGGCGTGCATTTTAAGCGACAGCCTGCCGGCTTTTGCCACTGTGGAGGACCAGCGGCAGATGTTCAGCATGGTGGAGCGGGGACTCGGGGATTCTGTCAACTGGGTGGACGCATATTCCATACTGAATAGACATAAAACGGAAAAGCTATACTATAAGACAGACCATCACTGGACGACTCAGGGGGCGTTCTATGTATTCCGGGAAGCGGCGGCCAGCCTCGGGATCGAAGGCGATGTGTCTGACGACTATGTTTCCTATACAGTGACGGACAGTTTTAACGGAGTGCTGGCGTCCAAGAGCGGGGTCGGACTCAATGAGAAAGAGCAGATCGACATATATGTGCCCACGGAAGGGGACGACGACGTGGTCGTGAATTATGTGGATGAGGGAAAGAAACGGACCTCTCTGTATGATTCTTCCAAGCTTGAGACAAGAGACAAATACGGAGTGTTCTTTGGAGGAAATACACCGGTCATGGATATCAGGACCGTGTCCACCAGCCGGAAACGTCTTCTTGTGGTAAAGGATTCCTTTGCGGACTGCTTCATTCCGTTTCTGACGCCGTATTACAGAGAGATCGTCGTGGTGGACCCCAGGTATTACAGCGGTACGATGGAGGATATCATGGACACATACAGGATCACGGATATCCTGGTCCTTTACAGTGGAAATACATTTATGACGGACAATAATATCAGCGGAGTATTTACAGGTGAGTAATCGGATAAGAGAGGAATTTTTACAGAAGAAAGAGCCGGTAAGGCTTAACAAATATTTAAGCGAGGCAGGCGTTTGTTCAAGGAGGGAAGCGGACCGCCTTATTGAGGAGGGGAAGGTATCCGTGGATGGAAGTCCGGCCCGGACCGGCATGCGGATCACTCCGGGGCAGGTGGTGAAAGTCGGGAGAAAAGTTGTTTCAAGACAGGATGAGATGATCGTGCTCGCGGTCAATAAGCCCCGGGGCATCGTCTGTACGGAGGAGAAACGAGAGCGAAACAGTATCGTGCGTTTCCTGGATTATCCTGTGCGCGTCACTTATGCAGGGCGTCTGGATAAAGATTCCCGGGGGCTTCTGCTCATGACGAACAATGGGGATATCATCAATCAGATGATGCGCGCCGCCAACCGGCATGAAAAGGAATATAAGGTGACAGTAGACAGAGAGATCACGGAAGAATTCGTGAAACAGATGTCAGAAGGGGTTTCCATACTGGATACGGTGACAAGGCCGTGCAAGGTGGAGAAGATGGGAAAGTATACGTTTTCTATCGTACTGACCCAGGGGCTGAACCGTCAGATCAGGCGTATGTGCGAGGCTCTCGGATACGAGGTGCGGGATCTGGTGCGCGTCCGGATCGTGAACATCCGGCTGGGAAGCCTGAAAGAAGGACAGTACAGGAAGCTGACGGACGCGGAGCTTGACGAGCTCTATGAGGAAATAAAAGATTCTCCGGCAGAGCCGCAATGATAACGGCAGCCGGGAGAGGAGAGCATGAGATTATGGCAGACCATATAGCGGATAAGATAGAAAAGACTGCGGATCAGGCAGAGAATCAGACAGAGAACAAGATGAAACGGATGCGGGATCTGGTAGACCTTCTGAACCGGGCGCGGCGCGCTTATGAGCAGGAAGATACGGAGATCATGAGCAACTATGAGTACGATCAGCTCTATGATGAACTCCAGGCGCTGGAAAAAGAGCTGAATACTACTCTCGCGGCCAGCCCCACGGTCAACGTGGGCTATGAGGTGCTGAGCGAGCTGCCAAAGGAACGGCACGAGAGGCCGATGCTCTCTCTGGACAAGACAAAGGACGTGGAACGGCTGAAGGAGTTCCTGGGAGATCAAAGAGCCATGATCTCGTGGAAGCTGGACGGCCTGACCATTGTCCTCACATACAGGGACGGCGCACTTGAAAAGGCGGTGACCAGAGGGAACGGAGAAGTAGGGGAAGTGGTCACAAACAACGCGAGAGTGTTCCGAAACCTTCCTCTCCATATCCCATATGAGGGCGAGCTTGTCTTAAGGGGAGAAGCGGTCATTTCTTATAAAGACTTCGAGGAGATCAACGAGGAGATCGGGGACGCGGACGCGAAATATAAGAATCCCAGAAATCTGTGCAGTGGTTCTGTCCGCCAGCTTAACAATGAGATCACGGCGAAACGGAAGGTGCGGTTCTATGCGTTTACTCTTGTGAGCGCGGGAGATGTAGATTTTCACAATTCAAGGCTGTACCAGATGCAGTGGCTGAAGGAGCAGGGGTTTGACGTGGTGGAGAATCATGCGGTCACGCGGGAGACTGTCGATGAGGAGGTGGACTGGTTCGCGTCACAGATCGGAAAGAACGAAGTGCCGTCGGACGGACTGGTGCTCGTGTATGACGACATCGCTTACGGTCAGTCTCTTGGGACAACGGCAAAGTTCCCCAGAGATTCCTTTGCGTTCAAGTGGGCGGATGAAATCAGGGAGACCACGCTTAAGGAAATCGAGTGGAGCCCTTCCAGGACAGGGCTGATCAACCCGGTGGCCATCTTTGAGCCCGTGGAACTGGAAGGGACGACAGTGAGCCGCGCCAGCGTCCACAACATCAGTATCATGGAAGAACTGGAGCTGGGGGTCGGAGACAGGATCACCGTGTACAAGGCGAACATGATCATTCCCCAGATAGCGGAAAACCTGACCCGCAGCGGGGTAAAGGATATCCCGGCGGCCTGTCCGGTGTGCGGCGGAGCGACCCGCGTCTCCATGGAAAACGAGACGAAGACACTGTACTGCACGAATCCGAAATGTCAGGCGAAGCATGTAAAGTCATTTACCCTTTTTGTGAGCCGGGACGCCATGAATATTGAGGGACTTTCCGAGGCAACACTGGAGAAGTTTATCATAAACGGATATATAAAAGACCTGACGGATCTCTTTCATCTGGACCGCTATGCGGAAGAGATCAAGAACATGGACGGTTTTGGAGAGAAATCTTATGAAAATCTCCAGAACAGTATAAAAACCGCACGGACGACAACCCTTCCCCGGCTTGTGTACAGCCTTGGTATCCCGAACATCGGTATCGCCAACGCAAAGATGATCTGCAGGGCCTTTGACAATGATCCGGAAAAGGTGCTGAACGCCACGGAAGAGGAACTGGATGAGATCTCCGGTGTGGGCGGTGTGATCGCAAAGGCGTATGTGGATTATTTTGCTGATGAAGAGCACCGGGACGTGTTCCGGCGTCTCCTTGAGGAAGTCGACATACCGAAAGAAGAGGAGACAGAGGACAGCCGGAAGTTTGCGGGAATCAACTTTGTTATTACAGGAAGCGTGGAGCGCTTTGCAAACCGCGCGGAAGTAAAAGAAGAAATCGAAAAGAGAGGAGGAAAGGTGACCGGAAGTGTGACGTCAAAGACAAATTATCTGATCAACAATGATGTCAATTCAACTTCATCGAAGAACAGAAAGGCAAGAGAACTGGGAGTCCCCATCATATCTGAAGAAGAGTTCTTGCAGATGCTTAAGGGATGAGCAGTGTGGAAAACAAAGGCCATATTGTCCGGCCGGACAGCGCCGGTATGTGGCTGAAGCACAAATATGAAAGGCAGGGAATGCGTGAATTTAAAAAAAGTAAAAATCAAAGAAAGACTACTGGAAAAATTACATGAAAAATTAAATGAAACTCTGAAAGCAGTTCTTCCCATCATTGCGATCGTGCTGCTCCTGTGCTTTACGATCGCGCCGCTGGAACCGGGAATCCTTCTGGCTTTCCTGTTGGGAGCGGTGCTGCTGATCGTGGGAATGATGTTCTTTACCCTGGGCGTGGAAATGTCCATGACCCCTATCGGTGAGAACGTGGGGATCTGTATGACCCAGACAAAAAAACTGGGAGTTATGGTCCTGCTGAGTTTTATACTTGGCTTCATCGTTACCATATCTGAGCCGGATCTCCAGGTGCTGGCGGAGCAGGTTCCGGCAGTGCCGAATATCGTTCTGGTGCTCTCCGTTGCGTTTGGCGTGGGTCTCTTTCTCATAGCGGCGCTCCTGCGAATGCTTTTTAACATTACGCTGGCACATATGCTGATCGTGCTGTATGTCATCGTATTCGGACTGGCGTTTCTCGCGCCGGGGGATTTTATCGCGGTGGCGTTTGACGCAGGCGGCGTGACGACCGGGCCTATGACCGTGCCCTTTATCATGTCTCTGGGTATCGGTATCTCCGCGATCCGAAGCGACGAGAGGGCTGAGGATGACAGTTTCGGCCTTGTGGCGCTGTCCTCAGTGGGCCCGATCTTGTCGGTTCTTGTGCTCAGCCTGATCTATCGGCCGGAGAGCGCGCAGTATGTGCCGGACAAGATACCGGAGATCAGCGATTCCGTTGAGCTGTGGCGGCTTTTTGCAGAAGAGCTTCCCGAATACATGAAAGAGATGGCGGTCTCTCTGCTTCCGATCATCGTATTCTTTGTGATCTTCCAGATCATTTTTAAAAGGATGCAGAAAAGGATGCTGATAAAGACTGCGGTGGGAATGATATATACTTATGCCGGTCTGGTCCTTTTCCTTACCGGAGTGAATGCCGGATTTATGCCGGCTGGAAACTATCTTGGACAGGTGCTTGCGGACAATCCGTACCGGTTGGTGATCGTTCCTATCGGCATGGTCATCGGATACTTTATCGTCCGCGCGGAGCCGGCAGTGTTCGTCCTGACCCATCAGGTTGAGGATATTACATCCGGGGCGATCAGCGCCAATGCCATGAGCTTAAGTCTCTCCATCGGCGTTGCGGCCTCGCTGGGGCTGGCCATGATCCGCGTACTGACCGGGATCTCCATTTTCTGGTTCGTGATACCGGGATATGCGGTGGCGCTCATTCTGTCATTTTTTGTGCCGAAGATATTTACGGCGATCGCGTTTGACTCCGGCGGTGTGGCGTCCGGGCCCATGACAGCTACATTCCTGCTCCCCTTTGCGATCGGAGCATGTGTGAGCGTGGGCGGGGATATTGTTACAGATGCGTTCGGAGTGGTGGCAATGGTAGCTATGACGCCCCTGATCACGATACAAGTCTTAGGTCTTGTATACCGGATCAGCTCACGGCATCTTGAAGAAGCGGAGACAGGAGAAAAAGACGCTGCTTTTGTCCAGTCTGAGGATGATGAGATTATAGAACTTTAAGAGGTATGATATGAGTGAAATTTATTTGCTGATGACGATTACAAAACGGACGATGGGACGCCAGCTCATGGCATGCTATGAGAAGAACGCGCTGTCCACAGTGCTGTGTACCCTCGCAAGAGGGACTGCGACCAGCGAGATCCTTGACTGTCTCGGTCTGGAACTGGCAGAGAAGATGGTGACGATGACAGTCATATCTGACGAGACATGGAAAAATGTGAAAAGAGATATGGAAGACAGCCTGCAGATCGACGTCCCGGGCACAGGGATCGCATTTCTTGTACCCGTCTCCAGTGTAGGCGGCAAGACAGTATTTCAGTTCCTTCTGGAAGGACAGTCATATGAAATAGAAGAGGAGAATGTGATGAAAAATACGAAATATGAACTGATCATCGTGATCGCGAACCAGGGATACAGTGAACTGGTGATGGAGGCCGCAAGAGCGCAGGGCGCGGGCGGCGGAACGGTCATCCACGCAAAGGGGACCGGCCTTGAGAAGGCGGAGAAATTCCTCGGAGTCTCTATCGCGGATGAAAAAGAAATGATCTTTATAGTAGCCAAATCCGAGATGAAAAATTCGATCATGCGGTCCATTATGGAAAAGGCCGGGCTTGAGAGCAAGGCAAAATCAGTCGTATTTTCTCTGCCGGTGACAGACACGGCGGGGCTGCGTCTCCAGGAAATCCAGTAAGGGCCGGAATAAGGAGCCGTACATTTGAGCAGGACATCTGTAAAACAGCAGAAAACAGGGACGGCGTTTAGAAAAAGTTCATTTGTATAAGGAATACAAGTGTACTATAATAAAAGGCATCCGGGGAGACAGGATGCAAAGACAGAAGCAGCGGGAACACGAAGTCCCCGGAAATGTTTGATGTATGGAAGGGAACAATTTATGTCAGATCAGGATTTCATCTTAGTGGATGAAGAAGATACAGAAAAAAATATAGAAAACCGTGCAGAGAACAATGTTGAAAACAGTACAAGGAGCAGTGCGGAGGACAGTTCTGGAAAAGATGGCGGCAAAGAGGTGTCTGCTGAAGAAAAAAGCAGGGATGAGGTCATTGCTTCGGACAAAAAGGAAGATGACAAAGACGAGTATGAGAAGATCTGCTTCATCTGCCACCGCCCGGAGAGTGTGACAGGCAAGATGATCGATCTTCCGAATAATATCACAGTGTGCCCGGACTGCATGCAGAAAAGCTTTGACGCGATGACAAGCGGCGCGGTAGATTTAAACCGGCTCATGAACACGCCGGGCGTCCAGTTTCTCAATATGTCGGACCTGGAGAATATGCAGCCCAGGCAGCAGAAGATCAAGAAAAAGAAAGAAAAGCCGAAAGAGTATCATCAGCTTGACATCAGAAAAATCCCGGCGCCCCACAAGATCAAGGCGGAGCTGGATGAATATGTGGTGGGCCAGGAATACGCCAAGAAAGCCATGTCCGTGGCAGTGTACAACCATTATAAACGTGTTGCTGCAGGTACGGCGGATGATATTGAGATTGAGAAGTCCAATATGCTCATGATCGGACCGACAGGAAGCGGAAAGACCTATCTTGTAAAAACACTGGCTCGTCTTCTTGATGTGCCGCTGGCGATCACGGACGCTACATCCCTGACAGAGGCGGGATACATAGGCGATGATATCGAAAGCGTAGTATCCAAGCTGCTTGCGGCGGCGGACAACGACGTGGAGAAAGCAGAGCAGGGCATCATCTTTATCGATGAGATCGACAAGATCGCAAAGAAACAGAACTCGAACCAGAGAGATGTAAGCGGAGAGTCCGTGCAGCAGGGGATGCTGAAACTCCTTGAAGGCAGCGATGTGGAAGTCCCGGTGGGCGCGAACAGCAAAAATGCCATGGTGCCGCTCACTACGGTCAATACGAAGAACATCCTCTTTATCTGCGCCGGCGCTTTTCCGGATCTGGAAGAGATCATCAGGGAAAGGCTGAAGAAGAAAACTTCCATGGGATTTAATTCTGAGCTGAAAGACAAGTATGATAATGATGAAGACATCCTGTCCAAGGTGACAGTGGAAGATCTGAGAAAATTCGGTATGATCCCGGAATTTCTTGGGCGCCTTCCCATTATATTCACACTGAAGAGTCTGGATAAAGATATGTTGGTAAAAATACTCAAAGAGCCAAAGAACGCCATCTTAAAGCAGTATCAGAAGCTGCTCGCGCTGGATGAGGTGCGGCTGGACTTTAACGATGGAGCTCTGGAGGCGATCGCGGAGAAGGCGATGAAGAAGGATACAGGGGCTCGTGCCCTGCGCGCGATCATCGAGGAATTCATGCTGGATATTATGTACGAGATACCAAAGGACGACAGCATCGGAGAGGTTGAGATCACCAGGGAGTACATTGAGGGGACCGGGGGACCGGTCATCCGGCTCAGGGGGCAGGAAGTGCCCATGCTGGGATAAACTCGGATTTGTCGGGGGCTTCCAAAATTAAAAATCCGGGACTATGCTAAGAACATAGCCCCGGATTTTAAGTTTTTCTAAGCCTCATTCCGAAATCTCCTCGTCGACCGACCCTCAGCAAATCCCCATTGAACTCTTGCTGTCTTCCTGCTTACATGTTAGAATAACATTCATACGGATTAAAGGAGTGTGGAACAAATTGAAGACATTGCTGGAACTGATCACCATAGAGATGAGAGATGCTTTTAAGAAGGCGGGGTACGATGAGGAACTCGCCAAGGTGACTCTCTCGAACCGTCCGGACCTGTGCGAATACCAGTGCAACGGTGCGATGGCGGGGGCAAAGCAATATAAGAAAGCGCCGTTTATGATCGCTGAGGATGTGGCGGCAAATCTGAAAGAAAGCGCGTATTTTGAGTCGGTGGACGTGGTGAAGCCCGGATTCATCAATCTGAAGCTGTCCGCCCAAAGCGCTGCGCTTTATCTGAATGAGATGGCGGCGGAGGAGAAGCTGGGTGTGGAAGACGAGAAAGCTCCCAGGACGGTCATGATCGATTACGGCGGACCGAATGTGGCGAAGCCGCTCCATGTGGGGCACCTGCGCTCTGCCATCATCGGGGAGAGCGTGAAGCGGATCATCTGTTTTAAAGGCAATCATGTGATAGGGGATATCCATCTCGGCGACTGGGGCTACCAGATGGGGCTTATTATTACGGAGCTGAAGAAGCGCCAGCCGGATCTCCCATACTTTGATGAAGCCTTTGCCGGTGAGTATCCGGAGGAACCGCCGTTTACGATCAGCGAGCTGGAAGAAATCTACCCCACGGCAAGCGCATACGCCAAAGAGAACGAGGAATACAGAGAAGAAGCATTGCATGCTACCTATCTTCTCCAGAACGGATACCGGGGATACCGGGCGATCTGGAACCACATCATGAATGTGTCCGTGGCGGATCTGAAAAAGAACTATGAGAAACTGAATGTGGAGTTTGACCTCTGGAAAGGGGAGGCGGACGCGCAGCAGTATATCCCGGATATGGTACAGATGTTGAAGGATGGGGGATATGCGCGTTATGATGAAGGCGCCCTTGTAGTTGATGTCCAGGAGGAGTCGGACAACAAAGAAGTGCCGCCGTGCATGATCCTGAAATCAGACGGAGCTGCGCTCTATGACACAACGGATCTTGCGACTCTTGTGGAGCGTGAAAAGGATTACAGGCCGGATGAAGTGATCTATGTGGTGGACAAGCGTCAGGAGCTTCATTTTACACAGGTATTCCGGTGCGCGAAAAAGACCGGGATCGTACGTCCGGAGACAGAGCTGAAGTTCCTCGGCTTTGGTACCATGAACGGAAAGGACGGCAAACCGTTTAAGACCCGCGAGGGCGGAGTGATGCGGCTCGAGAGCCTGATCCGTGAGATTGATGAAGAAATGTACAAGAAGATCATGGACAACCGCACCGTGGAGGAGGGAGAAGCCCGGCATACCGCGCAGACCGTAGGGCTGGCTGCCATCAAATACGGAGACCTGTCCAATCAGGCGTCAAAGGATTATATCTTTGATGTGGACCGTTTTACTTCTTTTGAAGGAAATACAGGGCCGTACATCTTGTATACGATCGTGCGCATCAAGTCGATCCTCAATAAATATAAGGAGAACGGAGGATGCCTGGACGGACTTGAGGTGCGTCCCGCGGAAAACGGATATGAGAAGGCTCTGATGCTCCAGGTCCTGAAATTTAACGATGTATTTGAAGCGGTTTATGAAGAGACGGCGCCGCACAGACTTTGCGCGTACATTTATGAACTGGCAAATGAATTTAATAAATTTTACCATGAGACGAAGATCCTGTCCGAGGAGGACGAGGAGAGGAGAGCAGGATATATTGCGCTCCTGGTGCTGGCGAAGCGGGTGCTCGAGACATGCATCGGCCTTCTTGGATTTGAAGCTCCGGAAAGGATGTAGGCTTAAAATGACAGAAAAACTGTTTTACAGAGACAGCCATCTTGCGGAATTTGAGGCGGAAGTGATATCGTGCCGTCCCTTGACCGTGGAAAAACCAAAGAAAGGGATCTCTTCGGTGTCCGAAGGTTCCGGGCAGGATGTGTTTGAGGTGGAGCTTGACAGAACGGCCTTCTTTCCGGAAGGAGGCGGGCAGTATGCGGATACCGGCGTGCTCGGAGAAGTGAAGGTGCTCGATGTCCGGGAAAGCGATGGGAGGATCATCCACTATACAGACGCCCCGCTGGAAATTGGGGTGCGGGTGAAGGGCTGTATTGACTGGGAAGAGCGTTTCATGAAGATGCAGCAGCACACAGGGGAGCATATCGTGTCGGGTCTCATCCACAGCCGTTTCGGGTACAGAAACGTGGGATTTCATCTTGGGAGTGAAGTCTGCACTATGGATTTCAGCGGAGAGATCACGGCGGGAGAGCTGGCTGAGATCGAGATGGAAGCAAACAATGCGGTGTGGAAGAACCTGAAAGTAGAGACTGTCTACCCGACTGAAAATGAGCTTGCCCGGATGGAGTACCGCAGTAAGATTGAGATACAGGGACAGGTGCGGATCATTGTGATACCTGGATATGACCGGTGCGCGTGCTGCGCTCCTCATGTGGAACGGACCGGAGAGATCGGGCTGATCAAACTCACCAATGTCCAGAGATATAAAGGCGGCGTGAGAGTGACGATGCTCTGCGGAGTAAGAGCTCTTGCGGACTACGCTCTAAAGCAGGAACAGGCAAAAGCGGTCTCCGCAATGCTGTGTACAAGGGAAAATGAAACTGCGGGAGCGGTGGAACATCTGAGGAAGGAATGCGCGGACCTGAAATATGAGCTGGCGGAGAAAGAAAAGAAACTGATCGCATGCATGGCAGAGAACATTCCGGCAGGAGACGAGCCTGTCTGCCTGTTTACAGAGGATATAGAAGGGGAATCCATGCGGCTGCTCATGAACCGCGTGTTGGAGACAGGACATGGTCTGTGCGCGGTGTTCCACAAGACAGGGGAATCGGTTTACCGGTATGTGATGGGCAGCCGGAAAATGGATATGCGCGCTCTGACAAAGGAGTTCAATCCTGTCTTTGAAGGGCGGGGCGGAGGAAAACCGGAAATGGTCCAGGGCACGGCAAAGGGAAAGGAAGAGGACATGCGGGCGTGGATCCTTGAGAAAGCGGAGGAAATGGGATGAATCAGACTCAGAGAAAGAATCCGTTCTGGAGACTTGCCGGACCGCTGCTTGCCTATCTGGCTCTCCAGTGGGCTGTACAGTTTGTCATTATGCTTGTGATCTGTATCCCCTATGTGCCGGGCGCTTATGCTGACCTCATGCGGACCGGAGCGGGAAGGGTGCTCAGTATGCAGGAGGTCATGGAAGTTTATGTGGTGGCAATGGAGCCGGCTTTTACGATCATAGAGCGGTACCAGATAGAGATCATGGGGGCTGCTGCTCTGAGCACGCTGATCCTGACATACATCCTGCTCAAAAGTGACAGGAAGCTGGAGAAAGCAAATGGGATTGCTGCCTCTGGGAGAAAACCGGTGTCTGCCTATGTTCTTATTTTTCTCATGGGCGCGGCGGGAAGTATTGGGATGACCTGCCTGATAGCAATGGCGCAGCTCGCGTTTTTGGACAGCCAGTACCAGCAGACGGCACAGGTGCTGTATGCCGCAGGATTTCCGGTGCGGCTCGCAGTGCTCGGGATACTGATCCCGGTGTCTGAGGAAATGATGTTCAGGGGGATCCTGTTTAAGCGGTTTCGGGAAATGCAGGGCTTCTGGTACTCCGCGGTGTGTTCGTCAATATTTTTTGCGTTTATCCATACGAATGCGACACAGACTGTGACCGCGTTTCTGTTAGGCCTGATGCTCTCGTATCTTTACGAAAGATTCGGATCGTTTAAAGCTCCGGTGCTGCTTCACATTACGATAAACACAGGCTCCCTGGTTTTTACAGATGTGGGATTATTCCGATGGCTGGGCACTGATCCGGTGAGGGTAGCAGGAGCGGCGATTGCCGGCGCGTTTATCTGTTCGGTGGTATTTGTGGCGATCCAGAGGATATTGGGAGACATAAGGAAGGATGACCCTCGGGCTGACAGACAAAATCCGTTGGATATGTTCCGGTAAATAATAAATGAAATTGTGTATGGCAGATTTGATTTCTGCCATATTTTTTTGCGGCAAAATTGAAAGGAACGCCAGAGATAACAAGGTATGTATCTGAACTCAATAATGAGTGTTAATGTGTGAATAAAATACAAATTTACAGACTATTTAAATAAAAAATACGAATAGTCGAATTATCAGACGTTTGAAAGAGATTTCCTATTTACAAACCGGAAAAAATCGTGTATAGTCATTGCATATAATGCAAAAGAGAGGAGAATGGCTATGAATCAGGCAAACGGAAACCAGCATGGGCTGTACCGCGAGAACTTTGAACATGATAACTGCGGTATCGGCGCCATTGTGAATATTAAGGGCAGGAAAAGCCATGGCACGGTTGCCGGGGCTCTTGAGATCGTAGAGCATCTGGAACACCGGGCAGGAAAGGATGCGGAAGGCAGGACCGGAGACGGTGTGGGTATCTTTCTTCAGATTTCCCACAGATTCTTTAAAAAAGTCTGTCAGCCGCTGGGGATCAGCCTTGGGGATGAAAGAGATTACGGAGTCGGAATGTTCTTTTTCCCTCAGGATGAGCTGAAGCGCAATCAGGCGAAAAATATTTTCGAGGTGATCGTCAAGAAGGAAGGGCTGAATTTCCTTGGATGGAGGGAAGTTCCGATCCATCCCGAGGTGCTGGGAAAGGCAGCTGTGGACTGTATGCCTTATATCATGCAGGCGTTTATCGAACGCCCGAAAAAGGTTGAGAAGGGGCTTCCCTTTGACCGGAGACTCTATGTAGTGCGGCGCGTGTTTGAGCAGAGCAGCGATGATACATATGTAGTCTCTCTTTCCAGCCGTACGATCGTATATAAAGGAATGTTCCTTGTGGGACAGCTCAGACAGTTTTTCGGCGATCTTCAGGATGAAGATTATGAGTCCGCGATTGCCATGGTACACTCCAGGTTCAGTACGAACACAGCGCCGAGCTGGCAGAGGGCTCATCCGAACCGCCTGATGGTGCACAACGGTGAGATCAACACGATCCGGGGAAATGCGGACAAGATGCGCGCAAGGGAAGAGACCATGGAGGCAGGCGGCCTGAAGGGCGAACTTCACAAAGTTCTCCCGGCGATCAACACATCGGGCTCTGATTCCGCGATGCTGGACAACGCGCTGGAGTTCATGGTCATGAGCGGTATGGAGCTTCCGCTCGCCGTGATGATCGCGATCCCGGAACCGTGGGTGAACAACCGGAGCATGTCCCAGAACAAGAAGGATTTCTACCAGTATTACGCGACGATGATGGAGCCATGGGACGGTCCGGCCTCCATCCTCTTCTCAGACGGAGATGTGATGGGCGCGGTGCTGGACAGGAACGGTCTGCGTCCGTCCAGATATTACATTACGGACGACGACAACCTGATCCTCTCTTCCGAGGTGGGAGTGCTGGATATCGATCCGGCAAAGATCCTTGTGAAAGAGCGTCTTCATCCGGGAAAAATGCTGCTCGTGGACACTGTGGAAGGCAGGGTCATCGATGACGAGGAGCTGAAAGAGAAATACGCGAATGAGGAGCCTTACGGCGAGTGGCTGGACAGCAACCTGATCCAGCTTAAGGAGCTGCCCATCCCGAACAAAGACGTTCCGAAATACACAAGAGAAGAGTGTACGCGTCTTCAGAAAGCGTTCGGATACGCGTACGAGGATGTGAGGACTTCTATCCTCACGATGGCAAAAAGCGGCGCTGAGGGCATCGCGGCAATGGGGATCGATACGCCTCTTTCCGTACTGTCAAAGAAACGTCAGCCTCTGTTCGGATATTTCAAGCAGCTTTTCGCCCAGGTGACGAACCCGCCTATAGACGCGATCCGTGAGGAGATCGTGACGTCCACTGCCATATACGTTGGCAAGGACGGCAACCTGCTTGAGAAAAAGGAAGAGAACTGTAAGATGCTCAGGGTGAACAATCCCATCCTCACAAACACAGACCTTCTGAAGATAAAAAACATGAATGTGGAAGGCTTTAAGGTGGCGGAGATACCGATCACTTATTATAAGAATACAAGCCTTGAGAAAGCGCTGGAATATCTCTTTGTGGAGGTGGACCGTGTGATACGCGAGGGCGCCAACATCCTGATCCTGACTGACCGGGAGGTGGACGAGTACCATGTGGCGATCCCATCCCTGCTCGCTGTGTCCGGTCTTCAGCAGCACCTGGTCCGCACGAAGAAGAGAACATCCGTGGCGATGATACTGGAGAGCGGCGAGCCAAGAGAAGTGCATCATTTTGCCACCCTCCTCGGATACGGAGCCTGTGCGATCAACCCATATCTGGCTCACGAGTCTATCCGCCAGCTTATTGAGTCAAGGCTGCTGCACAAGGATTACTACGCGGCGGTGGATGATTATAACAGCGCGGTGATCCATGGCATCATCAAAATCGCCTCCAAGATGGGGATTTCTACGATCCAGTCCTATCAGGGAGCAAAGATTTTTGAGGCCATCGGACTGAAAAAAGAATTTATCGACCAGTACTTTACAGATACCGTGAGCCGTGTGGGAGGAATCGGGATCGAGGAGATCGCCGAGGACTACACTGCCTTCCATACCCAGGCGTTTGATCCCCTTGGACTGGACAGCGATATGACGCTGGACAGCGTGGGAAAACACAAATATAAGAGCGGCGGGGAAGAACATCTGTATAACCCCCAGACCATCCACATGCTCCAGCAGTCCACAAGACGCGGAGACTACGGAATGTTCAAAGAATATACGAGGATGGCGGACGAAGAGGGCGAGAAGATCAATTTAAGAGGACAGCTTGACTTTAACTATCCGAAGAAAGGCGTTCCGATCGAAGAAGTTGAGAGCGTGGATTCCATCGTCACCAGATTTAAGACCGGAGCCATGTCTTATGGTTCCATCTCCAAAGAGGCGCACGAGACCCTTGCCATCGCCATGAACCGGCTTCATGGAAAATCAAATTCAGGAGAAGGCGGCGAGGAGATCGAGCGGCTGGATACAGACCGGTGCTCCGCGATCAAGCAGGTGGCCTCCGGACGGTTTGGCGTGACATCCAGATATCTGGTGAGCGCCCAGGAGATCCAGATCAAGATGGCCCAGGGAGCGAAGCCGGGAGAGGGCGGTCACCTGCCGGGCGGCAAGGTTTATCCGTGGGTGGCCAAGACGCGTCATTCCACGCCTGGCGTGAGCCTGATCTCGCCTCCGCCCCATCATGATATCTATTCGATCGAGGATCTGGCGCAGCTTATCTATGACTGTAAGAACGCAAACAAAAACGCAAGGATCTCCGTCAAGCTCGTATCCGAGGCGGGCGTGGGAACAGTCGCGGCAGGCGTGGCGAAAGCCGGGGCAGGCGTCATCCTGATCTCCGGATATGACGGCGGCACCGGAGCTGCCCCGAGGAGCTCTATCCAGAACGCGGGCCTTCCGTGGGAAATGGGACTGGCTGAGACACACCAGACTCTGATCCAGAACGGATTGAGGGAACGTGTGCGCATTGAGACGGACGGCAAGCTCATGAGCGGCCGGGACGTAGCGATCGCGGCGCTTCTCGGAGCGGAGGAATTCGGTTTTGCCACGGCTCCCCTTGTGACCATGGGGTGTGTGATGATGCGCGTCTGCAACCTGGACACCTGTCCTGTGGGTGTGGCGACCCAGAATCCGGAGCTGCGCAAGCGTTTTGCCGGTAAACCGGAGTATGTGATGAACTTCATGCGGTTCATAGCAGAAGAATTAAGAGAGTATATGGCAAAACTGGGCGTGCGCACAGTGGATGAACTGGTGGGACGCACAGACCTCCTGAAGGTGAAAGATGATGCCACATCTGACCGTGCGGCAACTCTGGACTTAAGCGGCGTGCTTTATAATCCATACGCAAAGCAGAAAAAAGCCGTGATCTTTGACCCGAAAAAGGCCTACAATTTTGAACTGGAAAAGACACTGGATGAAAAAGTGCTTGTAAAACAGCTTCTCCCGGCTCTTGAGAAAGGTCAGAAGAGGAGCATAGAGGTGGATGTGACCAATACGGACCGTACGTTCGGAACGATCTTCGGATCAGAGATTACGAGAAGATATCCGGAGGGACTTGAAGAGGACAGCTTTGTGATCAAGTGCAGCGGTGCAGGCGGCCAGAGCTTCGGCGCGTTCATCCCGAACGGTCTGACCCTGGAGCTGACAGGCGACAGCAATGACTACTTCGGAAAAGGTCTGTCCGGCGGCAAGCTGATCGTATATCCGCCGAAGGGCACGACATTTAAGTCGGACGAAAATATCATTATCGGAAATGTTGCTTTTTATGGAGCTACCAGCGGCAAGGCATATGTGAGCGGCGTGGCGGGAGAGAGATTCTGCGTGCGCAATTCCGGCGTGCGTGCCGTCGTAGAGGGCGTGGGCGATCACGGATGCGAATATATGACCGGCGGATGCGTGGTCATTCTCGGCAAGGTGGGCAAGAACTTTGCCGCGGGAATGAGCGGCGGTATTGCCTATGTGCTGGATGAAGACAGCACGCTCTACACAAGGGTCAACAAGGCGATGGTGAAGATCCGGCGCGTGACGGACAAATATGACGTTCAGGAGCTCAAAGGGATGATACAGGAACATGTTTCCTATACAAATTCAGAGATAGGAAAGCGTATTCTGGATCATTTTGAAGAATACCTCCCAAAATTCAAGAAGATCATTCCTGATGACTACGAGAAGATGATGTCTGCGATCATCCAGATGGAAGAAAAGGGGCTGAGCAGGGAAAAGGCGAAGATCGAAGCGTTTAACATGATAAAGAATGGAAGATAGGAGGCGTTAAGATGGGAAAACCGACAGGATTTATGGACTATAAAAGAAAAGACAAGGCTGCGGAATCTCCGCTTGAGCGGATCGGACATTTCAATGAGTTCTATACGCCTCTTTCAAAGGAAGAGCAGGAACTCCAGGGGGCGCGCTGCATGGCGTGCGGCGTCCCTTTCTGCCAGTCCGGATTGAATCTGATGGGCATGGCGAGCGGATGTCCGCTCCACAACCTGGTGCCGGAGTGGAACGATCTGATCTACAATGGCAACTGGGAAGAGGCGTATTACCGTCTCATCAAGACGAACAATTTCCCGGAATTTACTGCAAGGGTCTGCCCTGCGCTCTGTGAGCATGCCTGTACATGCGGGCTCAATGAAGATCCGGTGGCGACAAAGAGCAATGAGTACGCCATCATTGAAAATGCCTTTGAAAAAGGCTATGCCAAGGCGCAGCCGCCCAAGGTGCGCACCGGCAAGAAGGTGGCAGTCATCGGGAGCGGTCCCGCAGGGCTGGCTGCGGCTGATCTTTTGAACAGGCGAGGTCATACCGTGACCGTGTTTGAGCGGGAGGATAAGGCCGGAGGACTGCTGCGCTACGGCATCCCGAATATGAAGCTGGAGAAGCAGTATATTGACCGCAGACTTCGCATCATGGAAGAAGAAGGGATTGAATTCCGGCTGAACTGTGATGTAGGGAAGGATGTGAAGGCGGCACAGCTCATTAAGGAATATGACAGGATCATCCTGGCCTGCGGAGCGTCAAACCCGAGAGACATCAAAGTCCCGGGGCGGGATGCGGAAGGGATTTATTTTGCCGTGGATTTCCTGAAGTCTACCACAAAAGCGCTGTGGACAGACGAGAAACAGTCTGAGGCGAAAGCTCCGGATCAGATGAAAAAGGGCAGCTATATCTCCGCGGAGGGCAAGCGTGTCCTGGTCATTGGCGGCGGAGACACAGGAAACGACTGTGTGGGAACATCCATTCGTCACGGAGCGAAGTCTGTGCTCCAGCTGGAGATGATGCCAAAGGCTTCGGATGCAAGAGCAGAAGGAAATCCATGGCCGGAGTGGCCGCGCGTCTGCAAGACAGATTACGGACAGCAGGAGGCGATCGCTGTCTTCGGACAGGATCCCCGCGTGTATACTACGACCGTGAAAGAATTTGTCAAAGACAAAAAAGGCAGGGTGTGCAAAGCTGTGCTCGTGAAGCTGGAAAGCAAAAAAGACGAGAAGACCGGCAGGATGGTCATGGCGGAGATCCAGGGCAGCGAGTACACGGTGGATGTGGATCTTGTCCTGATCGCAGCAGGTTTCCTGGGAAGCGAGAGCTATGTGACAAAGGCCTTTGGCGTGGAAGTAAACGAGAGAACAAACGTGAAGACAGAACCAGGCAGATACAATGCGAGTGTAAAAAATATATTCACTGCGGGCGATATGCGCAGAGGGCAGTCGCTTGTCGTGTGGGCGATCCGGGAAGGACGCGAGGCGGCGAAAGAAGTGGATGAAAGCCTGATGGGATATACGAATCTCTCGATCCAGTAAGATCCCGGAACAAAATCTGCAGACAATAAGGCGGGAAAATGCGCCCCGGACGGAACCTGCGCTTTATGCGGGATACGCCGGGGCGTATCTTTATATCAAGTCCTCCGGCAGAGTGATCAAAAAGAATATTACAAAATTGTTAAAAATATATTGAAATTTTCCTGTTGATTTATTATAATCTATTACATATCAGATAAGAAGGTCGTAGATTTACCCTGCAATTGTGCTTTTTTCAGGAATACTGTTGAAAATCCCTTTTTTCTGTTGTATTATGCACATATGTGGGGACATAGATAATTTAATAGGGAAAGGTGAAAAAATGAAGTTGAAAAAAGTACATAGCGCACTCATCGCAGCAGCGCTCACCTGTTCATTGGCAGTGACTCCTGCATTCGCGGAGCCTACCCAGGATGAACTGCAGGATCAGAAAGAAGCTGTCCAGAGTGAGCTGGGGAATCTTCAGGCAGAGCTTAACGCACTGATCCAGAAGACAAGCGAACTGGAGAATGAACTGATTAGTACCGGACAGGAAATCATGCAGGCCGAGGAAGATCTGGCTGCGGCTGAGGAAAAGAAACAAGAACAGTATGAAGCGATGAAGCTTCGCATCAAGTTTATGTATGAGTCGGGAAGCGGTACTGCGACCATGGAAAAGGTCGTGTCATCGGGAAGTATTTCCGATATGCTGACTCAGGCAGAATATTCGCAGAAAGTACATGAGTATGACCGTACCCAGCTCCAGGAATATGCGAACACAGTGACGGAGATTGAAAATCTTCAGGCAACGCTTGAGCAGGAGATGGCGAGCCTTCAGGCTACGGAAGCGGAATATCAGGATCAGCAGGCAACGCTGAATGAGACGATCGCTTCCAAACAGGATGAGATTTCCAATCTGGATGAGATGATCCAGGAAGCCGCGAGAAAGGCAGAGGAAGAGCGCAGGGCAGCAGAGGAAGCGGCCCGGCAGGCAGCGAATAATAATAACAATAATAATACCGTCAATACCGGCGGCGGTTCCGGCGGCACAACACCTCCGTACAATGCGGTCACAGGCAACGCGGTCGTTGACCGTGCATACAGCTACATTGGCAGAGCCGAGTATGTATGGGGAGCCTGCAGCCCGGGAGCATTTGACTGTTCAGGCTTTGTGGCGTACTGCCTGACTGGAAATTACTCGCGTCTCGGAAGCACGATAACATTCCTGGGATGGCCGAGAGTAAGCGATCCGCAGCCCGGCGATGTATGTGTGAATTACAGTCACTGCGGTATTTACATAGGCAACGGTCAGATGATCCACTGCGCGACTGAGGGAGTAGGCGTTATCATCGGTCCGGTGCAGGCAGGGATGGTATACGTCCGTTACTAGGAGAATCTAAGAAAAGTTTTACATGATAAAAGATCAGGACTCTGTGCTTCATACACAGAGTCCTTTTTGCCTTGTGAAAAATCCTGCTTTTATTTTGAAAAGGCGCGCCTATTTTGCCGGTACGATCTCCAGCCAGTAGCCGTCCGGGTCTGAGATGAAATAGATGCCCATGCCGGGATTCTCGAAGCAGATGCAGCCCATTTCCTTATGTTTTGCATAGGCGGCGTCAAAATCATCCGTGACAAATGCGAGATGAAATTCGTTGTCTCCCAGGTTGTAAGGGTGGTCCATATCGCGCAGCCATGTCAGCTCAAGCAGATGGGGAGTCGTTCCGTCCCCAAGATAGACCAGCTTAAAGCTGCCGTCCTCTGCTTCCTTTGTACGGGTGACCGTAAGCCCAAGCGCTTCTTTGTAAAAATCAAGAGATTTTTCAAGGTCATAAACATTCAGATTGTTGTGTGCAAATGTAAATTGCATATTCAGGTACCTCCGTTGGTTTAAATGTCTCTAACAGGATAACACATCCTCTGAGAAAAAAGCAAATGGGCGTGGGAAGCTGGCGTTAACGATTTAGAAACAAAACTCAAATATAATAAAAACAATCAACCGGTATTCTGTATTTGCAGAGCAGATACCGGATTTATGAACAGGGGGGAATCTTCGTGATACACATACTTGTAGTGGAAGACGACGTAAAGCTCAATCAGATAGTATGCACATATTTAAATGACAGCGGTTTTCAGGCCAGGGGATGTCTGTCAGCAAACGAGGCGTACGAGGAAATGTATAATAACCTGTACGACCTTATCATTTCGGATATTATGATGCCCAAGATCGTTGGATTTGAGTTTGCCCGGTCTGTCAGGCAGGTGAATAAGACGATCCCCATCCTCTTTATGTCGGCGAAGGATGACCTGCCCTCTAAGCAGAAGGGATTTCAGCTCGGGATCGATGACTACATGGTAAAGCCGGTTGAACTGGGCAAACTTCTGCTGCGGGTCAGGGCGCTGCTCAGAAGGGCCAACATTGAGACAGCGCGCAAGATCACAGTGGGCAATCTCCTCTTGGACGCGGATGCCATGAGCGCCGAGGTGAATGGAGAGGAGATCAGCCTTACGACCAGAGAGTTCAACATCATTTTCAAATTGTTATCTTATCCCAAGAAGACATTTTCCAGAGCACAGATCATGGATGAATTCTGGGGGATCGACAGCGGCGCCGGCCTCAGGGCGGTGGATGTGTATGTGACGAAACTAAGAGACAAACTTCCAGACTGCGATGGCTTTAAGATCGTGACAGTGAGAGGGCTTGGCTATAAGGCGGTTTTACAATGAAGAGCAGAGAGACAAATAAGCGGAGAGAGGTAAAGGAGAGCCGATTCCCGGCTTCGCTTTTCGCGATCTACCTGGGGGTCCTTTTCCTGATGTCAGGCATCCACACCGGACTGATCGTTTTTATGAACAAAGCAGGATGGAATGGGCTTCTTCAGTCGGGCGTACCTATGGCGTATTGGGTGCTCGTGGCAGTGGGGCTTACTCTGTTTACGAGAAAGAAAATAAAGGACACCTACGAGGAACCCCTCCATAAACTTGCGGCAGCTACAGACCAGGTGGCGAACGGTGATTTCTCCGTGTATGTGCCTGCGATCCATACGCAGGACAAATGGGACTATCTGGATGTCATGATCATGGATTTCAACAAGATGGTGGAAGAGCTGGGAAGCATTGAAATGCTGAAAACAGATTTTGTGTCAAATGTTTCCCACGGGATGAAGACTCCCATCGCCATCATAAAAAATTACGCGGAGCTCCTGCGGTCAGAGCATACAACAGAAGAACAGAGAAAAGAGTACGCATTAAACATCGAAGGAGCGGCAAAAAGGCTTTCCGATCTGGTTGGCAATATACTGAAGCTGAACAAGCTGGAAAATCAGTCGATCACTCCGGAAGTCGTATCTTATGACGTGTGCAGGCAGCTATGTGAATGTATCCTTCAGTTTGAAGACGCATGGGAAGAAAAGGGAATTGAGTTGGAGACAGACCTGGAAGACCGTGCGCTGGTGGAGGCGGATGAAAGTCTCCTTGAGCTGGTATGGAATAACCTTTTTTCGAATGCGGTCAAATTTACAGAGCCGGGAGGGAAGATAAAGGTTACGCAGACTTCGGATGAAAGATTTGTAAAGGTTTCTGTTTCAGATACCGGATGCGGCATGGATCAGGACAGCATGAAGCACATTTTTGATAAGTTCTACCAGGGGATACTTCCCATTCAAAAGAAGGAAACGGACTTGGCCTGGCTCTCGTTAAAAGAGTGCTGGAATTATCTGACGCTGAGATCAGCGTCTTCAGCGAATCGGGAAAAGGCAGTACCTTTCTTATGAGTATCCCGCTGCCGGATGGAGCTGAAAATGAGGAAGAAGGTGTGGGCTGATGGAAGAGGCTGGTGTAAAGAAGAGAGAGTTTACCGGATATGAATATAAAACAGTGACCGCCGACAGCGGCCGGGTCTCTTTTCTGATAGACGGATATCAATGTTTTGGCTGGGAAATGGATGATAATTTTCCGTACGGCCAGAATAGCGACAAGGCGGGAAATCAAAAGAAGATGTCCATCCGCCTGAAACGCAGCCGGAAAATCATCAATAAAATGGAACTGACCCGCCTGCAGAGGAATTTCGAAGCCTGTGTGGGAGAGATCGACACACTGGAAAGCGCAAAGACCTCCACAGCCTCCCTGTGCGCGATCGCTGCCGGGATCATGGGCACTTCGTTCATGGCGGGTTCTGTCTTCGCGGTAACCGCGGAACCACCCCGGGTCATATTGTGTATCCTGCTGGCGATACCTGCGTTTTTGGGATGGATTCTTCCTTATTTTCTCTACAAAAGCATTGCCAGGAAACAGACGGAGAAACTGACCCCTCTGATCGAAGAAAAATACAAAGAGATCTATGCGATATGTGAAAAAGGAAATAAGCTGCTGTATTAGCTCAGAAACTGTTATATTGATAAATTGTTTGTGAAATAATGTGAAAAAATTGAAATCGCATTGAAATTATGGCTGTAATTTATTATAATTTATACAATATTGCGGAAGAAACGTAGATTTTCCCTGCCGGAGCATTTGCGGGATATTGGGGGATCGCCCCATTTTCTGTCATATCGCTTATGGATGCAGGGATATGTCTCCTGGATCAGAGGAAGGAGAAAAGATGAGGTTAAAAAAGGTACATAAGTTTTTGGCGTCAGCTCTTATCTGCTCTCTGGCTGTGATTCCGGTGTATGCGGAGCCTGCTCAGGATGAGCTGGAAGATCAGAAAGAAGATGCTCAGAGTGAACTGACAGAACTGCAGACAGAGTTAGATGCATTGATCACAAAGGCGAGCGAGCTGGAGACGAAGCTGATCAATACCGGACAGGAGATCACACAGGCAGAAGCGGATCTGGAAGAGGCTGAGGCGAAAAAGGAAGAACAGTATACGGCGATGAAACTCCGCATCAAATATATGTATGAGTCGGGAGGGGGTACTGCCACTATGGAAAAGGTGCTGACATCAGGTACATTTTCCGATATGCTCTCACAGGCGGAATACTCCCGAAAGGTGCATGAATATGACCGCACCCAGCTCCAGGCTTATGCAGATACAGTGACGCAGATAGAAGAACTCCAGACCAAGCTGGAAACGGAGATGGAGAATCTAAAAGCAACTGAGGCTGAGTATGAGGCACAGCAGGCGGCGCTGACAGAGACGATCACTTCCAAACGAGATGAAATCTCAAATCTTGATGAAATGATCCAGGAAGCGGCGAGAAAAGCAGAGGAGGAGCGCAAGGCAGCGGAGGCCGCGGCAGACAATAATAACACCGGGAATAACAGTGGAACAACGGCCGGTGGGTCAGGAAATACTCCCACAGGCGGTACGTCCGGAAGTACATCCGGAAATGCGGCGACAGGCGGAACGGCAGGAGGATCAGGCGGCGGAAGCCCCAGCTATACAGAGCCCTCCTATGATGTGGTGACAGGAAATGCCATTGTTGACCGTGCGTACAGCTGGGTGGGAAAGGCAGAGTACAGCATGGGCGCCTGCAGTCCGGGGCTGTTTGACTGTTCGGGATTTGTGGCGTATTGTCTGACAGGGCGGTATCAAAGGCTGGGAAATACATATACGTTCCTGGGATGGCCCCAGGTGAGCAGCCCGCAGCCCGGCGATGTGTGCGTGAATGCAGGACACTGTGGCATTTACATAGGAAACGGACAGATGATCCACTCGGCAGATTATGGCATCGGCGTGATCATCGGTCCGGTGCAGAGCGGTATGATCTACGTCCGCTATTAAAAATTTGAACAAGACTATTGGAGAAAAAACAGAGGACCCTGTGGCTGTTGTGCTGCGGGGTCTTTTCTTGTCAGATGGGGTATGCCTGTGTTAAAATGGATGGGAAATCCGTATGAGACAGCAGCCGGCAGAAAACGGCAGAGAGGAAGAAGATATCAGATGGTCATCCGGGAATATGAGAGCGGGGACTTGAGATTTCTCGCTGAGCTTTTCTGCGAGACAGTCCATGCAGTGAATGCCAGAGATTATACAGAAGAACAACTGGATGCGTGGGCGGACGGAACCGTGGATCTGGAAAAATGGGATCTTTCTTTTCGTCAGCACCACACTTTTGTGGCTGTCGTGAATGGACAGATCGCCGGATTCGGGGATATGGATGATACCGGTTATCTGGACAGGCTGTATGTGCATAAGGATTTTCAGCGCAGGGGGATCGCTACGGCGCTCTGCGATAAAATGGAAGAGGCAGTCAGAACGCTGCGGTTCACAACACACGCGTCAATTACGGCAAAGCCCTTTTTTGAAGGGCGAGGCTATCAGGCGGTAAAGGAACAACAGGTAGAGCGAAAGGGTGTCCTGCTGACAAATTATGTGATGATAAAAGAGAAGGAGGAAGAATCATGTTAGAAATCGGAACAAAGGCTCCGGCATTTGAACTGCCGGATCAGGACGGAAAGATACATACACTGGAAGAATACAGAGGGAAAAAGGTGATCCTGTATTTTTATCCGAAGGACAATACCCCCGGATGTACAAAACAGGCGTGCGGGTTCGGGGAGCTGTATCCCCAGTTTCAGGAAAAGGGCGCTGTCGTGATCGGCGTGAGCAAGGACAGTGTGGCATCCCACAAGAAGTTTGAGGAGAAGTACGGTCTTCCGTTTACCCTGCTGGCGGATCCGGAACTGACGTGCATCCAGGCTTACGATGTATGGAAAGAGAAGAACATGTACGGCAGGAAGACTATGGGAGTGGTGCGGACGACCTATCTGATCGATGAAGAAGGCGTCATCGTCAAAGCGTTCGGCAAGGTAAAAGCAGCGGATAATCCGGCCCAGATGCTTGGTGAATTGTAATCTGTGGACAGGGCAGAGATGAGACAGCAGAAAAGGGAAAAAGGAATGGTGGAAAAATGACAGAGATCAGGTCCTGGATGAAGAGTTACGCAGAGAAGGCAGAAGAAACCTTTGCAGGGCGCATCCGATTTATCGGGCTTCAGGGAAGCTATGGAAGAGAAGAGGCGTCCGAAAACAGTGATATAGACGTGGTGCTCATACTGGACCGCCTTGACGCTGAAGATCTGAAAAAATACAGCGATATGCTGGACACACTGCCGCAGAGAGAGCTGGTCTGCGGGGTTGTGTCAGGCTGGGGCGAGATTGAGAACTGGGAGGCTTCTGACCTGTTTCAGTTCTGCCATGACACAATACCAGTGGTCGGAAGCCTGGATCGTCTTATGGAAAAGATACATCGGGAGGATGTGCAGAGGGCTGTGAAGATCGGCGCCTGCAATATTTACCACATGTGTGTGCATAACATGGTCCACGAGAAAGATGCAGCGATACTTAGAGAACTGTATAAGTCTGCCAGATTTACCGTGCAGGCAGTCCTTTATCTCCAGAAGGGAAGGTATGAGAAGCAGCGCAGCCGGATGATACCTCTGCTTCGCCCGCAGGAGCGCAAGATCATGGAAAATGAAGCAAAGATCCGTCAGATCCTGGATGAGAGGAGCTGTCCTGACGAAGAGTTTGCAGGGCTGTCTGATGAACTGCTCGCATGGGCGTCAGAATGGATACAGAGCAGGAGGTTTTCCATGTGTCTGGAGAAAGGGGAGGAACTGTTATGAAGATGAGGAGGAGTCGTACCATTCCAGACCGGATTCTGGAAGTGATCAGCCTGCTGGTTATGATCGGCACTACCTTTTATCTTATCGTGGGCTGGAATTCTTTTCCGGACCGTATTCCCGCGCATTATAATGCAGCAGGGGAGATTGACAGGTGGGGAGGGAAAGGAGAGCTTATTTTCCTTCTTGTGATGATGTGGATACTCTATATCGGGATCACGCTGATACAGCGGTTTCCTCAAATATGGAATACAGGCGTACAGGTGACACAGGAGAACAGGGAGCGTGTATACCGCATTTTGATGTACATGTTGGAGACATTGAAGCTGCTGATGGTGGCAGGACTTTCTTTCCTGACTGTGTACGGAATGACAGGGAAAAACCTGCCTGTATGGTTTCTGTTTGTATTTATGGGAGCTCTGTTTGCGGACCTTATCTTTTGGATGGTGCGCCTTGTGCGGTTTTGCTCTTGAGGCTGTGGAAGAGGCGCATCCCTCTGAGGAGATGTTGGCGCTCCCTGAGATGAAGGATGAAATGCGGCGCCCTATGATGCTGCTGGTGAAAGCCCGGAAGCCGGAGGACTTTTCACGGAGTGCCGGAGATATTGCTGCCGGGGAAAGGTACTGTAAAGAAGATCAGAAAGGAAAATGAAGCTATGGTTGAGGAAAAGGATTATTATATGCGGGTCGTCCATGAACTGGTTCGCACGCTTATCAGACTGGTGTTCCGCAAAGAAATCGATAAGGATGAGGAGAAAATGGTCCCGCTGGAAGTGCTGGAGCAGTACAAAAAGCTGACCGCTATGATCGACGACGGCCAGATCAACGAGGCTGAGAATCTCCTGCTGGATGGAATGGAAGTGGACAGCAGGGCTTATTTTGAACTCACGCTTTTATTTTACGAAAAGCTTAATGCAAAGACAGATGAATTTCTTGAGGAGCACGATTATTCCAGGGAGGAAGTCCTGGACGGCATAAAGTATGTGGTGGATTTCTATGGGTATGGCAGTCTGATGGACGCGTTTGTAGATGAGAATGCACTGAAATAAAAAATGCTTTACATTTCAATGGCAGACTGTTATATTGACCGTAGTTTAGTGAGAATGGGAGGTGGCTTGATGTCGGCTATTCGCAGATAACAGGACAATAAGAACGAGTATCATCTGAAAAATGATG